>Ga0255760_10000969_pt1 | contig 28307 bp, 39 predicted proteins | sample 071ome_25_FD_179960 | JGI IMG/M metagenome (GOLD analysis project Ga0255760, IMG submission 179960) | Coastal salt marsh microbial communities from the Groves Creek Marsh, Skidaway Island, Georgia - 071410BT metaG (version 2) | ecosystem: Environmental > Aquatic > Marine > Intertidal zone >...
GCTCTTGCAGCTCCTTCCATTCTTTGGTGTTTCGGCGCGCCTCTGGCCCCTTCCAGATCATCTTTTCCATGTGCGGCTCGAAGACGAGCGTGTGCACCGCAGTGCCTTTTACCTGTGCCTCTGTCGGCTCGTCGCCCTCTTTCAGCTTCGACATCTTAATGTAGTGCGCGTATTCTGCTGGCGTTTTTGTCGCCAGGATCTTAGCGCCGGACGAAGACAGGATGTCGTGGTGAGAATGATACTCCTCGTTGGACATTGTGTAGTTTATGTCAGAACCACTCATAGTTTCTCCCATACTTTGCAATGAGCAGCGCCTCGGCGCGGTGCTCGTCTTTCTTTCTGGTGAGTTGCTTTGCAACCTTTGGGAATTCCCGCTGCGCCATGATGCGTGCGCCATCTTTACCGCGCGGCACGCCAAGCTCCCGCTTCCACTTTGTTGGCGTCACTAAGCTAAAGCTAACCTGCTCCCAGAGCTGCATCATACCCACGATCTGGCCAAAGGCATAGCCTAGGTTAAATGTGGAGCTAACGCCTTGCTTTGGCATCGCTTGCTGCTTTTCGATGTAAACATATCTGACGTTATCACTGTTGAGGATGTCGGCCAGCGCGACCAAGTCGACCCCGCCTGATTCGTAGGTCGGGAGGTCGTGGACCTCGTACCAATCCATGACCGGGTTCCACAGCGCAACGCCGCCGGTTTTGTAGCCCGGATCAATTCCTGCGATTGTCTTTGGTTCTGGTAATTTGCTCAATTTGCTCGCCTCTTTCCTGTTTGATGTAGACCTGGCAAGCCAGATCCACGAGTGCCGAAACACTGGTCCGTCGCTCTTTTGCTAGAGCTGTTAAATCCTCTGCGGTCTGCACCCTGATGCGTGGACCGATTTGCTTTAGTTCCATTGCAGCCTCCTTCGTTAACATCGTGTTAACATCATGCAGGAATCAGTGTCGAGAAAAAATTTTCTCAATGCTCACTTTTTGTTTGCACATAATGTTAACATTGTGTTAACAATACATATAACCCGAGAACAGGAGAATCACAATGATCATCATCGAAAACGACAGCCCACTAGCACAGGACCGCGCAGGACTTATCAAGATTGCAGACAACTGCATGGACCAGAGATCTTTTGATAGCCAACAGCGCGAGAGCGTTTTGTCGGAGCTACGCACCGCAAGCCTTTTCGACTTGCCTAGCTTGCTAGAGCAAAACTTTGACGAGATCACTTTTGTAGAAGATCGCGACGAAGCGCGCGACTTTCGCGGCTGGTAAGGAGAACACTATGCAGTACACACTAGGCACAAATGATCACGGCGTCGCGTCTCGCGTCGTCGTCATCCCGGAGGGCGCCAGCTACGGGCGCACAGGCGCACTGACAGCTAAGAAAGATTTGTTGCGCGTGGAGGTGCAGGCGGACGATAACTGGTGGTCCGTCGGCGTGTGGTACGCGGACACGATTCGCAAGCACGAGCGCGACACCGGCTGGATGATCGAAGGCAGCATGCGCAACTGGGATCTGACCGCTGACCAAGTCAACACATTGCTAGATAACTTGGAGGCGTAAATGAACATCGACGAGATCCGTCATCAAATCGCGAGCGAGGAGCGGTTTATCACAAAGCAGCAAGCCAAGATGGACCGCATGCGCAGCCTGGAAACGGGCGTGCGCGCCGGCACTGTCAGCACTGACCTGGCGATGTTCCAAATTTCTATCGACAACGCGAAGGCACGCATCGCCATCATGCAGAAGCAATTGGAGAACATGAAACATGGTTAAACGATTTGAAGATGCAGACTATCACGGCTCGAAGTATGGTCACAAGTTGATCGCAGGAGAATACAAAGTTTACGATATAGAGGTGCAGGACGGGTTAGTGCGTTATTGCCTGGATGTTGATTGCGGCTGGGCAATTGTCCTCGACCCGTCTGACCCCGACAAAATTGTTTTGGAGTACGTTGCAGATGAGGAAGAGGATTGGCTTTATGATCAGAATAAACGCCGTGAAGATTACGACCAGGTCTGCAAAATGATTGGCCATGAGGAGCAATTCATTATAGCGCAAAACGCTCGACTGATGGCTTTACCCAAAGCCAATCAACAGCTGTACCAGAAACACCTGGAGATCCTACAGCATGCGCAGGCGCGTTTGAAGCAGTACCGCGCGGACAAGAAGCAATTAGAGGAGTTGCGTAATGATGAGTAAACAGGACATTGGCATCTTTATCATGTTTGCGTTTTTTGTTTCACTGGCCGTTCGGCACATAGATTATTTGTTGGGGTTTTAGATGTTAAAGTTTGGAGAGACTGAAGATCAATTAGCGACACGCATCATGCTGTACGAGCGCCTACAAGCGGCTGAAGGGAAACGGAAACAGCTGCCCTGTGACGCACGGCCTTGGGGTGAGCGTTTGACGATGGAGCCAAAGCCTGAGCGCGTGCTTAACGAACTGAAGAAGCGCAAAGAAGCCAGCGCGCATCAACTGGGAAACGCGCTCCACATGTCGACGCGCGACGTCAGCGCGCAGATCCAGAAGCTGATAAAATTGAAACGCGTGGCACGCACACGCATTGAATACATACGGCACGGTCACGCCAGGTTCCGTACATACTTTTACAAGGTACTTTAGTCGTCAGCCATTTCCATGGCGACATCATGGGTTTCCGAATTGCGACGCGTCCAGCCTCGACCGAATGTCTCAAATGTTTTGAGCCGCTCGTAGAACCGCTGGCGCGTCGTTGTAACGTAGCCAATCAATTTTTTAACGTCATGCTCCGCCACGAGCGCTAACGTCTTCGGTCCAATTGCGCCGTCTTGCTTGGCCCCGATACAGCGTTGAATCGCCTTCGCTGGTCGACCACTACCGCTGTTTACTGCCCAATCGAACGCTGCCCAATCCAAACCGGAAGGCAGATCATCGCCGCGCACCTTGTCCCAGTAATTCTTTTTGTAAATCGGCCCAACATCTTCCGGGGTCAGCGCGCGCATCTCTTCCTCGGATACATGGCGCCCCATCCATTGCTCGTATACGGCGCGCGTGACGCCGAGGTTAGTCATCCCGCCTGGATCTTTTGGGTGGTCTACAAAACCGCCTTCATGCTTCAGCAACATCTCCAGGCACTTGTCAAAATTTTGTTTCATTTTTTTAATCCCCGCATAGTCCTTATGCCAAACGAGGCGGCAATGGACGCATACATCCCCCACTGTACCCAGAGGGGGGTAGTCTCAAGGTTGGCAAATCCAACTGCCATAGTGTCTTGAAGGCTAGGCACAAAGTTAGCAGCAAGGATAACAACAAAAACAATAGTCCAGAGTTCGTCCTTCCATGAGTTTTGTGCAGAACGTATAGCCTCAAGCTCCCAATCAATTTCGCCAGTTGCTTGCTTGAGTTTAATTTCTGCATTGGCTTTCTGTACCGCTGTTTTGCCGTCAACCCATGCAGTCGCTAAACCGCCAAGGCTTCCTATAATCTGACCAATCATTAAGACCCCCGATCTGTCTTAGCTTCTTTGTTCATCCAGATACCAAAGCAGCCTGTAAGAGCGCCCATGCAGACGCTAACTAGCCCAGCTTGACCGTTAGACGGGTCAGGCAAAGACATGTACCAGTGGACGCTTTGGTAGGTTAAGATCGTCACAACCAACATCATCAGCCGTGGAAAGATTTTATATTCATCAATTACTGTTGCTGGCATAGTGTTCTGCAATCCTTTTGTTAGATGTTATGATAACAATTTTATTGTCCTGCGTCAAAACAACCCACTGGTTGCGCTTACTCTCTACTAACCTCAATGCATTTGACTTGGGCATTGTTTGTCTGCACCAATACTTCCGCTTTCACTCGCTCACGCTCACAGTGTGCTTTTGTCTCATGCGATCTGCCAATCTGATAAGTCTCAATACCAACCGCAGTAGTAAACAAGACAAAGACCAAAACCCACACTGTTGTTTCCATACTTACCACCGTTCCAAGTAACGCCCTAGAAAGTACACAGCAGTCACGATAGTACCGACAGCCATGAGGATACCAGCGATAGTGGCTAAAAGCTCATTACGCTCTTCTCTGGCTTTCTCTGCTGCTTTCTTTGCGGCTTGGCGCTGTTTGCGTGCCTCTGCCTGCCATTGCTGCCAGCGATCCCAAGTGCCTGCGGGAGCATAGAGGCGGCAATAACTCTCTAACTCAGCCCTTTTCTGACGCAACATCTCTAAATGCTGGAACTCTTCCCAATCCCCTTCAGAGCTGCCTGTGATCATGGTAATTGGGCTAGATTTCTTTTTGTTTATGGCTTCTTTTATATCTTCTTCTGCGGAAAGAAACTTACCAACAGCGCTGATAAGTCCCGCTGTTTCTTTGCCATTACCGAGAGCAGTCTTAATAACCGAATAAGCGGCATTCGCAGCGGCAATGCTCTCAAGTATAGCCATGTCATCATCCCATCTTCATCAATACCGCGACAAGCATGGCAATGATTGTACCAGCAGCACCAATCAACAGGCTTTCAATCCGCTTGATGCGCGTGAATACTTCCTTGAATTGTATCTTGACCTCGGTCTTTACCTCGATCACTTGTTTTTCTAGGCCGTCAATGCGGTCATGTGCACTTGCTGCAGTTCTTCGATCCATTGCACCATCCTTTGTTGGTCACATTTATAACATTGTATGCGAAGTAAAAAAAGCCCCGCGGTGAACGCGGGGTTAGTCCATGAGAACAGGTAAGGTAGTCTATACAGTGTGCAATAAATTGCATGCACCCATATCTAGTGTTAACATAAGGCACGTTAACCTTACAAGAGGATATCTTTATGACTGACGAACAACGCGAGCTAATCGATAACTTAAAGCGCTCTCACCGCATCGCCAACCGTGGCGCAATGATGCACATATGCGCTAAGGCTGCGGAGCTGATTGAGGAGCTGCTAGCGGCTCAGCCGGCTGCAAAACCAGCTGCTAAAAAGTCAACGAAGGCCAAGGCTAAGTAGTAGACGGCGCGTTGGGCTGTCCTCTTCACCTTGCGTGACTGTGGGTCCAAAGCCTAGCGCGCCTACCGCTTGCCGTGCCTGACGACGCCCACGCTGCGCGCGTGTGATTGCCGGCGTTGCTCGCTCTAGTGCTTGCGCCTGGCGTAGCAGATCTTCTGGGGTCATGCGCTGCGTCAAGATTGGCGCCATCTCTGCGGCCACCTCTTGCACCTGCTCCGACTGCGATGGGCCAAAGAAGCCACGCATGCCGCGCTCGGTCGCCGCACCGACTAGACCCTGGTTTCTTATTGCATCGCCCATAGGTTCGCCAATGATCTCCCGGAACCGTTGTTCAACTTGGTTCCGAATGTAGGTCCGTGAGTTGGCAGCGATAGACGCGTTCATCATTAGCGCGCCAGTGGTTGACGCAATTTGGTTGGAGAACTTTTCAAAGTCCTCGGCACCGAGCACAGAGCGTAATTTTGACGCAACTGCACGCGTATTCATTGCACGCAGTTGCGCCAAAGCCTCAATGACTTCTTGCTCTTGCCGCCCGGTTGGCGGGTTTTTCGCATTGGCTGCGATCTCGTCTAACCTGTTACGCAACGCTTGCTTGACCTGGGCAACCTCAACGTCACCCATGTTCGCTAATTCGTCAGCAATTTGCTGGCGCGTTACTTTAGGATTCAGTAAGCTATCACCGAGTTCTGCAGCGGCTTTCTGATCGATAGCCGTCTTTCCTTCCAGGCGTGCCTGCTTGAATGCAGGACTCACCTCATCCGCTACCTTACGCATCTGTGTCGCCAGACCGCGCAGCGCTGATTTCGCGCCAGGATCTTCGGTAATGCCGGAGGCCATGTTATATAGCTGCCGTGATAAGTCGTCTATGTTTTCAATGCTAGGCACGCTGCGTACAGTGTATGAGCCGTCCGGCATACTGCGGACGTCTAGATTTCCTAGCTGCTGGCCGCTCGACATCAGCTCGTTCAGCTGCGCCTCTGTGTAACGTCCTGCGCGCACTAAGGTTGGAAGCCCTTCCAACTGCAATGTTTCGTTGACGCGGTTTAAAATGCGAGCAGGCACTTGGCTGTACAGGTCTGCAAGCTGGGCGCCCTCTGCAGTGCCGATGTCCACAGGGACGCTGTAAGCCTCTCCATAGGCTTCTGTGCGCGCTTCGCGGCTGTTGTCCATAATTGTGCGCTTTTGCATCTCTAGGTCGCCTACAGGCTTTCCTAGCACGTCGTCAGCTGTATCTGTCAGATCGTTGGATGCTTTGCGCGCGGTATCGGTGACATTATCGATCACTGTCTTGCGCGCTTCGCCTGGCGTATTAGCGACAGTGTCAAGCAGCGCCTCAGTGTTAGGGCCAAGCATGCCAATGCTACCGTATGGGCCTGCTTTCTCTGCGCTCTGCACTGCGGTCGCTGAATCCATTGCTATAAAATCTTTGGCCACCTCTGCGGCCTTGCCCTTAAACCCAATGTCCTCCAGCACGCTGCGCACAGGTTTCTCCAGGTAACGCCCGTACGCTGAAGAGATCCCAGCGCCGACGCCCGGTAACGCCAAGCCAAACAAGCCGCCACCAATAGCACCTGGCACAGCCTCTTCTGCCGCACCCTCTGCACCGCCGCGACCATAACCAGCGATAGCGCCTTCAGTGCCCCCACCAGCTGCGCCAGCTGCGCCACCGAGAACTATGCGGCGCAGTAGGTTACCGCCGACTGCAGGCAGGCCAAGGATCGCGCCTATGCCCCCAGCGCCGCCAAAGCCCTCTGCGACCGATTGTACGGGGTTCTGAGTGCGATAATCTTCAATTGCCATGTCGTACAGCTCCGGAGACACTTTGCCTCCTGACGCGGCCTCTGCAATGCCTGGCAGGTATCCGCGCAACCCGGGCATGTAGTCTCCCAGGTTCATGATGCGCTGCGCTTGGCCACCAGCTGTGTCGCGGACACCTTGCCCTGCAAAGCCTTCCTGCGATCTCTGGCCTACGGCTTGCCGACCACCCTCTCGCGCCAACTTGATTATGTCGGGATCTGGCGATGAGTAGCCACTGTTGCTGTCAACAAAAACCTCATTGCCTGATGTCTTGCTGCGATAGATCGCTGATCCATTGCCAAAATCCTCGACAATGTCATAGCCTTCGCGCTCTGGCGCTGTCTGCAGGGCTTCAACAGGAAGGCCTGTGTCCTTGCCTGCATCTGTCATTTCAATCGGTCCAGCCATACGCAAGCCCCTTAATTAAGTTTTGTCCACGCACCGTTACTTTTCTTGTCACCGCCGTTATAACGATAAATGCTTCCGTCACGACTTTTAAAAATTTCGCCTTCTGGAACATTGTCAAATGTGTACACTTGGATCTGCGGCGCGTCACCTGCTGTTACATAATCAGGTCTACCGCCAAAAATTCTGTCTAGCTCATCAAGGCCACGCTCGTTATTAGCGTTGTCTGCATACAAGTTTTGCACAATTGTTTGATAACGTTTATCGATACGCGTCAAATCACGCAAAACTGCTGTGTCTTTTTGATTTAGATCAAGTGCTGCAACATCAGCTTGCAGCAATGCAAGTTCTTGATTTGACACCGCACCGAGTGTAGCGCCTTTTTCTTTGATATTAAGCAATGCCGACAAAGCCATTCGAGAACGTAGTGTCTCGACGTCTAAACGAGCCTCTGCAGCCTCTGTTGTCGGAATAACTGAAAGCAGCATGCCCTTAATGCCAGTAATGTTAGGATTGTTTTCAATCATCTGACGCAACTCAGCTGACGTCTCTAAAACAAACCCAGCACCTTCTGCCTGACCTCTACGCTTAGTGCCTTCCTGCTGTAAGCGCTCCGCCTCTTTTAAGTGAAATTCCATCTTTGCGGCTAGCGCATCGGCCATGCTAGGACTTACCATAATCATGTTAGCAATCTGCTGCGCCATCGCACGGTTGCCTTCAACGGTAGACAGGTCAAAAGCCCCAGCGTTTCCGCCAGGCTGCATAAGCCCCATGAGCATTTGTGATTGGCGCACTGATGCTTCACGCTTACGCTGCTGGTCTGCGCGCTCTGTAAAATCTTTAAGCAATGCATTGACGTTGCCACCGGCTTTACCTTGCAGCGCCATGCCAGCGTCCTGTATTGCAGCAAACGCAAGCATTCTGCGCTGAACCTTCGACAGGTTGTCGTAGGGATCCGCAGGCGGCTGTTGCTGCGCCTTTAGCATCTGCATCATCAACGCTTGCATGTCAGTGTTGCCACTTGTCGACACTTTAACGTCGGGCGTAGGTTGCGGTCCCGCTGGAGGTGAAGGGAGAGGCACGTCAGCGGAAACCGCATCTTCCGTCGGTAGGGTTAAAGTCTGAGAGGAGTCCTCCGGCGGTAAGATCGGATTGCCAGCTGGGTCAATGCCAAGCGTGACCTCCGGCGCAACGTTTGACGACGCCGGCTGTATGTTGGATTCTGGTATAACGTCAGGCTCCGTAGCTGGGATGCTGCCAAACAGCGCCTCCAACTCGCTTTCATTAAGAGCAGTCATCCCAGGTTCTAAGTCATCTACATTAAAGCCTAGTTCTTGCAGGCGTAGGATATCGGGTTCTGTGGGATAATACGGTGCTGCCATTCTTTACGCCTCTAAGTGAAAAATTTCGGGAAACCTTGGCCAAACGCACCGATACCTGCCAATAAGTTGCCAGCAGTGCCAAATGGATCATTTTTAGTTCCAGTTACCTGATTAGGATAACTTGGGAACGCACCTGCAGCACCCGTCAAAACGCCAAACTGCGTCAGCGGATATTGCTGCTTCATCATGTACTGTTGATATGGCAGCTGCAACTTTTGCTCATTAATCTGTCGCAGCGCCTCGCCAGCACCCATTTGCGCGCTTAGTGTCGACAGCTGGTTTCCAAATTGTTGCTGGCCAATAGTCGACAGACCTTGAGCGGCTGCACGCAGCGCAGCGTCTTCAGTGTCCGCCCGTGTCGTGCCATACTGCAATGCCTGGTTTTGCAAATTCCCAAGAGTTTGCGCTAGTCCGGTTTGGTATTCACCTTCTAACGCGCCCTGGTACACATCGCCACGCGCACCGAAAGCTTTGCTGGCTACTCGGTTTGCTTGCTCCATGTTGCGCGCTTTTGCTCGCTGCGCCTCCATTGCATTGATTGTTGGATCGATCACATTGCCAGCGTACTGCTGCGTATACCCGGCAACACGATCCGCCTGCGCTTGAGGATCACGGCCTGCAAGTTCTGAGAAGACATTAGCTGCCGCAGCAATGGAACCCGGTTGCTCTAGAGAGCCGTATCCCGCCATAGCTTGGTTTTGCAGATCCGTCATGTCTGCTGTTAACGTTCCATCATAGCCTTGAAATGGAGTGCTCGCGATGTTTTCCGCGAAAGGCACCAAGGTATCCGTCATTAGACTTTCTAATGCCGGGTGCATGTCGTTGGTTTTTACTTCTGTCGTCTTACCCAAACCCATTTACAGCTCCATCTCAAAGTGGCGGTGCATTTCTTTGAACCCGTTGTCTTGCGCAAACCGCGCAAAACCTATGCGACCGTCACACGTTATTGCACTACAATTAGCATAATCGGCTAATTTCCTCAAAGTGCTTAATGCTTCGTTCATCCAAGACTGCAAGTCTTTCCCTCCTAAATGCTCTATATAAAGCGTCTTTCTTTGAGGGTGCTGCAGGGAAACAGTGGTAAATGTTCCTACTAACTTGTCCTCTTGCCTGACCATCCACAGCGTAACCTTGCCGTTTCGGATCTGATCCAGGGCTGTGTCCACGTCGCAGTTTCGTTCATCACGCTGCAGAGAAGGGCGCAAAAGTGGTAACGCCTCAATTATTGCAGCTTCATGGTTTTCCATCACTGGCAAGACCTGTAGCCCTGTGCTTGCGTGCAATCTTACAACATTATCGCCCAAACGTGAACCCTCATCCGTGCATCCTCGTTATATGCAGCGTCGTTGCTGGCGCTGCTGGGGAAAACGCTGTAGCCGCCGATGCATCTAAAAAGCCAGATGTGCTGTCTACTGCCCACATAACTTGCAAATAGTCACCCGCGCTGACATCAAACTTTGCAGAACGCGACACAACAACTGTGGCGTCATTCTGGTGCAGTGAGTAAACGATAGTGTTATTGGCTGCGTCTGTGCCGTTAAGGCGCGGCCAGAAGTAAAACTTTACCGTGCTAGATGACGTTGACGATATTTGCGCTGAGAACATAACAAGGTATTCGCCAGCCTCGCTAAATACAATCTTGCTGTTATCCGTAGCATCACGATCAATGCCGACATTACCGCTTGGCGCGTCATATGTGATTGCGTAAGCCGTATTTGTTGCGGCAGCGGTTACGTCTGTAGTGCGATAAAACGAGGCGTGGCCATCTTCTAGCACGATCTGCACAAACGCATTGTCCTTAGACACAACTGGATAGCCGTTTACCTCATCCCATAAGATGATGCCATTATCAGATGGGTTATCGTCTGCAGTCTTAAAGCCTAGCTTTGACAAGTTTTGCGTCAGGTACTGCGTAAGCTGCCGCCCCCACTGGTCTAGGCTTTGTCCGATTGTTGGCAGAATGGGTACAGGCATTACCGCTTGCCCCCTTGCTGTGCATCGACACGAACAATGCCAAGTCTAAACTCTGAGCCGTCATCTGGCTCCACGCGCATCTTGAACTGGCGACCAGCGAAGCGCAATCCTGTCGGCGTTGCGGGGTTGAATGGGCCATGCTCTGTTTCAGCGCTATTCGGGTAAAAACGCGTCTTAAACTTTAGCTGCACGTCACCCTTTGTGCGTTCGTCGGCGATCATTTGCGTAACGTGCAGGATGTTGTCACCGTTACCTAGCTGTATAGGGCCAGTTTCAGCAAACATATTCGTGGCACCCGTGCCAGAAATTTCGTGCTGATACACGTCAGTGCTGTCCAGCAAAAAAGGATGTCGAAATACGCCACGCGGTGCGCCTGCGGTGCGAGACAGTGATCCGATATGCCAGTGGTTCTCTTTAAAATCGTATGCAACGTACTTATCAATTTCGCCATCGTCGGACTGAGCTTCAGACTGATAGAACCACCAGACTTCGCCAAACTCTGAGTTGTTCCACGCCCAAGTCTTGGACTTGTTGCGATCCTGTAGTTCGTCAAACACATGGTCAAACACATCGCACGGTATTTCTTGTACTACGTTACCATCAAAGCGGAAAAAGCCGCGCTGCCCCATCCAAAACACGCCTGCGTCTGTGTCTACCGCTGCTAAACGCGAAACTGCCCCACATGCCGTGCCGACACGCTGGAAGCCGTAAACAAAGGGCGGCCCACTGTATCTAGCGCTGTGCGCATCGATGTCAGTCAGTATCAACACCTGACCGCGAGTACGAATACCCTGCATAATCTGACCCGCTGTCTGCAATTCAATGTCGCCAGCTTGGTTTGTTGCCGCCGCAGTCCATGAGGTGTTATCCTCAATGTCGCACCACTGCACCTTGCGTGGGTTGTTACCCGCGCCTAATGCAAAGATTGTACGCTCCTCTGTCACAACTAGGCCAAGGTTACCTGTCGGAGCGTTAGAAATTTGCGCCGCCGCGTTGGCTGTGTTGAGTTGCCACTCGTACATCTTGCCATCCGCATATGACACGGCCACAAGATACTCCCCAAAGTTATCTATAGACCAAGTGTTAGCCTCTGAATATGACCCAAAAGCGGATCGCTCTGTGCCATACGTTCCATCGCCATATGCGCCATAACCATAGCCTGTTTCCAGAGAACTATGCTCATCACCCGCTGTAAGACCAGTTGGCGTGATGGCGTATACGTTATTGTTGGCTGTGGCTACTTTCAACTCGTTATACGATCCACCAGCATAAAAGCGCGACCCGTCATTCGCTTCCCAAGTGTGAAAACCTCGTATCGGGTTTGTGCTAAAACCAGGTTTACGCGAGTTCCATCCCCCAACAGGACGCAGTGTGTTATCACGCCAGCGCACAAGGGATGCGTCTTGCCATCTACCTTGGCCCTCTAAGTCTGTACCGTTTTTATATACGCCTGCTGGTAAGTCTATTGGTATTAACGTCATGTTGGCACCGTATATGTTCCTGATGATGTAAATGCTTGCACGTCATTTCCGACAGTAAACTTGACATATCCGCTTGCGCCATCACCGCCGCCTGCGTTGCCTGTACCGCCTGCACCTATAGTTACGGTAATAGTAGAGCTAGGCGCTAGATAAAGCGTACCTGTCTGCCTTGTAGCCGCTTTACCGCCCCCACCGCCGTTGTTGGCACTAAATGGTGCGGCTCCACCGCCACCACCGCCTGCGCCATAAGATGTAGAAGGCGCCGCGTAGCCCGGTGTTTGATTGCCGCTATCAGAATTTAGACCACCAGAACCGCCTGCCCCGTAGAATGACGCTTCACCTGCCTCACCAACTCTAAAGCTGCCGCTAAAAGGTGCAGGCTGCGTCCCGCCAACACCGCCTGTCGATGTTACAGTGCTGAAAGAAGTTCCACTAGCTGAGGCAATCGACGTGTCATCACCATCATTACCGTGGCCGCCCAAATAGCCACCAGCACCTTCGCCGCCGCCGCCAATAAGTTCATAAACAACAGTTTGTGCAAGAACCGTGTCATAAAAATCAGAAAGCGATGTTTCGCCAGATGTTGCAATGCTAGAATTATTAGTCGTTACATAGACACCTTCCCGATAATATTCCGACATGCTAATAGGGTTTTCGCCACCAAACTCAGTCTGGATGTCGCTAAAACTAATTGCGTTGCCAGATGATTGTAGCGCCATTAGATCGTTCCAAATGCTGTAATGTCACCGACTACTGTAAGGTTTCCAGAAGCGTCTAGCTTCATTTTATTTACGCCGCCCGTCGCAAAGTATAAAACGCCACCCGTTTCCGTAATTGTCCAGTTTGAAAACTCGACCTTTGGCGTTACGATTTTGGTTGTGAACGTAGGCGATGTAGTTGCCGCCTTTGCATCAAGCTGCGTCTGGATGTTAGACGTTACGCCGTCTGTGTAATTTAGCTCTGTCGACGTAGCTGTTAGCGATGTTAAGATGTTTATCTGCGCAGCCGTAGCCGTAACCGCCGTACCGCTAATACTCCAAGAGCCAGATGTCAGGTCTGGCGTAATCTCAAGATCGCCGTCCAAATAGTTGGCAACGGTATCAAGTGTGCTGTTTAAAGTTGTACCCCATGTGCCGTCAGAACCGCCGACTACGGGTTTTGTTAGCGTGATAGCCATGTGATGTCTCCTTTGCTGCTAACATACATCATGCAGCTTGTTCAGTCCATGTTTCTGATAAAACCGTTTGCTCAGTCCAAGTCTCTGAGAGCGTGACAGGCTGCAACCAACCACGTATAGTTATATTGTTCCCAGTAACCGTTACAGTGCCATTTTCTGCACTAATGTTTAGTGCTTTAAGAACATCAAAGTTTTGGTATGAAAGCGTAAATGTTCCAGCAAATAGCTCTATCGGTATATCTACCGTTAATTGTGCTGTATTTCCAGTGACCGCAAACGAACCCGCATCAGCAGATATTTTCACTGCCTTGCGGAAGTCAACATCTGACCCCGCAAGTGCAAAAGCACCTACGGTGACAAGCTCAGAAATATCTACATCTATCTCTTGCCCTGTGACAGTAAACGAACCGCTTTGAATACTGTATAAGTAACCGACATCGAAGTTTACATCTCTGCCAGTAAGTGCAAACGACCCCGCGTCAAAGGTTTCGCTGATGTCTACGTCTATTTCTTGGCCTGTGACAGTAAATGTACCCGCATTTGCCAAGATACTGACATGAACGATGTACGTCTGGTCTTGTCCCGTAACAGCATAAGAACCTTCATTGACCGCAAATGCATAGCCGCGTCTTGAGCCTGCGTCCTGACCAGTAAGTGTAAACGTGCCAGCATCAGCCGCTACATTCATTGCTTTTGTCAGATCGACTGCGCGTCCATCTAGGATGTATGATCCAGACGGATAAAGGTCTGTAATTAGCTTACCTGCACCCTGATAACTTACAGCGTAAACGCCCGCATCAACGCTAAACTCAATACCCTGCAAGGATGTACTTGTAGCTAACGGCGCTGCGGCTATGGGGGTAAAGCCAAGCATGTTTTTATCCTATTCAGGTTTCGTGGGCCAATTTATATTTTCTGGAAAACCTTCTTGTACTGTAAGATCACGCAAAGCCTGACGGTAATCTAATTGCGCCTGCGTGGCGGGGTAATCGCTTAATCCCCAAGTATCCGTTTCTTCTAGCAACAAGTCTCTATTAATTCGTGCAGCTTTTGCTGCCTGCTCTGTGACTGACATTTAAGAACCCTCTATTTTACAGCCGTGAAATTCGGCAGAAGCGTCATTGGGAAACGTCACTCTCATACCAAGTGTGGTTCCTGAGCCTTGAAAAATTAAATTATAGGTCAGTTTGTAGACGTAATAATCACCATACTGTGTCACTGTAGAAGTTGCGGGGCTTTGATAGTTTGCACCACCGTTCCGTGATACTCCAAACGTCCATCCAGAATTGGTTCCCTTTACAACCGCATAAGCAGTGCAACTATTCCCAATATTAGAACCTAAACTTTTATTTGGTGTATCGACATATTTTGATGCGGCAGGAGAATTAACCCCTGCAAACTGCATTTGACGAAATACAAAATTAGTGGAAGCACCTTCAGCTTTCCATCTTAAAGAAGAGGCGCTGACGGTATCGAACAGTCTCCAAGTATCTTGGTTTGTGTTTGTCTCCCAGCTATCTATTTCTGTCCAAGCAGAATTGACATAAGCGTACAGGGTTATTTTATCAAATTCATAACCTGAACTAAAAGCGTCCATATAAAACGCATTAACATTAAATGGCCCTAAGGTATAATTGTAGTCCACTTGAAGTGAAGTTGTACCCGCATTGAAGTTTGCAGCGTAAGTTCCGTAGCCAGGTTGATCTGGATAGACTATCGAAGTTCCTCCAGTCCACAAATTAGTGATTGGCTGTCCCCAACTTACATTTGGCGACCAAGAGTAACTATTAGGTGCGCCAAGCGATTTAATTGCAAATCCTGACCAAGATACGGCACCAAAATTTAATCCTGTACTCATTAGGGTGCTATCGCTTGGTGTTGCGTTTCCGCCTTTATAGTACACGTTTTTGTCGTACCTTCTTTCGGGAGTGTTCATAAACAGAATTTCATTCCATACACTCGCCGTTTCTGAAGGAATTTCAGAATTTAGGTTAGTAAAGTTTGCATCCATTTCGGTATGCGTAAGGGCTGAACCCTTGCCTGCGCGTGTGACTATTGTTGCCATTAGTAGTCGTACCCTTTTACTGTCGATACATAGTGACCTTTGCGCTTTTCACGCTGATCAAAGATGTACTCAAAATATTGCGACATTCGGCTTTGCCAATCATCCTGTATTTCTGGGTTGACAATACCACATTCAACCCCGTTCAAGCAACTCTGGATGGTTGCCGCAGGATTATTAGACAAAAACATCATACGGTTGATATGGTAGAAAGACCCCTTGTGTACCTCGTTGTACACGTCAATCGGGTCTATTTCTTTGCCCATCGCGACAGCATAAACGCAAGTTTCTGACATATGGCTAGTGTGAACAACCTCTGCGTCCTGTAGTAGCGCATAAACGTCGTGGCTGCGATCTAGCACCATATCTCCAAGAATATCGCGCAATTCACCTACAAGAGCGTGTGTCGTCAACGGGTGAGGCTTAAACCAGATATTGCCATCGTACTTGTCGCGCAGGTAGCACAGCTTGTTAAGACAAATTGTCTGCTTTAACTTGTTGCTGCCCACTGGCACGATCAGGTGATCCCGTTGCTCTACATCAGTCTGCTTTATGTCTTGATACTTATTTGACGTTTTTGCTGTTAGCTTTTCACGAAAGTATCCAAGAAAATCATAATGATCGACTTCTGATGACACCGACGCATGTTCCATTTGCTGGACGCGCATTTCTTGATTTAATGGGTTCATCGAAAAACAATGCGCCCATTCTGTGTATTGTATCGTTTTAAAATACGTTAATTCGTTAGCCACAACGTCGTAAGCGTGTTCGATACGGTACTTTTTGGCCAACTTTAGAAAGTGCTTTTCGCAATCTTTCAGGTGATATAATGTTTCGGATTTTTTTATGTCGTCGCCAATGCGCTCTTTAATAGAGGCGCGATTAAACATTTCCATCTGCTTTACTCCCACATTGCAGCTTTACGATTAATCCGCGATCCGTACCATTTTTGCATAATAGCATTAGGATGAAGGGTCGTAGAATGATGTCACGCGCAAAGTATTAAACGTCGTTACGGTGCTTCGAGTAGTAGCAAAAGTCGTTGTAAATGTCGATGACGTACTGAAAGTTGTGGTAAACGTAGTCGTCGTGCTGCGGCTTGTAGAATATGTTGTCGTTGTTGACCTTGTGGTGTTGTAAGTGGTCGTCGTCGCACGGGTTGTATTAAATGTCGTCGTTGTCGAGTGCGATGTCGTATGGCTCGTTTGATACGTTGTGGTCGTACTGCGGCTAGTTGCGTAAGTGGTCGTCGTACTGCGCGATGTAGCAAACGTCGTTGTTGTTGAGTGACTTGTTGTGTGGCTGGTCGTATAGGTGGTGGTTGTTGCCTGAGATGTAGAAAACGTCGTAGTCGTGCTATGCGACGTATTATAGTACGTCGTGTAAGTTGTGGTGGTCGCGCGGGTCGTGGAGAATGTTGTTGTCGTGCTATGACTTGTGTTGAACGTAGTCGTAGTACTGTGAGAGGTATTGTAGTAGGTTGTGTAAGTGGTTGTAGTCGCGCGGCTAGTGTTAAAGGTTGTGGTAGTGCTGTGACTTGTCGAAAAAGTCGTTGTGGTGCTGTGTGAGGTTGCAAAAGTCGTAGTTGTGCTATGTGACGTGCTACGAGATGTATTAAAGGTTGTAGTGGTGTTAAACGTCGTAGTCGTTGATCGGCTTGTGCTTTGCGATGTATTAACGACGTAATTTACCGCCATGTAATCTGTTGCTACATAGTCTTGGAACGAAGTGTTAAATGTCGTTGTCGTTGACCGCGATGTTGAAGTTGACCGCGATGTTGCAAAAGTAGTCGTGTAGGTTGTCGTTGTAGATCGCGTCGTATTGTAAGTCGTAGTCGTAGATCGTGACGTATTGTACGTTGTAGTGGTACTGCGACTTGTCGAGAACGTCGTAGTGGTACTGTGCGATGTTGTGTGCGATGTTTGATATGTAGTAGTTGTACTTCGACTTGTTGCGTATGTCGTAGTAGTAGCTCGACTTGTATTGAAAGTCGTCGTTGTGCTGTGACTTGTAGTATGGCTAGTCTGATACGTCGTTGTCGTAGCGCGTGACGTATTAAAGGTCGTCGTCGTACTATGTGAAGTATTATAATACGTTGTGTAAGTGGTAGTCGTAGCACGGGTCGTGTTGAACGTAGTCGTCGTACTGTGGCTGGTGTTAAATGTTGTCGTTGTAGCGTGTGACGTGTTGTAATACGTCGTGTAAGTCGTTGTAGTGGCCTTGCTAGTGGCGAAAGTGGTAGTCGTGCTATGGCTAGTCGCGAAAGTCGTTGTGGTGCTGTGGGACGTGTTAAAGGTCGTCGTAGTCGTTGTTGACGTACTACGGCTTGTATTAAAAGTGGTGGTTGTGCTGCGTGAGGTATTGAACGTAGTTGTGGTACTACGGTTCGTCGAAACCGATGTATTCCACTCTACTTTCTTTTGGAAGCCAATTTGCTGCACTACGGCCCCCTATGCAAAGTCACCGATATAATTAACCAAGATGGTTGAACTATCGACCACATAGTAAGACAAAATGCTGATCTCGTTTGCATTGGTTGCCTGCACAATAGACGCGCCGTTAACAGGTGTCTTACATGCCGCTGGAAGCGTAAAAGAATAACCGCCTGTTGCGTTCTGCACAATGATAAGATTACCGCCACGACCCGCCGATACATTGCTGAATGCAAATGTTGTGCTTGCTGACATGGTGATTTTAAAGTTGTTCGCTGCATCCAGATCAATTGTTAATGTGCCGCCGCTTGCTGACAAACTGTCCTGGTCTAAGCGAATAGAGCCTGTCATCGTGCCGCCAGCTTTAGGCAAGGCCGCATCCGCTGTCGAACCCTGAGCTGCTGTAGCGTAATCACTGCTATCAAACGCTTTGACTTGCGTAAGGTTTGTCACCTCACTGTCCATCAATGCGCCTGCGGCTGTGACGTTTGCTGTATCTGTAACGTCTGCGCTTGCCTCAATGCCATTTAGCTTTGCCTGCAAAGCATCTGTGAATGCGTTAGTGTCGCTATTACTTTCATAAGCTGTTTTAATTTCTGACGCAGTTTGATCTGCTGTAGCTCCACTTTCTATATTATCTAACTTCGTTCCATCTGCCGCTACATCGCGCCCATCAACCGTACCAGATACCGCCAAGTTGCCTGTTACAGATGCACCCGTTGACGAAACTGTAACCTTGTCTGACCCGTCGTGCTGTAGACGATTAAGGTCTGCCGCTACTGCGGTGATTGATACTTTTGCTGCACCAGCTAAAGTAATAGCTGCGTTTGAGTTACTGCTTTCTGTTGGACTACGAGTTAGAGATGTTCCACTACTGCTATAAGTACCAGTGCCAATCTCAAAATTGCCACCTTCCTCTATAACGTATTGTACAACATCCCCGTCAGAAACACCCGCTGCCGCGAATGTCTGGAAGCCTACCGCTGCATCAGATAGACTAACGGTTCCGCTTCCAGTTGTGGATGTCGTCATCTTGGCTCTGTTAAAAAGTTTAGCCATGATGACCCTCCATTATGCCATTGTTAGGATGCCGTTTGTCCCGATGTCGATTGTGAACGTATCACCATCGTTTAAGGTCAAGGATGTCCCGTAGTCGTAATATCCGATCACAGGATCGGCTGGTGATGTTGGCGTGTCGTTGTAAATCACAACATAGCGAAACGCTGCAACTGATCCACCTGATGCAGTTAACGTCAGATCGTCCGCAGATAGCTTGTATGTTCCTGATGCCTGTGTGCTGGTGACATTCGCCAGTGTGCGTGATGACAAGTTTGTGTAAGCGATCTCTGTGATGTTAGCTAAAACACCATTACCATCCGCTGTTACATCTGTTCCCGCCGTTGGGTCAGTGTTTGATAACGCAACCGCCAACGTGTCTGCGTCCAAATCCATCGCGTTCGCCATGTTTTTGACGAAATCGTTTACCTTTGTAAAACTCGCCATCTAAAAGCTCCTTATGTTCATTTTCATATTAGAGCGCCCAAATTCGGCTCGCTCGCTTTCTGTATTTATAGCATCAATTGCGCTATTATACAAAGACAACCAGGTTTGCATTCTTGAATCTTCGTGCAAGTATGGAGCCGAGTGCGCTAAAGTCCCATAAAGATACGCGTCTGGATAATACTCTAAAACCCAATTTGACGTGTTAGAGGCCGATAATGCTGGAACCTTAGAATAATAAACCATTTCTAAGGTGTATTCCTGGTCAGGTGATGGCTGCACTTCAAATGTATCTGCCGTCATAGCTATGACTTTTGGTCGCCCAGCTGTGTTATTATTTTGCTCACGGCGCGCCATAATCTCTGAATGTGAAACCATATCTAACTTGTAAAAGTTATCGCCAGTAAGAGAGAATCGTAACGGTGCGTTAAAGTCATTCGGCAACGCTGTATACTGTGTGTCTAGAACCGCCGTTGATCGCCTTTCCATACGCCAATGCCGCAACCTACGCGACAGATCGGCCTCGCACAGATCAACAAACGTATCGATGCTTTGCTCCGCTGCCATGTTGTTGATGAAACTTAGCGCCTCATCTTTCAGCTCTTGGTATGTGCTAGGCATAAGTTACCTTACCCATTGTTTGCAGCGTTGCTAACAGCAGCCAATGCAGATTGTTGAGCAGATGCAACGTCAGCAGGCGCAGACAGCGAGAAGCCAGCAGATTTAACGTCATCAAACGATAGCGTTTGCTGCGACTTAACTGCCGCCATTACTTGCTGCGATACAGTATTGTTAAACACCTGATAACGCGCATCATCCATTAGGAACGGCGTTGCATGAAGCAATGACGTGTAAAGATAAACGTGCGGTGCGTCTGTCAAAAGCCAGTTTGTCGTGTTGCTAGACGTTAGCGCTGGAATGCGCTGATAGTAGTCTATGTCCATTGACAACGATCCAGAAGGCGAAGGTGTTACGACTAACTCGCGCCCAATAATTGCAAAGAAACGCGGGTTTGCTGCATCGCGTGTACGCGTACGACGTAGCATTGTTAGCTGTTGCGGCGTAATTTGCTCAAGCGGCTCATCTTCTGTAGACGCGACCTGGACATATACAACTTCTAGCGCATCCGACGGCAATGTAGCGCGGCCTGACGTGATGGCGGCTGTATTGGACGCAACCATGTCAGCGCTACGCAATACGTCATTTAACGTGCTTTCTGCCAGGCTAATAAAGTCTGGAATTTTTTGATCAAGATCAGCACGGTTCAGCCAATCTCCGATTGCAGTTTGCAATTCTGCATAAGTTGTAATTGCCATGTTGATCTCCTTAAGATTGGCCTAGTTATACCACGTTGTCCTATATTAATCTACCGGTCTTGGTCCGCACGCGCTCATTCTCACTGTCGCTCAGCCACTTCATAAACGCCTTTGGATCATCAATGATGCCCTTGCGTTTCAAGTCATAGTAAACTGGCAGAGGAATCCTGGCTACATGGCGACCGTCGCCCCACCCATCTTTTTGATTGTTTTGGTCACGCTTGTTCATATCAACGAGTGACTGCACGTCTTGCTGTGTCTCAATAACAAACTCACCGTTATCGCGCATGTGCCAATAGCGAGTAATACCTGTCATAGGATCTTGGTCAAAAATACGACGCATAAAAACCTCATACGAGAGGGGCGACCGAAGCCGCCCCGCTGTTATTATGATACGTTCAAGTCTGCCACGATTGCGTGTGCACCCTCGTTAAGTACCTTTAAGCCCCCTTCCCAGAGCACCATGGCTTTAGAAGCATCGCCGGTCTTGGCAAGTTCTACAGTCTGGATTGGACGCAGGTTACATACTGACGCATATTCTGGGTCAAGTAGTAGGGCGTCACGCTCACGCTGGAACCTATTAGCAATGACGCTCAAAGTGCCGAAGTCGGACAAGTATACATCAGCAGCACCTATAATCGTAGTTGGGCTGTCTGATGGCGCTTGGTAACGCTGTGCCGCGATACCTGCAAAAGCTGACACGACAGTTTTGTTGTGCGGACCAACCATCAAGATGCTTGGCTGACCACCTGTTGTGAAGGCTTGCTGCATTGCGTCTTTGACCATAGCTTCAGTTAAGTCGCGTTGCGTGCCGTCTGTACGAGCTGTCGTACCGTTGCCAGTTGTCAAGCCGCCGCCTGTGCCGACGTTCTCGTTTGTCGCGATCCAAGCGCCAATGCCGCCTGTTTCACGAGCTGTAGAAGATGACCCGGCCACTTGAGCATTATTATCCAGGATCGTCTTTTCGATGTCCCGGCGAAGCTCTTTGCCGCGCTTAGCGATTTGGTATGCGTACTCATCATTGCGTCCCGCAAGATCCTGTGCGCCAAGGTTGTCGGCGATGATCATTGTGCGGCGTAGAATGTGCGTATAGTTACCAACGCGTGTGGTCGCTGATGTACTGTCGTATGACGCGACATCATCACCATCGATGCGCGCTGTAGTCGACGCAGCTGCCAAAGAATCTGTCTGCCACTCGAAGTAAGTGTTAGAAACGCTCTCTGAGCCAAGGTTAGATTGTGCTGGCACTTCTTCTGGTGAAATGCTTGAGATGATATCGGCGAGTGACTCGCGGATACCCACCGCGCTGTGCGATGTAAATGTATTTGCTACGATTGCCATAGTGGCCTCCTATTTGAGCAATTGTTTGATTGCAGCCTGTGCATCTTGCATTCGGCCTGTACGTTTTAGCTGTTGCATTTCAGCTTGTCCGCGAGGCTTAGTCATAGGTCGGCTATTGTTAGATCCAGCTCTGAGCGGCTTTTTTGTGCTACCTTTCGGCTTCACTTTTGCCTTTTTCAATTTTGCGTTCCCGCGCTCATAGAGCATGGATTGTCGCGCCATCTTGATCAGCATTGCATTTTTAAGACCCTGGATGTCCTGGTCAACAAATCCTGCATCTAGCAGGTAGTTGCGTAGTTCCAAGGCTTCGTTTGCCGCCACGTCCTGATTACGCCATTCCGGGATAATCTGTGGTATCAGCTCACGCTGCTCCGCTTCGTATTGCGCCTCGGCTTGCGCCAAGCGCTGCTGGTTCTGTTGTTGCAAGCGAGCTTGCTCTTGTCGTATCGCAGCTAGCTGTTGCTCACGCTCTTGCTTTTGCTGGTTGTACTTACGTTCTGCTCGTTGCGCCAGTGCGGGGTCTGTGTCGTACAGTTTGTCCCAATCTGGTTCTGGTTCCGCCATCGACTCAATTTTCTGCGCTAACGCTGGAAGTAATTGAGCGTACTGTGCCTCTTGTTGTTGGATTGCCTGCTCTCGCTGGTCGACCGCTTTGCGTTCTTCCGCCAGGGCTTGCGTTTTCCTGGTATAGTCGCTGTGTCTTAGATAGCCATTTTTGATTTCGTCTACGGTTTTCTCTTCGCCGTCTACCTCCACAAGCATGGAAAGTATGTCCTGAGAATCGTATTCTTCCTCGTACTCTGACTGCTCCTCGTACTCTTCGACCTCTTCCGCCGCTTCATAACCAGCCTCAAGCTCCTGCTCTTCAACTAGCTCCTCTGTGGCTTCAGATGCTGTTGCTTCAGCTACCTCGACAGTATCCGCAGGGGGTGTCATCATGGCGCTGATTGCGTTTTGTGCTTCTGACAAGCCAATCCCTTGTGGGTTGTTGGTTTCTGCCATTTCTATCTCCGCATTATGCTATCATTTCGATTTTAGCGCAATAGTCCCATTATCGACCATTGCCCTGAGATAGGTGCGCACTGCTTCAATTCCCGCTACTCTCGTATACGCCGCTTCTCTGGCGGCTGTGTCACTGTATGTCGAACTTTTAAACTGGGTCCAACATTCTGTTTCCATTTCCTCAAAAAATCGCTCCAGATCTGTGTCGCCAAGAAGACGCTCTGCCATCTTTCCATCGTCAATGATCTGCTGCTTAGATTTAGTCATCTAGCGATCCTTTGATGACATCGTTTTGCGCCTTCAACACCTCACGATTTATTTCCATTTCTGATCTGATCTGCGCAACGTCGACCTGCGTGCCATACTTCGCCTGCATCTCTGCCGCCTTCATAAACAGCTCCGCGTCTAGCTCATCACGCTTCCGGTCGTCTTCCATTCTGATGCGCTCTTGCTCAATTTGCAGTTCTGCAGCTTTCTTCTGCATGTTTGCCTGGATCTCCTGGATCTGCACTGCGACTAGCTGCTCTTCAATTTTAGGTTCTTTTGGCTGCGGTGGCGGTGGACGATATGTTTCCGGATCATTAAAGAACTGGTTAGCGTCTTTGTATCCAGCCAACACTGCAAACTCGCGCATAGTATTAGTAAGTTTTGACAAGTCAGTTACTGGGTTCATTGGACCCATTTGCATGATTGACTCTTTCTGCATGTTTCCGATCTGCATTAACATGTTCATGCGATCTACATCAGTGCCGCGACCCAGCGCAACGTTTACTGAAACATCCATGTTTGTGTCCCACACGCGCGGATCGATCTCAACAAAATCCTCATTAAAACGCACCATGCGCGGACGGTCCTGGTGCTTAACGATCAAGCGCAGGATCATGCGATACATGTCTTTCATGCCAGTTTCTGCAAAGATACGCGCGATTAGCTCTATGCGCTGCTGTGCTTGCGTCACAGTCGCGTTAACGGCTGCGGCAGTCGTTGACTGCAGAGCAGAGCTATCAAGCCCCTGCGAGGCCTTTGTGACGCCCGTGCGCGCTTCCTTGATCTCGTCAAGGTAGCTCAGAACTGGAAACGCTTGCTGCCCCACAAACGGCATCGTGATCGGCTGCACCTGGCCGGCGGCGCGCTGGCGGATTATAGCACCAACCTCGGTGTTCATGGCATCTTCGTACGAAACCATGCCCTCAACCACCGCCATGCGTGGGTGGATCGCCATCGCCAAGCTGTCTAATGTGTTTCTCATCACATTACTTTTGATCCGCTGGATGTCCATCACCGTATCAGCTACAGACATGCCAAAAAAGTCATGTGCTTCGGGGTCCGGGCAGAACGCGCAAAACGGCGCCATATCGACCGGTTCGTTCATAATTACTTCGTTTGAGTTACCAACGGTGCAGATCTTACGCAGCTCTGCAATCCCGTCCTGATCGTAGTCAACGCGTATATACGATTCCACATACATAATCTTGCGCATCGCGTCGTCATGGCGCTGGTTCATCTCGTGATGTAGCGCCGGGTTGCGCGTCGTGCGCTCAATGTTCATTTCCATGTCATCGTGCACGCTGCCGATTGTCTCGAACTGCTCAGCGTCATAGCCCATCTGCACTAACTCAGAGATAGTGACGATGCGACGGTGGGCAACAAAGTCAGCCTCTTCTATGCTTTTTGCTTCACGGCTGATTAGGAATTCTTCTGGCGGTAGCGCTTCGATCTTAACGCGGCCATCCGGACGCGTGTACGTCGCTTGAACAGCATGAACTTGTGGCGGCATGACCATCTGCCCCATTTCATCTATGGTAGGCTCCCCAATGGTTTCTGACTGCAGGACGTTTACTTCTACGCCTTCTTCTGCTTGCAGAATAGCCAATGCCTGGTCATCTAAGCCAGTAAAATCGTGCGTCTCAAACTGGGTTTTATCGTCCCAGTATGCCTTGATAATACCGACCTTACGAATCAATGCATCCTGAAACGCAGCGTGCGTCACCAGGAAGCCGTTGTTGTCGCGATTTACGATGTAGTTAACATAATCTGTCGCCTGCTTCGCCGCGGCAACATCTTCCGGCCCTTGCGGTACATACTGCACCGTCTTCTCGTTGCCGTGAAAGATCCGCATAAGTGATGGCATGATCGCCTGTACGGTATCCCGTACGTCCATGCTGACAACTTGGCTGCGGCCTTCCTCTTCATCGCCAAAAGGCTCGCCCCGGTAATACTTGGTAGCCAACGAGCGGATCGGACTAACCCAATTGTCGACGTAATCGACCGCGTCATCGATTTCTTTGCCGACGATCCCTTGGAGTTCTATTTCGTCCATCGTCTCGAAAAAGTCTTCAAAGGACATATCCTGGGCCATTTTATTTTCCTTTTCTCTCCGCGTCTCGACGCTTCAATCCTTCAATATACCTACGAGGTATATCACGAATTACATCATCTTGTGGATAATCTTCGTAAACGTCGTAAGATGTCGTCTTCGTAAAGGCGTCTCTCACGCTCAACAAACGGGTCCAAACGACCCCGCGCAACCATGTAATCATCTAGCATTTCTCCTTCGCCTCGCACATACGATGTGGTGTCTGGATCTTTGACCATAAACACCAGGTCCGGCTTGCCCTCATTGTAATCCCTTGCGGCATCCATGAACGCATCTGTCGCCTCATCCCCGATGCTATCCCGCATAACATCTTCATCAAAGGGAATCCTCGAAACAGCTCTATAGCCATTCTTTCCATATAAGTCCGTTAAGAACGTGTCAAACGCGTTGAGAAAAACGCCGCCATTTGGCGCCGCCTCTGCAAGTGATTTTGACGCAAAACCTTTCATAGAGCTGTCCGCGTTCTTAACAAGTGAAACGATCTCACCTTCAGGCGTGATTGCAAAGCCAGCGTCGGCATTTGGACTAGCCATAAGCGTCATGCCCTCGTACTCTTCCGGCTCATACACGTCCACCTGCTTGCCAATCGGCCCCTGGCTGTCCTGCGCACGCTTCAAGATGTCTTGAAAGTATGTGCGCGTCTGAGGGCTTTGTGTTAGCTCCACTAGCTCCGGAGCCTGACGCGCTGCTCGATAGGCATGGCGGAGGCCGAAATAGTCTAAAGGCGCCAGTGCCAGGTCAATCATACCTTCAGGCTCACCGCTGGCAACTTTGGCTGCGCCGATACCTGTGCTGGTGACAGGCATTACGTTAGCCAGACCAATATTGTTCATGATCTTGTCTAATGTGCTCGTTGGATACCCAGCACCGTCACCAAGCTGGTTGCCGCCTAGCAAGCGATTTACTGACGTTTTAGGCACGCCGCTGTCGACTAAATAATCCTTTGCACGCTCAATAAATGTCACGTCACGGCTTGTAGCTGCTTCAGGGTTTTCTGACATCAAAGAGCCGTCGAGGTTCTGATACATAGGAAAACCAAGATAGTCGACGCCTATATACCCTGGGCGCAGGTAAGGAGGCAAATTTGGATTGTGTATAGCCTGCAAATAATCCATTACCGTGGCCCCCGCTCTCTCATCGCGCCCGAGGCAACCGGGATCGCAAACGGCGCAGACAGCACCGCGCGGTTCTTAATAAAGTCCATCAGCATGTCTTGCGGCTCGATACCGCGCTCTGCAGCGCGCCTATTGATCGCTCCGCGTAGTAGCTGCATAAATGTGCCTTGGCTCTCGTCAGCAAGCCCTGTGACGTCTCCTGCGCCCATCCACAGCGACGCCTGGAACTGTGCTGGCGTCATATTGAAACGTTTTGCCATAATCCCGGCCAACCGCTCTAGCTCTGCATACTCAGTGCCGCTCGGCGTGTCAGCCCACGCAGTCGGGATGCCTTGAAACACTGACGGGTCTTTTAGCTTACCATCTTTAAAGGCTCTTTTGAGGTTTACCTCGCGAACAGGCTTACCGTTCACGATACGCGTCGCGACGTAGTTCTTGATGTTTCGCGGTCCAATGGCGCGCGCGGCAACGTCGAAATTTTCAGCCGACAATTGCGCCTGCGCCGACAGGAAGTCTCCACCGCCGTCACCCATAGCTAAAATACGCATAAAATGCTTGTCTGCGGCGATATTTTTATCGTCGCCGAGCAAGTCATTGCCAAACCCCTTCACTTTCGGGTTAGCCTTCAGATAATCGTTCAACTCCGTCCCGCTCAAACCCTCTGGGATCTCAGGGTTCCAGCCTCCGGATTCATACGAAACAACGTTGCTCGCCTGGTTGCGCTGCATTTTGTGGCCGTACTGGTAGTTGTCGGGCATGTTAGGCACCCGGATGCCGAGCTTCTCTGCAACCGCCGCAGGCGTTCCGCCACCCTGCGCAACCGCCGTGCCGACACGCACACGATCTTCCGGGCTTAGCGCCATGTAAAACGACGCGTTACGAATGTTGGGCGGAACCTTAGACCCGGTAGACGTCGTACCAACAAGGCGACCAAAGTCACGCCAGCGCTTGTCACCTTCTTCAGCGCCGTGCACGCCGATAAACCAATCACGCAGCTCTTCGGTATTATACCAATCTGGGCCGTCTAAAGTCTCACCCTTTTTAACGTACTCAGTGATTTTCGCAACCAACGGGCTTGCTTCGTCCTCTAGCTGCGCTTGCAAGCGCGACATTCTTTCCGGCGTCTTGCGTGGCTCATATCGCTCGTAGCTCATCGTCCGGTTAGGCGCCGCACCGCGATACCGCGGATCAGATCCTGCGGGGCGCAAGAAGCTCTCCAGCGGATCGATGATCTCGTCAGCTGCTCCGCGCAGCGCGTTAAGAACAAGTTTACCTGCGTTGCTCATTTTCCGCCTCATCTAGATATTGTTGAATAATATACGGCAATGCGCCTGCCCCGGCAACTCCGGAGGACAGATGCCGCAAGTGGCGCATTTCCGGGTCAAAGCGTCCAAAGATACTGCGCATGTCCTCTGGCAACCCAACACGCACCCGAGATGGTACGCTTGCCGCCTTTTGAGCTTCAATGTCAGGTATTAACCTGCCATCCTTCTTAGAAAACGTTCCAAGCTGCTGCGATCCACGATCAATGATGTTCTGGAATTCTACGCTATCATAGCCACGAGGGGGAGAATAATCTAACGCCATATCGCGCAGCTGATTTGTCGCGAATGTTCTTGACGCTGCGTCAGGCTGTCCGCTCGGCGGAACAAGGCCAGCCTCAGCGACAGAGCTGTGCGGGATCAATCCGTACAAGTTATCTTTTGCGTCAATAACCGCCGGGTTTCCAGGACGCGTTACAACAGGCGTTAAAACCGCGCCACCTTGGTACGCCACATTCGGCGGCTCTGGCCTGTACGCTGAATAAGTCGACCCGACGTAAGGGTTATCGCTGCTCCAAACATCACTAGGACGCTCTGCGCTCATCTCTCGCGGCGTTCCTCGGTAAAACACGTCCAGGTCATAACCGAGATCCATCGCGCGCTGCATGCGGCTGTCAAAGTCCATGGGCAGCGGGTAATTTTGCGACA
>Ga0255760_10000973_pt1 | contig 28214 bp, 26 predicted proteins | sample 071ome_25_FD_179960 | JGI IMG/M metagenome (GOLD analysis project Ga0255760, IMG submission 179960) | Coastal salt marsh microbial communities from the Groves Creek Marsh, Skidaway Island, Georgia - 071410BT metaG (version 2) | ecosystem: Environmental > Aquatic > Marine > Intertidal zone >...
ATGCTACGTATGGGAATGCAGGAAAATAGTGTTTGCCATCAGGGCTCTGTCCGTGCCGAAGGGCTCGTATAAAGTCTTCGTTCGACCATGATCCGATACCATGCTCAGGATCGCTTGAAATATTTGGCGCAATGAAAATACCAAAAGGTGTTTTGAGTTCACGACCTCCAGCGAGTTGTGCTTCTTTTGTTTTGGGGTCGGTATGACAATTCACGCATCCTGCTAGACCCAAAAGAAATTCGCCATGCTCTTTTGAGGCTAGAGATGTATCTGTGGGGTAGTTTATTTTAACATTCTTGGGGAAGTCCACGGCTACGAAAGTACAAACGACCAGCACGCCAAATAGAGTAAGCAAAAATCCTCTATGCGCTATTTTCCCCATCTTGATCACTGTAGGATACTCATTGTCATTAGGACTAGGTATTCTGGCCTAGCCCCAGCATACGGCAAATTGCAGTGGTGAGTTCCGCGCGGTTAAGAGTGTAAAAATGGAATGCATTCACTCCCTCTCGCTCTAACTCTTTGCACTGTTCTACAGCCATCGCAGCTGCGATCCCTGAGCGTGTTTCTAGATCGTCATCTAAGCCTTCAAAACGCTGAGAAACCCATTTTGGAACTGTTGCGCCGCAGCGGCCCGCGAAAGCCTCCATAGATTTGAAATTAGTTACTGGAAGAATTCCTGGAATAACAGGCATCTCTAACTTGGCGGCAGCCATTTTGTCACGATAATGAAGAAAATCATTGGTCTCGAAAAAGAACTGAGTGATCGCCCGTGTGGCGCCTGCATCAAACTTCCGTTTCAGGTTGTCAATTTCGGTAGCCAGATCGCGAGCTTCAGGATGAGTTTCGGGGTAAGCCGCAACTGAAATTTCAAAGTCATGAAGTTTTTTAAGTCCAGTGACTAAATCTGATGCGTAGGCGTAGCCGTTAACCGTTGGCTGATATTCTTGTCCAGGTTCGGGCATATCACCTCTGAGTGCTACGATATGCCGGACGCCCATAGCCCAGTAATCATTTGCTATCTCGTCAACTTCCAAGCTAGTCGCGGACACGCAGGTTAGGTGAGCTGCGGCTGAGAGAGACGTCTCTTGAGTGATTTTGCGTACTGTTTCATGCGTGCGCTCGCGGGTGGTTCCTCCAGCGCCATAAGTCACTGAAACGAACGATGGTTTAAACGGAGTTAATCTCTGGACTGATTGCCAAAGCGTTGAGGCCATTCGTTCAGTTTTTGGGGGGAAAAATTCAAAGCTAACAGTTGGTAACATTTTTTATCCTAAGCCGTCTGGATGTCAGATGGGTTTGGTTTTCGAACAAGCCAGATACAGACGGTTAATGGTTCACCGGGCAAATTTTCTTCGCCATAAATTTCCAAGCCCGCATCATCAGTCCACCGTGTAACTTCAGAGGATGCAAAACCCAAGCGTCTATGGGCATGGTTATGTCTTAAATGATCTAGAGAATGTGGAGCAAAATCCACTAGAATTGCTTCCCCTCCAGGTTTTAGTAGGCGCGCTACTTCGCCAATAGCTTTTGCCGGATTATCTAAAAAGTGAAGAACTTGATGGGCAGTTATTAGATCGAAGTTTTCATTGTCAAAAGGGGCTGAATAAAGATCTCCATGTCTTACACTGCAATGCGTTAATCCTGCCGCGGCTATCCTGTCGCGTGCCAGGGAGAGCATGTCGCGACTTATATCTAGACCAGCAGCACGAGAGGCATAAGGAGCAAAGAGTTCTAATATTCGTCCTGCTCCAACTCCAATATCAAGATAATCATCTACAGGCGTTTTGGGAGCAAGCCGCAGGAGACGGGCCTCCAGTTCTGCCTCGTCAACATGCAGAGAGCGAATGGCATCCCACATTTTGGCGTTTGCCCTAAAGTAGGCTTCTGCTTCTGTTGCTCTGCGGGCACGGATGTCGGCTAAACGTTCCGCATCACGCCTAAGCACATACTCATCAGAGTTGGTAGAACTTATTAGCCACTGTGCTAGGCGCCCTGCTTCACCAGAGTCTGCCAGCCGGTGGAATACCCATGCGCCCTCTCTAAATCGAATTAGTAGACCAGACTCAGAGAGGATTTTAAGATGCCGAGATACCGCTGGCTGCGTCATGCCAAGAATTTCTGTGATTTCTGTTACGGTCAATTCGCCTTCTGCACAAAGAGCTAACATGCGTAATCGAGTAGCTTCTGCAGCGGCACGTAACATTGTGATGAGTTGATTCAATATAAACTCGCGTGGGGATAAAATTTGATATGCAGATATTTGCATATTGTTAAATGTATATAAATTCGACACTTAGACATCAATATTTGAATTAAAGGTGCGTCACCTTTGCGTTCGACAGGATGTGTCAGCAAATCCGATACTATTGGCGTTTAGGGTAGCATTCGTTAAACAAACATAGGTTAGTAGTGAGGTAACCTGGAATAATGAATTTGAAGGCTGCTGGAAGAGTAGGTAAGGCTTGCTTAGCTGCTTTGACAATCTTCATGATGGCGGGATGCGCTTCGCTGTCTGAGGATCAGGCGGACCGTGCTGAGACCTTAACCGTAAATGATCCTTTTGAGCCTGCTAACCGGGTCATGTTCGCCGTTAACAATGTAATAGACACAGTGTTGCTGCGCCCGATTGCAATAGCGTATCGCGAAATCGTTCCGGGCCCTGCAAAAAAAATGGTATTTAATTTTGTGCGCAACTTATCGTTGCCGCTCACAATTGTTAATGATGCCTTGCAAGGCAATTGGGACAGAGCCGATGTCGCGACTAGACGCTTTGTCGTTAACACAACTGCAGGTATCGGTGGCCTGTTCGACATAGCGACAGATATAGATTTGCCTCACCATAAAGAGGATTTTGGACAGACTTTCGGTACTTACGATATCGTTCCTGGGCCTTATATCGTTCTCCCTATTCTTGGTCCTTCCTCTGCGCGACATACATTTGGGCGAGTTATGGATTTCCTTCTCGACCCAGTATCATTTGCTTCCGCAAGTGCCCCCTTTGAAGCTAGGATGACGGTAAGGGGATTGACAATTGTCGACCAAAGGTACCAGTTATTAGGACCTTTGGACGACGTGAAGAGAACTTCTCTTGATTATTATGCAGCTTTGCGATCGCTCTACCGTCAGCGGCGGACATACGAAATACGTAACCAGGACCAAAGACCACCAGGCGGTGGGCCACCTTCTCGTCCGGCTGCGCAGTAGTTTACTAATGGCTAAGCGGTTTTCTTTTATCGCTGTAATTGCATGCTGGGCGATACTGCCGTCGCTTGCGAGTGCAGGGCCAGCTTATGATTTAGTTAATGTTCTCGCCACCAACTCAACGCCAGTATTAAACAGTCGTGAGCTATCAAAAACGGTTCGGACTGAAAGATTGCAAGGCATCATGGAAGGCTTGGTAGACCGAGAGCAAATGGCCGTCTCAATGATGGGCAGACACTGGCGCCGTGCTACACAGAGTCAAAAATCTGAGTTACCAGTTCTTCTCGAAGCCTATCTAATTGATGTTTACGTCAGTCGAATAGAATCAGTAAGCGGCACAGTGAGTTTTTCAATCCAGGGTGAAAGGGATTTAGGTAAGAGAACCTTGGTTGATACACAGGTAGTTCGTCCAAACGCTCCCAATATCGATGTATCCTGGCAAATAGAGGATTTTGGCGGGAAACCTGTTGTAACTGATATAATAATTGAGGGTGTGAGTTTAGTTGTCAGCCAAAGAGCGGACTTTTCGAGCATCATCCGTCAGCAAGGCGGTTTGGATGGACTTATCGGGCTTTTGCGTCAAAAACTGGCCTCTAATTGAATGATGCCGTGACGGGCCAAATATCTTAATCTAATTGGCCTAACGGAATCTCCCAGATACGGATCAAAGACTGATGGTTGCCCCTATTAGCACAACCTCCGACTGGCTTAGTCATGAAGGGATGATCATTGATGCTCGGAGCCCATCAGAATTCGAGGATGATCATGTCACGGGCGCAGTAAACCTGCCTGTTCTCTATGATGATGAGCGAGCAGATGTTGGACGCATTTACAAACAGGTCAGCCCGTTTGAGGCCCGTAAGCTTGGCGCTCGCCTGGCGGCTGTAAATATTGCGCGCCATATAGAAACAACACTTAGTCAGTATGATAAAAGTTGGCGTCCTTTAATTTATTGTTGGCGTGGCGGCCAGAGATCCGGCTCGATGGCTAGAATTCTGGCTGAGATTGGATGGCTCGTAACAGTTTTGGATGGAGGATATAAACGATATCGGCGGGATGTCGTAGATTCTATCGACGAAATATCATCAAAACTTGATGTGATTGTACTTCAAGGGCCTACTGGGACGGCAAAAACCCATATTCTTCGTGAAGTTATGGCCTCAGGACAACAGGCTATCGACCTTGAGGGACTTGCGAGCCATCGTGGTTCCCTCCTAGGCCACGAACCGGGACACCCCCAACCTAGCCAGCGATTGTTTGAAACTAGCCTTAACCACGAAATGTTGAAGCTAGATCCCAACAGACCCGTACTTATTGAGGCTGAAAGCAGCCGCATTGGATCCTGTCACATCCCCCGCATGCTCTGGCAAAGGATGCAAAAAGCCCCGCAGATCCGAATTAACGCGTCGCTCGACGCTAGAGTTGATTTCCTCATGCGTGATTACGCACATCTCATAGAAAACCCCTCAACACTGGACCGCCTTTTTGACAGCATGCTCAAGAGACATGGTTATGAAATCTGTGAAAACTGGCGTCAACTTGCGCTTAAGCGGGATTGGCAAAAGCTGACAGGACTGCTGATTGAGCAGCACTACGACCCGGCTTATGCAAGGACGGGTGCAAAACGCGAAAGGGTTGATCTTGGCTTTATAGATGCTGGAAACTTTAGCGATCCAGCTATTCCAGAATTGGCAAGGCAAGTGACAACATTGATGGAAACATCCCAACAATGAAAAATACTTTTTTGTGTTATCTGCACACCACTTGTTTGAGATAAACATTCCTGCCTTAACCAATAGCTTAGCGATTGAACAAGCAATTCTTAATAGCCTGGCGGTTCGGTTTCCAATTAGAGAGTTTTCTGTGTCTTTAAATGTGTGACTTTTCCATTCTGTACTTCAAAAAGACAGTCTGCTATTCCGGTCCAAGCTGGCCGGTGCGTGATTGCGATAATCGTATATTTTCCCTGAAGCGCTTGGATATTTTTCACGATCGCTGCCTCAGTTTGTGGGTCGAGTGCACTAGTCACTTCATCTAGGATTAGGACCTCTGGTTCAGTAACCAATGCGCGGGCAATAGAAATACGTTGTCTTTGACCGCCTGAGAGTTTACCGCCAGTTTCGCCTACGATTGAATTCAGCCCGTCTGGATGTTCTTCAACAAAGCTTCGAGCGTTCACCTGATCTAACGCTGCCCATATTGCCTCATCTGATATTTCAGGGTCTCCAAGGGTGATATTTTCACGAATACTATTATGAAGCAGCGTGAGCTCCTGAGGGACGTAGCCAATTTTTTTCCGCCACTCACGAATATCTACTTCTTGGATGGGTGTGTTGCCGATCAGAACAAGTCCGCTGTCCGCCTTATAGAGACCAATTAGTAAATCAACGATTGTTGTTTTCCCGGCCCCCGATGGCCCCATAAAGACGGAGATTTTTCCAGAAGGCATGGTTAGGGAGATATCGTCTATTACCAGATGATCGCCGTGGCTGAAGCTTACGTTTCGGAATTCAAGTCCACTATTGGTTTGAGGTAAGGTCTTGCCAGGCCAGTTTTCCTTATTTGAAACAGCCTCAGCGATCAGTTCTTCTGAACGCAGATAAGCACTCTCTAGCTGCACTGAATTTTGAAGGAAGCGCTGAAGTTTTTGGACGATAGAAATCAGCTGGAAAAACACAATGCCGGAGACAATTAGCTCTGGTAGAGGGACTTCCCAAATATTGTGAGCCATGTAGATGGACATGGCGATGACCATTACAATTAGGGCATCGCCACCTTGGAGCATACCTTGTTTGGCTATTTCTCTCTTCACCAAAGAGCGTTGCAACCGGCTGAGAGCGTTGGTCATAGCGTCAAGAGAAACGCGCCAGCGATCCATAGTTTTAAGAGGTTTTATATTGCCGAGCATGTCGACAGTATGAATTGTTAGATCTTCGGTTCGGCCTGTCTGACGATCTCCTGCTTTGCGAGACATAGCTACCAGACCACTCAAAGCACCTGTCACAATTGCACCACATGCAACTCCACCAAGCGCTAATTTCCAGTCAACCATTAGTGCTACAAGCATATAACCAGAGGCTTGTACACTGTACGCAACAACTCGGGCCGCATGCACATATGCATCACCAGCTCGGCCTGCATCATTGGCGATGGTATTTGCAAAGCGGCCGCGACTTTGGTCAGAGTAAAATGCCCATCGGGCGCTGAAGAGGGCAGCAATTAGGCGCCTTCTGAAATCAGTTGCGACCCTGGCTGCAGCAATTCCGGCATAAGTAAGGGCAAAGAATGAGAGTGAACCCTTAACGATCATAAAAATGCATACCAAACTGAGCATAATGCCTAGAGTTGGACTCAAGCCGAGTGCTGATATGAACTCCCTAACAACACCATTCAGTCCAGACGAATTATCGGTGTCACCACCGGACATCGAAGTAACAGCGGGCAGTAAAGTAGAGATGCTAGCTATCTCTGCTATGCCACCAATGATGAGGCAAGTTAGGACCAACCACGGTTTGGTATCACGTGCGAGGAAAAATATTTTAAAAATGGTGCGCATGTAAGCTCCAGCCCACTGTGTTGTGGGCTTTGGCTGTCTACTGCGATGTGGGCTTCTACGTCAAACTCAAACCAGTAATTCAGACAACTCTTTTAAATCAGAAACCATTAAGTCCGGCTCCTGAGGCCATTCACCGAATGGGCGCCTGCGTCGATCGATAAATGCTGATCGCATGCCGTATGACTTGGCACCTACGCAGTCAAAAGCGTGATTTGCTACAAAAAGTATGCTTGAGCGATCTACGTCCAAAATCTTCTCAGCCGTAGCGTAGGTTTTCCAGTGTGGTTTAAAATATCCTGCCTCTTGCACCGAGATAATCTTGTCAAACGGGATTCCAATATGAGGCTGTGCAGCTTCCAGCATGTCTCTGTCACCATTCGAGAGGATAGCTAGTTTGTAACGTTCTTGCAGATGGCCCAGAGCAGACTGCGCGTCTGGAAATGGCTTCAATTTTTCGATTTGGGAGACAAGCCAGAAAACCTCTTCTTGGGTATACGATATACCTGCTCTATCCATCACGTGGCTTACGGCTCGATGCCCAATTTGGCGGTATGGCGTATGACCTCTATCGCAAAGGGCGTCTATCATAGAATTTTCGAAATGTGTCCGTCGCCACCAAGTCACAAAGCTATGAGGTTTCCCCTCCCATCCTTTCGATTTTAGAAAAGGACTAACGGCCTCTGTAAGGCCCTTCTGCATATCGACGACGGTACCGTAAAGGTCGAAGACGAAATACTGGATTTCGCGTTTAAGGATTTCTGGGTTGGTCATTTAGAGCTCTGCTGAAAATTAGAAAGAAATGAAGTTATTCGATAAATTCTAGTATGAGTCCTCGAGCCATACTGCGGTCAATTCGAAGAGCTGAACCGTTATTTTGGTAAGGAATTTCTGCTTGCTTCAAATATTGTTCTGTTTCTCCAAGGTCTTTAACTCCTATGGAAAGAACGTGCCAGATCGGTCTTTCATTAGCTGGATGAGTTGTTGAGCCTTGATGGGCCTGAACAATGCTTTCATCAGTCGCTAAGCGAATAAACCCGCGGCCACTATCAATCTCAGCTCCAAATTCTGTTTCCTTGATAGAACCGGCGCCAAAGAGCTTAGCCATTGCCTTGGCTGTCTCTTTTGGGTCAGTGACGAGACCTGTAATCCCAGCAAATCTGTTACTGCCGTTCGCATGGGTAGTTAGACGAGTATTGCGCATTAATTCAGGTGTTTTATGGCCACATATGAATATTGGCATGCCCGCAAGGTCTGCAGGTTCAAGAAAAAGATTGCGAAACCGAACCATACCTTCTGGCTCTTTGGATGGACGGGCCAAGTCTCTCGGGCCTTCAGTCCGTACACCCAACGCCTCAACCTGGGCTTTTACGGCATCTGCATCTGTTGTCCCAAGCGCAAGCCGATGTAAGCCTTCTCCGCGGACTTCTAACTTTTCCTGCAAGCCGCCATCGGGATACTCTGGCTGGTTAATCCCAAGGAGTTCCAGGTAGGTCTCCTGAAACATCAAACAATAATTTGCTGTTGCCCTATTTTGATGATCGCCCATTGGCGCTGTCGTGAAACCTAGTCTAGCGTAGTCCTCGCGAGCTCTTTCCAGGTCACGGACAGCAATGATGCAATGGTCAAGTCCAATGACTGGGTTCATTTGAAATGTCCTCTTAATTTTTCAAAATGGATGCCATTACCCTCTCTCGAGTTAAAGGCATATCAAGAATTGGTTCGCCAAGGGCATGAGCAACTGCATTCATAATTGCTGCTGCAGTCGGGCCAACGGTGCATTCCCCAACACCGAGGGAAACATCGTCTGGACGTGAGATTAGCTCTACGTTGATTTCCGGAATCTCGCTAAAGCGAAGGATCGGATAACTATCCCAATCCGTGGAAATTATGCCAGCACCTTCGATTTTAACCTCTTCTTTCAACGCCCAACTTGCTCCTTGGACACATCCCCCTTCAAGTTGGTTCAATATACCATCGGGGTTGATAGCCAGGCCGGCATCAGCAACAGCCCAAATTTGTTCAAGACGGATTTCTTCTTCTACTGTGACTGCAACAGCAACACCTGCCATGGCTGCAATATTTTTATAGCGTGAATAGGCAATGCCTAGGCCTTTTCCTGTGCCGCTTGTGCCTCTCTTAGACCAATCACACAGCTCTGATGTTCTCTGCAGCACTGAGCGAGCTCGATCATCATTGAGGAGAGAAAGGCGGTATTCCACGGGATCTTTTCCTGCTTCCAAAGCAGCAAGGTCCATCATACGTTCAATGGCGCAGACGTTGGGGAGTGCTCCAAGGCCCCTCAGTGCGGAAGTACGAACTGCTGGCTCACGGATTAAATGGTGGTGAATGTGTGTTTGTCCCACCTTATATGCGGGGAACGCATTTCGTGGCCCGCCATATCCTCTTTCGGGCGGTGGATCAGCTGGGTCACCCCCTGGTGCTACTGCACCAAGAGATTGAGCTCCCAACATAACAACGCCAGCGGCGCCTGGTCTCTGAACATGAACTGGGCTCCAGATATCAGTTTTCCAATCAATGGGATTACCGTTAGCATCCAATACCGCTTCAATATCTACTTGCATGGCCGGGCCTACCGGTTCAAACGCGAATTCTTCTTCACGTTGCCATTGCATTCGGATCCATGTGTTGGGAATTTCGAGAGCTATTATGGCTGCATCAAGGGCAGCGTCGTCCGCGCCGTTGTGGCCGTAGCAGCCTGGCCCATCAGAATGGCGAGCATGAATTGATGCCTCGTCAATATTCAGTGCTAATGCCAAATTGCGACGCAGGGGATGCATGCCTTGGCCATGGGACCAAATATCAAGCTTGCTATCTTTCCATCGTGCGAGGGCTACGGAGGGTCCTATCGATGCGTGCGCGACGTAGGGCCTAGTTACACTGACCCGCAAACTTTTGCCGATGGTTGGGCTAATTGGCTCTGGGTCGCCATAAAAATGTTCAACGGCGGCTTTTCCGGGAAGTTTACGGGCATCAGCTGCCCCCCTTGGGATGTTGCTCGTACCAGTCCAAGTGACATGGTTTGAGGCGGCTCGCGCAGCTTTCTCAACGAGCCACTCTTCCTCTGCAACAAAAGCGATAAAATTACGCTTTTGGATGATCTGAATTTCTCCCGCGGCGGCGCGCTTAATAGCGTCTTGGTCTAAAAACGATAGTTGAGCGCTGGGAGATGGCTGTCTCAACATGCGTGCATGCAACATACCCGTTTCGGAGCGATCGTGAATGAAGCCTCCCCCGTTCACTTTTTTAGGTAGGTCGTCGCGCGGTATGTTCTTTCCAACGATTTTATATGTGTTACTAGCTTTGGGAGCTTTGGAAGCCGTTGCGTTGCGTTGCCAGTCTATCTCACTGGCAACATCCCAATAATCGATGTCGGTAGCTTCGCCATTTTGCAGAAATGCACCATTTGAAACTTTCAAGTCCTCTGGTGAACAATTAAGTCTTAGGGCAGCCCGTTCCATCAATAATGAGCGTGCCTCTGATGCGATGGCCCGGATTGCAGCGCCCGAAGCCATGATTGAAAGACTAGAGGTCGTGTAGTTTTCGTCAGGGCCGATTTCAGTATCGCCAGATGCTAATGTTACCTTTTGTAGGTCTAAATCCAACTCTTCAGCTGCTATCTGGCGAAGCGCTGTAACAATGCCCTGTCCAATCTCAACCTTGCCAGAGGCAATTCTGGCAGTTTTATCGGGAAGGAAGGCAATCCATCGGCTAAGCAAGGGATTGGCCGCGAGACTTGGGGGTAATTTTGGCTCGCTCATGACATTAAGTCCGAAGCGCGCTGCACTGCTCGTATAATTCTGCTGTGAGCACCACAGCGGCATAGATGATTATCGAGTGCATCCACAATCTCAGCACGGGTTGGCTTACTATTCCGCGCAAGTAGGCCCTTAGTCGCCATAATCATGCCAGATAGGCAATAGCCGCATTGGCCGGCTTGTTCATCAAGGAAAGCCTGTTGAATAGGGTGTATTTCCTCTGATGTGCTCAATCCTTCTACTGTCTCAACTGATTTATTAGCAACTGCATGAGTAGGCAGAGTGCAGGCATATTGCTTGGACCCGTTAATTAGAACAACACAGCACCCGCACTGCTCCAGTCCACAGCCATAGCGTACGCTTTTGACATTGCAATCATTGCGAAGCGCATAAATTAGGGGACGATCTGGTTCGGTTACTTCGACTTCTTTACCATTCAATGTGAAGGAAATTTTTTCCAAATTGTCTACTCCGCAGCCTGAGGTAGGCTGATGGGAGACGGCATGTTCACTGGGTTAATGTCAGCCAATGGCTTACCAAAGTGTTTTTCAATCATTGGAACCACTTTGGTCTGAAATTGCGTCATGCTGTTCATTACATCCTGACTTGGCACATCACCCACGGCAAAATAAATATTCATGTGGCTGGGTCTATATAATTTGATTTCATCGCAAATACGCTCTGCAACTTCTTCAGCGCTCCCCGCCACAAGATTACGACCAATTTCATCGATTGAGGGTTCGTCAGGGAAAGGCTCTTCCTCTACCATGTAATCGTCAACCATATGCTCGCGTCGATGCCTAAGTGACTGAGCCAGACGGCGCTGAAAACGAGCTCCGTCTATGTACCGTTCTATCGTAGCCTTATTGTCAGATACGCAAACAAAACGAAGTACGCCAAGAGGTGTTTCTGCCGGGTTTTTGCCTTCTTCTAAAAAACAAGCATCGACTTGATCCCGCATTTTTTTGATAGAAGTGGCACTTCCTACCCCGCCAGAGATAAAGGGAATAAATCCGTCTCGGGCACATCGTCTATGGCTGTTTGGATCAGCTCCTGCGATCCATATTGGTGGGCGAGGGGTCTGCGCAGATCGCACATTTATTGCTGTATCAGGTATATTGAATTCAGTACCATTGTAGTGGAAAGATGGCTGGCGCAAGCCACGATCTACAATGTCCAGCATTTCATGGAACATTTCCTTATTTTTTGAAATATCAGCATTCAAACGCTCAAACTCATAATGTTGATATCCGCTGCCTACCCCAACATCGAGCCGTCCGCCCGACAAGGCATCAACTTGGGCTATTTCCGCAATTAAACGAGCTGGTGTGTGCAAGGGAAGAATAAGAACAGCGCAACCTACTCGAACCCTTTTTGTTATAGCTGCAGCATGGGTGCAGAAAATTAGAGGCGAGGGACAAAGGCTATAGTTGGAGAAATGATGTTCGGCAAACCAGACTCGTGAATAGCCGAGATCTTCAGCTAGCCGTACATGGTCCATCGCTTCATTAATTATTTGGTGAGGTGATATGGACCGATCACGATGCTGTAGAAGGTTGAAAACACCAAAGTCCATTTAGTATCTCCCTAAAAATCAAGCAAGCTTAACCAATGAAAGATAGGTTTCTGACAATTGGTTGGGCGTAGTGTAAGAGTTATTTTTGATGATCGGGCACATTAATTCCTAAAAGCCGTGCAGCGTTGAGGCCCAGAATTTTAGCACGCGCTTTATCCGATAGATGTGGCATGGTGCGTTCGATTGCCTCCGCTGAATGAGGCCAGGTTCCTTCATGGTGTGGGTAATCGTTTGCCCACATGAAGTTATCTACAAGATCATATTGCTCTGCTAGGGCAAGACCAGCTGGATCTTCCTGGAATGTCGAAAACCCGTGAGATCGGTAGTAATCGCTGGGTAGACCTTGTAGTTTAGGGCGCACCCACATGTGGTGCTTTCGATATGCTTCATCCATCGCATCTAGCAGCCATGGAACCCATCCTATTCCGGCCTCCACAGTTGCAAATTTGAGGTTTGGGAAACGCTCTAGCACACCCGATGCACAGAGGTTTGCTACTGGTTCAATCGTTGGCGAAAGTGAGTGGCTGACGTAGTTAATAACAGCACCACCATTGCCCCTTGCTGCCCTAGGGTCCCGGCCGGTCGAAACGTGGAAAGTCATTGGCATTCCGGTTTCTTGTATGAGGGCGTACATCGGATCAAAATGGGGCAAATTGTAATTAACATGATCTATATCATGCCCCCCCCACATCGGTTTGCATGGGAGGCTAAGAATTTTGTACCCCATCTTGGCTGTTCGCTCGATCTCAGCCATAGCGCCATCAATGTCACCAGTAGCTATTGAAGCTACCGGAACCATGGCATCACCGTAGCTAGAGAATTGTTCCCAAGCCCAGTCATTCCAAACTCGACACATTGCGTTAGCAAAAACGGGGTCGGGTGTAGCCCACATTGCCAAACCCTTATTCGGGAAAATTATTTCTACATCGATGCCGTCTTTTTTGTTGTCAGCATGACGTTGTGCAGGATCAGCACCAGCTTGGCTTCTAATCCAATCCTCACCTTCAAAGGACATCACTCGGACACGGTCCGGGCGATATCCTTCACAGTAACGCCATTGTACGCCTTTATCATCCACTACAATGCGCGGAGCACGTTCCTTGTAGACATCCGGAAGTCTTTTAGCCCACAGGTCTGGTGGTTCATTGGCATGACAATCCGTTGAAACCATGAAGTACTTTTTAGGGTCTTTTACTCGCGCAGTGCGCTCCCAGCCTTCCGCCCCGGGGGTTTCCAGTCGCCAAAGATTTTCATCATTGATCTGAACAGATTGAGCATTATCCATTTTAAGGCCTCCATTTTAGTGGCTATATGAGTTTCCACTGTGCGAGTGTGTGGGGCGGGTCCGCCTCGAGATGATGTTCAAAAGCAATTTCAACATGCGCGCCAATTTCGACTTCTTGATCTGGATTTCCCAGTAAATTTCCAATCATTCGGATATTTCCAACGTGTGGTAGTTCGACCAAAACGATCAGATACGGGCCAAAACCTTTCAAGGCAGAATGCACTGGGTGCCAGGGTCGTTCCCAACTATAGATTTGCCCCTTCCCATCAATTTCTTGCCATTCAAGTTCAAAGGAATGGCAAGCGTGGCAAATCCATTCTGGTCCCCAAATCCAGGTGTTACAGCCTTTGCAGCATTGCACCATAAGGCGCTCCTGCATCAGGCCATCCCAGTAGGGTTTTGAGAGGTTGTCGTTTTCTGGAATTGGGATCGGAAGTCCCTCAGGAAGGTATCTAGCATTCATACTGTTGCCTCCGATCCAAAAATACAGTTCGAGACTGGAGTGACCATGGGGCCTGCTATAACCATAGATACGTCTGGATCCTTAACCTGTGATGTTGAAGTTCCCCGTAATTGTCTCACTGCCTCTATTTGTAGCTCCAAGCCATGCATATAACATTCGGCAAGATTGCCTCCTGAGGTGTTTAAAGGCAGTGCGCCGTCTGGCGCATAAAATGTTTCAGGTTTGAAGAAGTCATTCACTTCGTCTGGCTCGCAAAATCCATGCTCAACAATGCTCATCATTACGCCACCTGTGAAGTTCTCATAGGATTGCAAAACGTCCACATCAGCTGCCGTGACCCCAGCCATTTCAAAAAGCCGAGGTGCAACACTCGAAAAATTTGCGCTGGCGTAGTTTGGGTGATTATGGCTTGGTGCGGCGCACCGATGATCTGATCCGCCGGCAGCACCCAATATGAAGCTAGGCTTGTGAGGAATATCGTTGGCGCGGTTAGCAGGTAAAATGATGATAGCTGCAGCCCCATCATTTTCCTGGCAGCAGTCAAATAGGCGCCATGGTTCTACTATCCACCGTGAAGCGTCATAGTCAGCTTCAGTTAGAGGACGACCGTACATGACAGCACGTTGGTTTGATTGAGCGTGTCGGTATGAGGCCAGGGAAATCGCTCGCATTGCGTCGTGCTTGACGTCGTGGTCATGCATAAAACGCATACACTTCATGGCATAGCGCTGAGCCGGTGACATCAAGCCGTACGGTGCCTGCATTGCCATGTCACCTGAAATTGTTTTGACTGGCTGCCCTTGGCCAAAGCGCGCAAATTGTCCTTGTGCAAGTGCGCGGAACACTACTACGCAGTCTGCAAGTCCTGTTGCTACCGCTGCTGCCGCATTACCAATGGCCGCTGCGCCACCACCTCCTCCGCCACCCCATTGCATGTTGGAGAAGCGCAACTCTTTTGTGCCAAGGGCAGCAGCTAGCCTAGAAGGGTCGTTTCTGTCATTTGAATATGATGCAAAGCCATCGATATCCTTGGGATTGATGCCGGCATCTTCTGCTGCGGCTAGGATCGCTTTTAGGGCAAGTTTAAATTCTGCATCTGGTGAATTGCCGTGTTTGTAATAAGTGGTTTCACCAACTCCTGCTATGACGGCTTTGCCCCGGAGGCTTCGAGTTTCCATGCTCGTTCCCTTCATCTACCTGGAAAAGTTAAAGGGCTTTTAAGCTGGTCGTCTAGTCTTATCGCTGTTTTGAGGTGCTTGTCTTGCGGTATAGAAACATTACGCAGTGTGATTTTTCAGTTTTTGAAGACGAATTAACACCCTTTCGGTGCAATTGTTTCATCGAACTGCATTTATTTCGAGAAGCGATTTAGAACTGGTAAAATATATTCTCGAAATGCGGTAGGGTTTTCTGACATCGGAAAATGTCCCATGCCTTTCATCTCGATAGCCTCTGCACCAGGAATGGCTGCCGCTGTTCTTCGGCCATCCTCTGGTGTGCAAGAGTAATCATACTCCCCAGTCATCAGAATGAGGGGACATGGGGAGGAGCTTTCTGCGTCTGCCTCGAACTCAGAGTCCGTCCGAAAAAAGTGCATATCCCCCTTAAATATGTTGGAACCACTCTGTCTGTAATGCCATAGCGTTTCATTTCGGAATTCGGCAGGACTTGTAGGCGCAGCAAGACCAGACACTAGTGCCTCGCAGAAGTCGCCTCTCGCAAAAAAATCAGTATCTAGCCATGAGTTGTCCCACCAAGGAGATGGTCGGTTTGATCCTTCCAGCCCAATTGCTGCACTGAACTTCTGGCCATGTAAGCAAGCAAGGCGTACGGCAACCCTTCCGCCCATGGAGCAGCCCATCACAATGGGTTTTTCTAAGGCAAGTGCATTAGAAAAAGCTAGAATTGTATCAACGTAAAATTCTGCCGTTAGTTTGTATTCCTTGGTCTCCCATCCGACTGGCGGATTGGATTTTCCATGCCAGGGAAGATCAAAGGCGATTACTCTGAAATTTTTTGAGACTTCAGGATCGCACATCAGGTGACGAAATTGGCTTGCATGCGCCCCAGCTGTATGGAGGCATAAAAGGGGGGTACCCTCACCAGCTTCCTCAAAGTAAATGCGATAGTCTTCGCCGGCAATTTTAAGCTTTACGTAGCGCCCAACGATGGGTTCGATTTCGGCCATAACCTTAGACCTTCCGCAGCAAATCGAGAACAGCTTTGAAGTAAGCTAAATGTCCCAGAAGTATATTAATGTCGCCTTCAATTTTCGCATTACCTGTGGCGGACATTGCAAATATGTCATGGAAACCAGGTCTGGGAATTGGGCGCATAAATTCGGTCCATGTATCTTTTGCTGCTGAGATCACAAAGCTTGATCCCCGCATTTGAAAGGGCCCTTGTGAAACGCTGGTGATTTGCCCACGATCAACACTAAGGTGAAATTGCTCATTATCTACCTGCAGCACAAATGCCGTCGTGCACCCTCGTCCCAGACGCCGAATATGGGCATTATTGTTTACTTTTGATGCTAAGATTTCAAACATAATTTCAAAGCATCCGCTCTTCGGGTTTTACAAGGTGTAAGGGCATTTCGCCTTTTATTGCACGAAGACAATTCTCTACTGCTCGCTGAACGACATTCTTCCTCCAAACACCAACAGAAGCAGAATTGTGCGGAGAAGGGATCACATTTGGAAGATCTAAGAAAGGATGCTTCATAGAAAATTTTCCATGCCGTATCGGCTCAATCCACCAAGCATCAATGCATGCAGTGAAGTCAAGATTAGCCTTTAAATGCTCGTAAAGCGCTGTTTCGTTGATTATTTCGCCTCGGGCAAGGTTAACAAGGATAGCATCAGATTTCATTGCTGCGAGCCGAGAGGCATTAATAAGATTTTCAGTTTCTTTAGTGAGTGGTAGACTGAGAACTACAACATCAGATTTTTTCAAAAGTTCATCCAAGCGGTCTATTTGACCAATCCAGTCAAGGTACCCAGCCTGATCTGATGCTCCGCGGCGATTGACGGCAATGGTTTGCATTCCAATACCTTTAAAAAGTCGCGCCATTGCCACTCCGATGCCTCCATAGCCGACAATTCCCGCAGTGCCGCCTAGAAACATCTTGTTGCGCGAGAATTGGTTAAATTCTCCTTCTCGCATCTTAGAGGCTTCAAACGACAAACGTTTGCCGGCGGCTAAAGCCATCGCAAGACCGTGTTCTGCCATCGGCTCTGCAAAGGCGCCACCATTTCCTGCAATAGGAAGATCATTGGGGAATTGTTTAAGGGGTAAAAAATCTACTCCAGAAGAGTAAAACTGAAGTAGACGGCAGTCCTTATTAATACCTGACCCATCGTCCGGAAGGTCTGAAGGGCGACTAGCGAAGATCGCCGTGGCAGAACTCACCGCCTTGCGTTGGGCATTAACCTCAAGGTCTCTAAGAAAAACAATTTCAGCGTCATCTCTAATTACATCGCCAATAATCTGACGACGTTCCTCGGTTGCCTCAATGGCTACGACAAGGGTTGGTTTAGGCATGGGGATTATCCAAATTTTTATACAATTTCGAAAACTAGCTAAAAGTACTTAGAGAAGACTGCCATTAAGAATCAAGCGGGTCTATGATTCAGGTTATGGCACTTCTTCCTGCATCAGGCCCTTATACTCGTGGTCAACGTATACTCATCACTGTGCCAGTATTAATGGCTTCACTCTTGCATGCCATAAATATGAGTACTGCGTACGTGGCGTTGCCAAATATACAAGGAAATCTCTCTGCTACCGCCGATCAAGTGGGATGGGTGATAACGGCTTTTGTGGTCGCTAGTGCAGTCGGAACAGTTTTAACCGGTTGGTTATCGCAACAAGTTGGCAGGCGTGCTGTCTTCCTGGGTTCTATCGCTGGTTTCACAGTCACAAGTCTACTCTGTGCAACTGCCGTTGATTTACAACAACTAGTGCTTTTCCGTGTGTTGCAGGGATTTGTTTCCGCTCCCTTACTGCCAGTCTCCCAGTCAATTATGCTTGATACCTATCCACGGGAGAAACACGGTTTCGCGATGTCAATCTGGTCGATGGGCATGATCCTTGGACCAGTAATTGGACCTACAGTTGGAGCCATAGTCACTGAGTTCTATGGGTGGCGATACCTTTTCCTTATAAATATCCCTTTGGGGATAGCTGCTTTTTTAGCCATTCTTCCCACCTTGCCTAAAGCACCTAACAAGCCAACTGGGTTGGACTGGATTGGAGTTACTACCCTCATAATAGCGGTGTCTGCGTTCCAACTTATGCTTGATAGAGGAGAGCGTCAGGATTGGTTTGAGTCTACAGAAATAATAATTTCAGCATTTGTCGCGGCGCTTTCCTTTTATATCTTTATTGTCCATTCATTAACTGCATCACGGCCCTATATAAATCTCGCAATCTTTCAGGATCGGAACTATGTCGTAGGCGTTTGTCTGATTTTCGTCTTTGGGGTCGCTGTATTCTCCAGCCTCTTCATTTTACCTCTCTTTTTGCAGAACATTCAGGGCTATTCAGTTATTTCAGCAGGCTGGGTAGTTTCTGCTCGAGGTGTAGGAACAATGATTGCTATGCTGTGTGGAGGTTTTCTTGCAGATCGATTCCAAGCTCGACATTTACTCATCGCAGGTCTTCTCTGTTGTGCTTTTTCCAATTGGTGGATGACCGGTTGGTCAGCAGATGTTGGACTCGATGAAATTATCTGGGTAACGCTGGTTAATGGCTTTGGGATGGGCGTCATGTGGGTAACCCTCTCCACAGCTACGTTCTCTACTCTGGCTCCAGAATTAAGGGTTGAAGGTGCATCCCTATTTTCTCTTGTGAGGGCTATTGGTGCCAGCGTGGGCACATCAATCGTAATTATGATTCTGGTTAGATCTGCCCAGGTAAATTATTCAGAGCTTCGCGACCGCATCAGTTTTGCTAATGAAGCATTGCAAAACTTTAGTAATGGCGGTTTGTGGAATTTGGAGACCGCAGGTGGCGTAGCTGCGTTGTCTAAGTTGGTTTCAAAAGAAGCTTTGATGATCGGTTTTTTAAATGACTTTGTCTTTCTGGTTGCTATAGCTGCAGTTGGAATTCCGCTAGTGTTTCTTTTGCGTAGATCATGAGTGGTATCTCTTAGAGTAGGCGTTTTTCCGTCTTTTAAGGGTTATAGTTGGTCAGGCTTTATTGGGAACCGAGGTTGGTTTGAGTGTCCAATTAGAAGCTCTGTTGAATGCCCTAAACTTAAAAAGCCCAATGGACTCTAGTCCATCGGGCTTTCTATCCTTTAGGAATAGATAAAACCTTAGAGGCACATCACTATTCAGCTACTACTGGGTTGCTCAGCACACCTACTTGCTCAACTTCGATATCTACAGTGTCTCCCGGAACCATGAATCGAGGTGGTTTTCGGGCATATCCTACACCTTCAGGTGTTCCAGTAACTACGATATCCCCTGCTTCGAGGGTCATGACTTCGGTTAAGTGCCATATCAGTTTTGCAATTGGAAAAATAAGGTCTCGCGTATTTGCGTTTTGCATCGTTTCTCCGGAGACGCGGGTTTGCAATTGTAAGCCAACACCACCCGGTGTTACTTCGTCTGCAGTTACGATATCTGGCCCAAAAGCTCCGGTTCCATCAAAATTTTTTCCCATGGTCCATTGACTGGCCTTGCGTTGATAATCGCGCACGCTACCGTCGTTGAAGAGGGACCAGCCATAAATCATATCGAGTGCATCAGACTCGGCAACATGGCGGCCTGTCTTCGCTATCACCATTACTAGCTCACCCTCAAAATCAAATTTGTCGGAGGCCTTAGGAAGAACAAGAGGGTCTCCGTGAGCGATAAGCGAGGAAGGAAATCGGACAAATACCTCAGGATAGGTCGGTGGAGCAGCTCCACCCTCGGCGGCATGTGCTGCGTAATTGCGACCAATACACAGAATTTTACCAGGGCGCGGAATGGGAGGAAGAAGTTTTACAGAAGATAAGGGGCGAGCTTGAGCGTTGGCAGCTGCAGTTTTAAGTGCTTCTTTGGCCGCGGATCCCCCTTTAATTACCCCAATCATATCCCCGCCGAAGGACTGACTGGCCTTAGTGACGTCAAAAACATCTTCTCCAACACGGACACCAATTTTTTCAACGCCGTCTTCTGCAAACGTCACTAATCGCATGTTTTATCCTCATATAAAGCTAAAAGGTTATCTTCAGTTCAAATAACCTAACGTATGGAACAATACTACACTGCGAGAATTTATATCTTCAGTTGGTTGATCAGATTAATCTAATCTTCATTCGAGATCCCTCAGGCTAAAACCAGTGTAAAATTGGAGATTGTCTCCAATAATTGAGGGCTTGAAATAACGTACCATCACACTCGGTTACGATTTTGTTGATTTTGATCCCATATCAAATCCGGCCCTATGTCAGCTATGTTTCGGCACCCTACTTGGCTCATAATTTTGTTCATTTCGTCTTCAACTATGGCCACTGCTTTTGATGCTCCTTTATCTCCGCCGGCTACAGCACCGTAAAGCATTGGCCTTCCCATAAAGATGAATTTTGCTCCGGATGCTAAGGCTGTTACGACATCCGATCCTCTGCGTATGCCGCCATCCAGCATTAAGGTCATTTTGTCTCCAACCGCGGCATCTATTGGTCCGAGAGCATCTAATGAAGCGGGAGCACGATCAAGTTGGCGTGCTCCATGGTTGGAAACAATCAGGCCGTCTACGCCAAGAGCGGCAGCTCGCTCGGCTTCATCAGCGCGGATAACACCCTTAAGAACCAATGCTCGAGGCCATATTTTTCGGATGCGCTCTATATCTTTCCATTCAATACTGTTCGGTAGTTGGCTCGCTACAAACTCAGCAACTCCCGGTGCATCTGTTCCTGGCGGAGCATATGCTTGCCAGTTTGGTAACATGGCAATGCCGTGTTGGAGATAGTCCAGCATCCATGCAGGCTTAGTTAAAGCATTAAGCTTAGTGGCTAGCGTCAGTTTCAACGGACGACCAAAGCCATTCCGACGATTGCGCTCCCGGTTTGGAGACACGGGCACGTCTACGGTCACAACTAGGACAGGCATACCTAAATCAGCGGCGCGCTTCACTTGGTCATCTGCAATACTTCGATCTTTTGCAGTGTAAAGCTGATACCAACCGTGATCTGGTGCTTCTCGAGCGACATCCTCCATCGCAGCTGTTGCCGCACCCGAGAGAATAAAAGGGATATTTGCATTTCTTGCGGCGCGGGCCAGCATCAAATCTCCACCACGCCGATAGTTGCCGATACCCCCCATCGGTGAGATGCCAAAAGGACTTGAATAAGTTTTGCCAAAGATAGTTGTTGAACGGTCGATTGGCGCATCTCCGGCCATGTACTTAGGCATCAAACTACGATGGGAAAATGCGTTTTCATTTCGAGCTAAGCCGCTTTCGTCATCCACTCCACCTTCGATGAAATCATAAATTAGTTTGGGTACTCTGCGTTTGGCTATATTACGCAGGTCATCTAGGTTTATGCAGTTGTCTATATTCATCTTGAATATCCAGGAAATTTTATATCGTACGAAAGCTAGCTTAGAATTTACCTGTTTTCTTGCAAATGGTTTCAAAGAGAGTGCTATGACAATTCTGTTTGTTTCAGACCCCATAGTTGGGGGTGAAGAAGGTTGGCGAAAGGCCATGGCAGAACGTTTGCCAGACATACCCTTCAAGCTATCAACAGAGATTTATGACAAAGAAGAGATCGAGTTCGTTCTTTGCTTTAGAGCGCAGCCAGGACTTTTTGCTGGAATGAGAAACCTAAAAGCAATTTTGGCAACTGGAGCAGGGGTAGATGGCCTATTTCTTGACCCAGATTTGCCAGATGTCCCAATCGCTAGAATTGTCGATCCTTGGATGGCAGATCAGATGGCGGCGTGGACGACTTATGCCGTACTGCATTTTTTCCGAAGATTTGGAGATTACCATAAGCAACAAATTTCGGCTGAATGGCGCGAGCTTGAGCCTCCGCAATCGGCTCCACCACGGGTGGGGTTTTTAGGGTATGGAGCAATTGGATCTACCGTAGGCAAGGCCTTAGGCAATTTTGGTTTTGAAGTCTCGGCTTGGACACGCGGCTATCGCGAGCTTCCTGGGGTTTCCCATTATCATGGCATGGAGGCCCTTCCTGAATTCATGGCGAAAGCAAATTTTCTTGTTTGCCTTATGCCTTTAACGCTCGAAACTAAGGGTTTCTTGAACAAGGAACGTCTCGGACTACTTCCTAATCCTGCATACCTAATCAACCTTGCTAGAGGGCAGGTTGCGGTTACTGAAGATATTATTGCTGCGCTCCAATGCGGTAGGCTTGCAGGCGCTTTTCTAGACGTAACAGATCCAGAACCGCTGCCTGCGGATTCACCACTCTGGTCGATGGATAATGTCAGAATTACACCTCATTGCTCTGGCCCTACCAATCCTGAAACAGCTGCAGATCAGGTTGCAGGAAATATTCTGCGAAGTTTGAAAGGAGATCGGTTGGAAAATTTGATCCGTCGTGAACTTGGCTATTAAAGAAGTCTTTGCCACCAGCCAACATCGTGCCAAGCATTTAATTTGCGGCCGACTTCTTTGAATGTTCCAATGTGCGTAAATCCCACAGCTTCATGCAAAGCTATGCTTTTGGGATTGGGAAGGGTGATGGCTGCAAAGGCAGCATGAAACCCTTTTTGTCTGAGACGCGGTAGTAGTTTTGCGTAAAGTGAACGTCCAATACCTTTTTGTTGTTCATTTTGTGAGACATAAACAGTTACCTCAGTGGAAGGCTTATAAGCTTCCCGAGCCCTATGCACAGATCCGTATGCATATCCAACAACCTTATTATTGCTGATTGCTACGTAATAGGCGTGAGTGGCGCGATATTGTTCAATACGCCTGCTCATTTCGTCGACTGTAGGCACCTCTGTTTCAAAAGAAATTGGGGTTTCTTTTACAAAAGGGGCGTAGATTTCTTGGATGCTTTCAGCATCTCCAGGGCAAGCTTCTCGAAGGTCGAAGACTGTCATTGGCTTAGCGTGTTAACCGAGTTGTGAGAAAAATTAATAGAATGATTATTCCCGAAAGTAGCCAGAGAGCGGAGCCAAACCCCCCAGACATTTCGGAGATTGCTCCTAGAGCTAGTGGACCAGTTACGCCACCAATTTCGGCAGCGGAAAAAAATAATCCAGAAGCAGCTCCAGCGCGGCGTGCTCCAATTTCAGGCATTTCAACTAAAATTAAAATGGCGACGGTCATAAGGGAAGAACGGGCTATTCCTTGAAGAGTTAAGCCAGTTGCTAGTCCAATTCCTGGTGAAAGATGCATTAAAACAGTTGCGGTCAAGGCAGATAGCAAGAGTGCCAGAAGAATAAAATATCGCCTTTCACGCGTTGCAAGTCTTGGAATTATCAGAGACCCAGCAACGCCAACCGCCGTGGGTATCATTGCCCATAGATCAGCAGATGTTGCGGGTAGGCCTTTGTCTCGTAGGAGAGTAGGCAGCCAATTATTCAGGCCATGGTTTAAAAAGAATATACCAACACTCATAATTAGCATTAGCCGAACTGTTGGAAGTGTGAGGAGCTCTTTCCAGACAAGCAACTGTGGTTCACGTGGCGCACTTCGTAGGCCTGCCTCCACGCGACGGGCTTCCGCATGAGAAGATATCAATAGCCAGATAGCGGTCGCAACGGCAGTTATGACTGCATAAAATAGAAGAACTGCGCGCCAGTCATGATCAAATAATGGCATTAAAAGGGGATTAGTGATCGCCAAGGATGTGATGGCCCCAAGACTTGGTCCTGTGATATATATGCCCATTGCAAATGCGCGATCTTTGCTATCAAACCAAAGCGCAATTACCTTTGGGGCACCCACTGAGACCAGAGGTCCTCCAAGTCCAAAGACCGCAACAGCGACTAAAAATATGCCATAAGTGTCTGCATATGCTCTGAAAATCCCAGATGCAGCTATCATCAAACCCGCAAAAAAAAGAGTTTTTCTTGGACCGATGCGATCCATCGCAGCGCCGCCGGGTGCTGCAGAAATGATATAGACGAGTTGCCACGCCCCAAACACAACGCCCATTGCAGCGTGTCCGACACCAAGGTCTTTGGTTATTGGTCCGACGAGAGGTGCAAGGGATGCTGAAGTGAGGCCAAAGCATAAATACAGCAACCAAACAGCTCCGAGCATCATCCAGCGGTGTGGATGCCCAGCTGCAAGAGCTTCAATAGAGGTGGTAGAACCGCGGGCCATACATCGCTCTACCATTGCCATCCAGTGCTTACGACAGGCAGGATGTCGCTCTTAATCTACTATGAGGGCAAGCATGAGTCGGATGGATGGTCGTAAAGCTGTTGTGACCGGAGCAGCTGGGGGAATTGGGAAGGCTATAGCGTCGTTGTATGCCCAAGAGGGCGCAAAGGTGGTTATCGTAGATTTAAACCAAGAGGCGGCGGATGAGACAGCGCACGAGGTTGGTGCTGTTGCTGCTTTTGCCTGTGATGTAACTCAGATGCAGTCCGTCGAGAAGATGTCAGCACAGGCAGTATTGGCTTTGGGAGAGGTGGATACGCTAGTCAATAATGCTGGGATACCGGGACGAGGTTTTCTTGTTGATATTGATGAAGCTCTGATTGATCGAGTGATCAATGTAAATGTTAAAGGCGTAATTTTAGCTTCGAAAGCTTTCGCGCCACATCTCATTCAAGTTGGAAAAAGTGGCAGAGATGCTTCAATCATCAATATGTCTAGCCAGGCCGGTAAAAAAGGTTGGCCGGAGCTAACAGTTTATTCCGCATCTAAGGCAGCAGTACTAGGATTTTCCCGTGGACTTGCAGTCGAATTGGGCCCCAATGTGCGCGTGAATTCTATTTGTCCTGGCTACATTAGTTCAGCGGGTATGTTTTGGAGAAATTGGAGTCAGATAGGTGATAAAGAGAAGACACCTGAGGAGAGGGGAGCAGAATTTGCTGCTAAACATTGGCCTCTCGCGCGGCTACAGAGTCCTGAAGATGTAGCTAATGCAGCTTTATTTCTTGCCTCTACTGAAGCACAAGAAATTACCGGGCAAGCTATTAATGTCGCCGGCGGCGTAGTTATGGATTAATATCTTGGGAAAGAGGAGTTCAAGATGGCTTTAACATTTAATGTTGGTGAAATGCGTGTCGATCGTGTGATTGAGCAAGAATTACCCGGTTTTGATCCATTCGAATTTTTTCCGAACCTCACCAAGGAGGAATTGGAAGAGCATCGCTCAATGCTAGAGCCAAATGCGCTGGATCCTGCAAGCGGATTGTTGGTGTTTACTATGCAGTCTTATGTGGTGCGAGTTGGTGGCCTCACAATTCTTATTGATAGCTGTATTGGAAATGATAAGGACCGACCAACACGTCCGCTTTGGCATATGAAAACGGACACAACGTATATGGATGCGCTGAAGCAAGCAGGTCTAACTGTAAACGACATTGATATGGTCATGTGCACGCACTTGCACCCAGACCATGTTGGATGGAACACTAAGCTTGAAAATGGCCGTTGGGTGCCGACGTTTCCGAATGCAAAATATGTATTTTCTAAAATGGAGTTAGATTATTGGACGGAACAAAATGCCAAAAAACCAATTGGTCATTTTGTGGACTCGGTATTGCCAATTGTAGAAGCAGGAAAGACTGAGCTTGTAACCAGTGATCACGAGTTAACCCATGGAGTTCAGTTGCTCCCAACACCGGGACATACGCCGGACCACTATTCTGTGCGTCTATCATCGGGTGGTTCTGAGGCCATAGTTACTGGTGATTTGATCCACTCGCCACTGCAGTGTGCTTGTACTCATCTGCATGCACGTCCAGACGTCGACCCTGTCCAAGGTCTCGCGACCCGAAATGCAATCATGGAGAAATATGCGGATACAGATACACTAATAGCAGCAACACACTTTCCATCGCCTTCTTTGGGGCAATTCATTCGGAATGGTGATGCTTTTGGTTATCGTTATCGTGAAGGTTGAGGTGGCCTGTGACTATTAAATATTCTGTCCTGGACCAATCTATAGCAGTCGCTGGTGAGCCACAGGGGCAAGCTATTAGAAACACTGTTGAGTTGGCTGGCTTCTGCGAAGGCCTTGGCTATGAGCGTTTTTGGGTTTCTGAGCACCATAACCATCCAAGCATTCTAGGCTCTGCTCCAGAAGTGTTGCTGGCTGCAATTGCTATGAAGACTTCAAGAATACGAATTGGCTCTGCCGGAGTGATGTTGCCGCACTATTCTCCATATAAGGTGGCAGAGCAATTTCGTGTCCTCGACGCACTTGCGCCTGGGCGCATTGATCTTGGTCTTGGCAGGGCTCCTGGCTCTGACGGCCGTACGGCCTTTGCTCTCAACCCCAATGCTAATGAACGCCCTAACCAGTTTCCTGCTGATGTTCGAGACCTGATGGCTTGGGTAAATGGTACCCCCCTCGTTGATGGACATCCTTTCGGAGCTGTAAAAGCCTATCCTGCTGGAGATACATCACCGCAGATTTGGATGCTGGGCTCATCTGACTATGGGGCCCAAGTTGCTGCGCATTTTGGTTTGCCATACGCGTTTGCTTGGTTTTTCACTGATGGAAGAGGAGCGGATCAGGCTCTGAAGTTATACAAGCAGTTCTATCGGCCTTCAGAGTTGTGGCCAGAACCAAATGCTACAATTTGTGTCTGGGCGCTAGCTGGGGATAGCAAGGCAGAAGCAGAACGAAACTTTATGCCAAGAGCGAAATGGCGCCTAGCCAGAGACCGCGGCCAATTTATTTCTATGCAGACGCCTGAGGAAGTCTTAGCTGAGGGTTTCAGTGAGAGTGATGAAATGCGCATCCAGGCAATGCTCCGAGACGGTTTTGTAGGAGAGGGTGCCGAAGTTGCTCAAAGGATAAAAGCTCTTGGTGCTGAACTCGGTGTACAAGAGATTGCTATTGTTACTTGGGCTCATGAAGAATCTATTCGTCAGAGAAGTTATGAGCTTTTGGCACATCATCTAGGAGTTTCAGAGGCTCAAGGTGTAGCGGCTTGACATCGGAAACGGGTATTTTCCTATTTAACGAGCCAGTTTCCGCGACTGGTGTCATGAGAGTTCATTTTCACTGCGCATCCTCTTGGTCTAGCGATGATCCAGTGCTGATTGTTCTTCATGGGTATAAGCGTAACGCGGATACTTATCTCTGCGACTGGAAATTAGAGGCTGAGCGCCTGAATGCACTCCTTTTATGTCCAGAGTTTGACAAAGGCGGTTTCCCCACTCCACGCGAATATGAAGTCGGCCGGATGCGTACGCCGGATCGTCGCGCATTCCTCCCTCGTGAGGAATGGAACTGGGGTGCAATAGAGCGTGCCTTTGATGCAGCGTGTGAGAGGTTTGGTGCAAGCCAAGATAGTTATTGGCTTTACGGGCATTCAGCAGGAGGGCAATTTGTGCATCGCTTTGCACTTTACTGTCCAGAATCCCGTGCATCGCACATCATCGCTGCTAATGCTGGCGCTTATTCAGCTCTAGATGACCAACGTTTCCCTTACGGAATAGGGCAAAATGGGCCAGCTACAGATCTTTCAGCTTTTCTAAGCCGGCGTATTACTGTGCTTTTGGGGCATAAAGATAGGAAAACTAAAGGCGGGGTCTTGTTAAGGTCGCCTGAGGCACTCGTCCAAGGCCCTCATCGCCTAGCACGCGGGCGTTTTTTCTTCCAAAGTGGGAAGGAAATGGCTGCAAAACTTGACGTGCCATTTTGTTGGAATTTGGTCGAAGCCCATGACATCGGCCACAGTAACCGCTTACTGGCACCCGTAGCAGCAGATCTTTTTGCAGTCTCGGTTTAAAAGATAATCACTGCCCGCCAAAGGTTTGTTTGGTAATATTAGTCAGAAGATAATCTCTGATGCGGGCTCTCTCAATTTTCAACCTTAGGTACTGTTTTCTAATTCTAATTGGTCCAGTTCAGTTTTGATTTGCTGTAAATCGACTTTATTTACCCCGGTCATGGGAAGGTTATCCTTAATAAGAATGCGTCGGGGATGAGCATAAGCTGGCCCGTTTCGAAGCGTAAAATCCTTCAAGTCCTTCTCTGTCACTTCCGGTTTGTTGGTTACTACAGCTGCAACCGGGCAAGTGCCCTTTGTTGGATGGCTGTGAGGCATTACTACTGCTTGGATCACTAAGGGATGCTTAAGCAGAATATTTTCCACTTCTTTGGGGTAAATATTTTCACCCCCGCAGACGAACATATCGTCAACCCGTCCTTCAAAATAGAAAAAGCCATTTTTGTCTTTTGAAAGTATATCGCC
>Ga0255760_10000974_pt1 | contig 28172 bp, 32 predicted proteins | sample 071ome_25_FD_179960 | JGI IMG/M metagenome (GOLD analysis project Ga0255760, IMG submission 179960) | Coastal salt marsh microbial communities from the Groves Creek Marsh, Skidaway Island, Georgia - 071410BT metaG (version 2) | ecosystem: Environmental > Aquatic > Marine > Intertidal zone >...
CACCAGGGTCGCCGTACATCTTGATGTCACCGCTCGCGGTGAAGTTGTCAGCTGCAGTCACGAGGTTGACCGAAAACGCGCCTCCACTTTGTCGCTGGCAGTGATCGCAATGGCAGACGGCCGTTCTGATCACAACACCAGTAATTGAGTACGTCACTTGACCGCAGAGACAACGTCCAGTTATTGACATACTGCGATCGTAGCGATCAGTGAGCGGCGACGGTGTGGCTAGCGTTCCTGGTGATGCGACGCCAAGAAAAAGCTGACCTGATCGGCGACATGTTGGATGATCTGTACCCAGACCCACCGATACCGCTCGACCACTCAAGCCCCTACACGTTGCTCGTCGCTGTGGCGTTATCTGCTCAGACCACTGACAAGAAAGTCAATGAGGTCACCCCGGCACTGTTTGCTCGGGCGAGCACGCCGCAGCAAATGATTGAATTACACCCAGCCGAGATCTTGGGATACATCAAAGAAATTGGTCTGGCTCCGACGAAGGCCAAAAACCTTCGTCGAATGGCTGAGCAGATCATTGATGCTGGAGGTGAGATTGTCGACGACTGGGAGTTTCTTGAATCTCTCGCTGGGGTCGGTCACAAAACGGCGAGCGTGGTGATGTCTCAAGCGTTCGGACATCCGGCATTTCCTGTCGACACCCATATCCATCGATTGGCAGCACGCTGGGGGCTGTCGAACGAATCGACCGTCGAACGAACCGAACGCGACCTCAAGGCGGTATTCCCGCGCGAGACCTGGAACCGGCGGCATCTGCAGATCATCTTTTTTGGTCGTGAGTATTGCCCGGCGCGTCACCATGACCTGACGCAATGCCCAATTTGCTCATGGGCTGCAACGAAAACTCGCATTGCTACAGAAGCGCGCCGCTGACATCGTTTGACGGCGTCTGTTCAGCCGTTCACGACCTCACCGAGTTGACGAGGAAGCGAAAGAAAATCCTGGGGAATATTGTGCCCCTATTCACAGTTGCATAAATAGGTGTTACGTTCGTCACACTCATCAGAACGAAACTGTCGAACCAAAGGGGAACACAATGGCGGTCGAATCGTCGGGACACAGTGCCGGAAATCCGAGACTGTACGAGTTGGTGGAACATGCCCCGAAAGAGGGAAAGAGCCCGACGATTTGGGCTTGGCCTCAGATGATCGACTACCTGAAAGTTGCGGGTCAGCCAGTTCAGGGTCCATGGCCACCTCACCAAGAGCCACGGCCTGACCCTGATGCAGATTCACTCCCGACCGCTATTCCCGACGACGGCGGCCGTTAGGCCACGACTGGAGAACCATGTACCCGTCCCGTTTTAATTACGAAGCCCCGACCTCTATTGATGAGGCGCTCGCCCTTCTCGAACAGGGTAAAGGCGAGGCAAAGGTGTTGGCCGGAGGGCAGAGCCTCGTGCCGATGTTGAAGCTTCGGTTTGCATCCCCAGAGATGCTTGTTGACATCAACAACATTGCAGAGCTCGATTATCACCGTTTTGATGCTGATGGATCTCTCCACATCGGAGCGTTGTGTCGACATGAGCATCTTGAGAAGTCGGTCGAGATCAGTGCCCGTCAGCCAACGATTGCGGCTGCGGCACCGCTTGTTGCCGACCCGATCGTCCGCACCCGTGGAACATTCGTTGGGTCGGTCTGCCACGCAGATCCGCAGGGTGACTGGGCGTCGTGCATGGTCGCGCTCGACGGCCACATCGTCGCTCAAGGTCCAAATGGACGCCGAAACATTCCAGTTCGCTCGTTCGTTTCAGGTCCATTCCAAAATGTGCTTGCATACAACGAGCTTGCGGTAGAGGCAGTGATTCCAGCTCCGCAAGGAACTGCTCTCGGCGGCTATATGAAACTTGAACGTCGTGTCGGAGACTTTGCAACTGCAGCGGTTGCTGTTGCGGTCGATGTTTCTGGCGGGAGAGTTACTCGGGCAGGAATCGCCCTGACCGGTGTCGGCGGCACGACGATTGATGCTTCAGACGCTGCAGCGGCTCTCGTTGGCAGTTCGCTTGACGACGCATCGATTGCTCAGGCAGCTGAACTTGCAGCATCTGTTGCGCAACCTCGAAGTGATCATCGTGGGAGTGCGTCGTACAAGCGGCACATCATCAGCACATTTACCGCTCGCCTCCTTGGGGGCATCGCCGAATCGAATGAGAGGGCAGCCTGAAATGACAAGTCTCTACGAGGAAATCACTGAAACTTCCGTTGACATTCCTGTGCGTCGGGTGACGATCACCGTCAACGGTGAAAAGCGAAGCGCAAATGTTGAACCTCGGCTATTGCTGGCACACCTGCTTCGCCAAGGGTTCAACCTCACCGGAACACACACTGGTTGTGACACCACAAACTGTGGAGCATGCACCGTTCTTGTTGACGGGCGACCGGCAAAGAGTTGCACCATGCTTGCAGTTCAAGCAGATGGCCACGACGTTATGACGGTGGAAGGTCTTGCGACCGCAAGTGAGCTTCACCCGATCCAAGAGGGATTCAAAGAAGAGCACGGCCTGCAGTGCGGGTATTGCACTCCAGGAATGATGCTCGCAGCAAAGGCCCTCCTCGATGAAAACCCCGACCCTTCCGAAGATGACATCCGTTGGGCGCTGTCGGGAAATCTGTGCCGATGCACTGGCTACCAAAACATTGTGAAGTCGGTCCTCTGGGCTGCAGAGAAAATGCGCAACAGCGCTGGATGAGGGGAGTGACTGATGAGTCTCGATGAAATCAAAATTGGTGGCATGGGCGCGAGCCGGCGTCGTGTTGAAGACAACCGCTTCATTCGCGGGCGCGGCAATTATGTCGACGATGTCGTGCTTCCGGGGATGCTCCACATGGAGATCCTTCGCAGCCCGGTAGCGCACGCTCGCATTCGTTCAATCGATGTGAGCAAGGCGTGGGAGATCCCCGGTGTTCGCTTGGTGTTGACCGGCGACATGATGGCGACCCGCAACCTCGCATGGATGCCGACCCTCTCGTACGACACACAAGCAGTGCTGGCGACAGACAAGGTTCGCTTCCAGGGCCAAGAAGTCGCTGCAGTCATCGCTGACGACCCGTACATCGCAAAAGACGCGTGCGAGGCGATCGTTGTTGATTATGAAACGCTTCCCGTCATTGTGAACCCAGATCAGGCGAAGGCCTCTGGGGCGCCGTTGATTCGCGATGACAAAGAGAACCAGCCCGACAACAAGGTGTTCGACTGGGAAGTCGGCGACCGTCCAGCCACTGAAAAGGCATTTGAAGAAGCCGATGTCGTTTCAGAGATCGAACTGCACTATCCACGATCTCACCCTTCGCCTCTCGAGCCATGCGGATCAATCGCCGACTTCGATCGGTCAACCGGCAAGCTCACCGTGTACATGACGACTCAGGCTCCGCACATTATTCGTGCCGCAGTTGCGCTTGTCGCTGAGTTGCCTGAGCACATGATCCGAATTATTTCTCCTGACCTTGGTGGTGGCTTTGGCAACAAAGTTCCGGTGTACCCGGGTTACGTCATTTCGATCCTTGCCTCAATTCTGACCGAACGGCCGGTGAAGTGGATCGAGGACAAGACCGGCAACCTCATTTCGACTGGCTTTGGTCGAGACGTGTATCTCAAAGGTCAGATGGCTGTCCGAAAGGACGGCAAGATCCTTGGTGTTCGGATGCACACCATCTCTGACCACGGAGCATTCTTTGCAGATGCCCAGCCAAGCAAGTTCAAGATTGGTCTGATGCACTCGGCGTTCGCGTGTTACGACATTCCGGCAGCCCATCTCACAGCTGAGGGTTACTACACGAATAAGGCGCCCGGTGGAGTCGCCTACCGTTGTTCGTTCAGAGTTACCGAAGCAATGTTCTTCCAAGAACGAATGATTCAGGCTGCAGCGGACGATCTCGGAATGGACCAAGCTGAGTTTCGTAAAGTCAATCTCGTGCGCGATGACGACTTCCCGCATCGCACACCTTTTGGCTTCCTTACCGACTCAGGCCAATACGGAAAATGCCTCGACGTTGCCCTCGAAGCAATTGGCTACGAACAGTTCTTGAAAGATCAAGAAGAGGCTCGAAAGAACGGCCGCTATATCGGAATCGGTATTTCGACGATGACAGAACCGCTCGGTGCTGGCAACAGCCGTGAGTACGACATTTTGGGTATCAAGATGTTTGACTCGGCTGAACTTCGGGTCCACATGACCGGTAAAGCGATTCTTCGTACCGGAGCGAAAACACAGGGCCAGGGCCACGAGACGACATGGGCACAAATTGTTGCGCATGAGCTCGGAATTCCTGCCGATGATGTGGTTGTTGAAGAAGGAGACACCGATACCGCTCCATTCGGTATGGGAACATACGCATCGCGTTCAACACCGGTTGCGGGTGCTGCGGTGGCGATGGTGTCTCGAAAGATCAGGGCGAAGTCGCGCAAGATTGCGGCACACCTCCTCGAGGTTTCCGAAGAAGACATCGAGTGGGAGCTTGGTCGCTTCTACGTGCGTTCATCCCCCGACCGCGGCGTCACCATTCAAGAGTGCGCGATGGCTGCCTATTCAAATATGCCTGACGGCATGGAGCCTGGTCTCGAGAACACGGCCTACTACGACCCACCAAACCTCACCTGGCCATTTGCTGCGTATGTCACAACTGTCGAAGTTGATCCTGAGACTGGTGTCTGGGATGTGTTGAGAATGGTTGCCGTCGACGATTGTGGTGTTCGTATCAACCCAATGATCGTTGAAGGACAGATCATGGGTGGTCTCACCGAGGCCTATGCGATGGCGAGCATGCAGTTCATCACATTCGATGCGGAAGGTAACTGCGTTGGTTCGAACTACATGGACTATCTCTTGCCAACGGCGTGGGAAACTCCGGGCTTCGAATTGCACGAAGTTGTGACGCCATGCCCTCACCACCCGATTGGCGCAAAAGGCATTGGTGAATGCGCAACCGTTGGCGGACCAGCCGCATTCGTGAACGCTGTCATGAACGCAGTCGGACATCTTGGTGTTCGCAATATTGACATGCCGTTGTTGCCCGATCGAGTGCATGCTGCGATTGCAACTCGCAGCGATATCTCAGGTGCCCCACCAGTGAGGACTGACGCCCCGTGACATCTTCGACCGATGGCTGGGGTGTGATGCAACGCGCGCTTGAACTCTCCAAAGCTGGAGAGCCGTTTGCGCTTGCCACAGTTGTGTGGCGTCAAGCCCCATCGTCAGGTCACACTGGCTCACGAGCAATCGTGACCGCTGCCGGCGAGGTTGTCGGATGGGTCGGAGGTGCCTGCGCCGAACCTGTTCTCATTCGTGAGGCCCTCGATGTCATCGAATCTGGTGAAGCCCGCCTTGTCTGGCTTGGGCAAAGCGAAGAACTCGAAGCAATGCACATTCCTAATGGTGTCGTGACAGTTCCCATTTCATGCCAAAGCGATGGAGCGTTGCAGATCTACATTGAACCTGCGCAGAACTCCCCACGGCTTGTTGTGGTTGGTCGATCACCGATGGCGGTGACTCTTAGCGAGATGGCGCGACTTCTTGACTGGAATGTTGAACTCATCGATGGTGACGAGTTCAGTTCCAACTCGATCACGTCGAATTCGGTGGTCATCGTTGCGACACAGGGGCATGGTGACGAAGACGTGCTGCTTGCTGCGGCCTCCGTTGAGCCGGCCTACCTCGGTGTCGTCGCCTCAGCAAAGCGAGGTGAAGCACTTCGGGGGTTTCTCGCCGACCACGGTGTGAACGCATCATCACTCGATCAGATGCACATTCCGGCCGGTGCAGATCTTGGCCACACGACTCATCGTGAAATGGCGGTTGCGATCCTTGCGGATTTGGTGCGCCGTCGAGCCTCCGGAGAATTGCCAAGCGGTGGTGCAGCGATCGAGCGCACACCTCAGGCGATTGACCCTGTATGCAACATGACAGTTGCAGCTGATTCATCCTCGAAGTCATACGAGCACAATGGTGTGACGTACTACTTCTGTTGTCCCGGTTGCCGGTACTCATTCAAAGAGGATCCGGCCTCGTACCTCGTTCAGGAGGCCTCATGCTGATAACACAACAAGTGGAGGTGTCCCAACCGATCGATTCGGTTTGGACATTCTTTGGAGACATCCCGCAGGTTGCGGCGTGCCTTCCTGGAACAAACCTCACCGATCAAACTGGTGATGATCGCTTTGAGGGCGATGTGATCATTAAGGCTGGTCCAGTGAAACTCGAGTTCGCTGGCTCGGCAGAAATCCGTGAGCGCGATGAAGCGAATCGGACCATCACCGTCGATGCCTCGGGCGCCGATCGTAAAGGTCGTGGCCAAGCAGAGCTTGCACTCACCGCAGCGCTGGTTCCACTCGGTGGGGGCACCCGAGTTGACGTATCACTTGATCTCACCATCTCAGGTGCGGCCGCTCAATACGGTCGAGGCCTTGTTGCCGATGTGACAGCAGTGCTCCTACAGGAATTTGGCGTCAACATGCAAAGTCGTTTAGATGCGATCGCGCAGGGACTTGATCCAAACAGTGTGACGGGCGCGAAGGCAGCGAGTGGGCTCGCTATTACTGCCCGAGCAGCTCGAATGGCGTTGCTTAGAGTCGTCCGCAGGTTCTTCATGCCGTATCAGCCACAACCGACGGGCCGTTCATAAGGGGGCGATCATGACACTTTGGGGACTTGGAAACATCATTCTCATCGTCGTAGTAATTCCGGTACTCATTGCTTTATTGAGCCGAGTGCTTGGTGCTCTTGAGCGCATTCGCGGTGCAGCCGATGATGCTCTTGCGGGTGGCGTCGCGCTGATCGGTGAAATCGATGGCGCTCCTGAGCTACTTGCGACCACCGACAAAACGATCGAAGAAGTTGCTGATGGAGCCGTGCGTTATGCCGGCTCTGTCGGAAAGTTGCTCGGCTAAAAGGGGGCTCTCATGGCAGTAGCAGCAATTGTCACACTTATCGTGGCCGCACTCATCGTTGCGGCCGCAGCGCTCGGACTAATCCGGGTAATTTTGCACCTCGTTGCAGTGCGTCGATCATTAGATGCACTCGAAGGTGGTGTCCGAGTGATCGCCGAACGAACATCGACTGTTCCAACGGTGCTCCCTTCAGTGAACGCATCACTGAAGCCAGTCCGTGATTTCACAGAGTCGATCTGAGGAGGATTCAATGACATCACTTATTGCAGCAACCGATGCAGGGTTCACGATTGGATACATCATCGGCATCGCCATTGTGTTGGTTGTCGTCGCTCTCGTTGTTCCAATTCTTTTACTCGCTCGCTCGATCGGTGGGCAGGCGCAACGGATTAACAGTGGACTTGAGGAGGCTGTGACACATACCGCGGCACTCTCAGAACTCAATACAACTATCGAATCAGCGACGATCATTGTTGACGGACTTCGTCGTGGCCGTCAGAAGTTGGGAGGCTGACATGTTGGCACTTACCGATTCACAAGAAACGTTGTGGTGGCTTGCGATAGTGCTCGGCTTTGTCGTCGTGCTTGCCGTCGCAGCACTGCTGACGATCCTCGTTGTACTGGTGCGCACCATTGACACTCGGGTGTCAACGATCAAAGCGACTCTTGATCAAGCAAAGGCGAACACTGATGACACGACACTCATTGGTGAGACTGCCGCTCGAGTAGACGCAGTGCTTGCTGAAGGTCTTGAACATCACTTATTCCTCGGCCGTGTTCTAGAGAAGGTGCGCTCATGACCACACTTGTTGTTCTTACTGTCATTGATATTGCGTTGCTCATTGCAGGTCTGGCGATCTATCTCTTCATTGTCGGCGGGCAGCTCGCCAAGGTTGCTGACAAGCTCGAAGAATGCGCAGATGTTGTGTGGGACATCAAGAAGAACGCTGAGGCCATTGGGCCCGGCGTCGAACGCATCAACCGTACTGGCGGTGTGATTGCTGGAGCATTGCCGCTGCTGTACGGCATGGCCGAGGGAATTGTGGTCGGAGCGACCTACCAGCCTGAACCAGAGGGAACTGAGCGCCCGCCTGCGAAACCAGCCTCAGGTACAAGACGAACCCGTCAACTCGACGGTGTCGGTTTTCGCCGCTAACAGCGTTTAGCGATCTTTGGCGTCGACATCAGTCGACGTTGTTAACGGCGCTGTCGTTGGCGTTGTGTACGAACCAATCCATTCAGCGCGCCACTGCCGGTCGTATTGATCGGGATTACATGTTGGCTTGTACACAGCGATTAGTTCCCGGGCGATCTGTTCACGATGCGACCGCATTCCACCTGGAACCTCATAGGTGCAGATGTGAAGGTTCCACTTAGACCCAGCACGTTTCGTCCAGGCTGAGGCATGAGGGTGTCGGAACGGGAAACGTTCTTGGGAAAGGTCATCGGAGTGCCCGACATAGATCACTGAGTAGTCATTTGGTTTGCCTTCGGGGTCGTTTCGGCAAAGAATTGCGAAAACGGCCGCCTTCGCAGGTGCAGTCCAGCCTGCCAAGACCCGCGGCCCTTCGAATGGGTAGCCGGCAAGTGACCCGAGACGGATCACGGGTCAAGTTCCTCAAGGTCGTCAATTTCACTGATGGTTTCTGCGCGGGTCACCGGCCACTCAGGGAGTCCCGCCCGCCGGGCGGCGTCAATGAAGAGTGGAATTGCAAGGTCGACTGCATCGTCGGAGTTGGCTGCATCGACAACAATCTGGGCACCGTATGAGAATGAGCCGGCACCACTTGCGACGCCATTTAATGAGGCAACGGCATCGGCTAGTTCGACAACCTCGTCAAGCGTGACCTCTCGGTCACCCTCAGCAACGATCGAAACGCTGTAATTCATGTGGATTTCCTATCCGAGTTCGGGCAACACTCTTGCGAACTCTTCCAAGCTTCTCAGGTTGTGCCCTGAGAGCAATTTGTCGATGTAGGGCTCGGCAACAAGCATGCCCACGCTGTTCGGGACGATGTCGGTGTTGTCACCGACGTGTGGGTTCATCCACACGAGTCGGTAGCACAGTCGGTTGAGACGTTCTAGCGCGTCGTCGAGTGCTTCTGGATCTCCTCGATCGAGGCCGTCCGAACAGATCACCACGATGCCTCCTCGTGCCATTCCACGTCGTCCCCATTTCTGGACGAATGTCGAAATGCTGTCACCGATTCGCGTGCCGCCGTCCCAGTCAAAGACGGCTTGTGCGGCTTCTGCCATCGCTTCGTCGGGTCGGCGGCGATCGAGCTGGCGGGTGATTCGCGTAAGTCGTGTTCCGAAACAGAACACTTCAACTCTTCCCGATGCTCGCCGCGTTGAATAGGCGAATTGCAGGAGATTCCGCGAATAATCAGCCATTGATCCTGAGACGTCAAGAAGCAAGATCAGCGGTCGCACACGCCGACGCCGGCGTGAATGAATAAAGGTTTGTGGCTCGCCATGGCGTCGCATTGTCTCGAGGACCATCTTTCTGAGATGCAGAGAGCGCCCTCGATGAGCCGGTTCTCGACGGCGGGTACGGCGTCGAGGTGGCGTCACCCGAATCGTCGACATGATTCGTCGAAGAGACGCTAATTCTTCGGGAGTGCACTCTGCAAAGTGCTTATTCCGGCGAACGTCTGCAGGAGAAGCCATGTATCCGAGGGTGATTTCCTCGTCGTTAGATTCATCACCGAATGATTCTGTGTCAGGAACTTCGAGAACCCCTTGCGAATTCGTGGCCGCTCGCATGGTGAGACGAGGATCATCAGATGATGACAGTTCTTCATCAAGAAAAAAATGACGGAATACATTGTCGTACACCGGGATGTGCTCACGTCGGGTAACCATGGTGCTTCGGCCCGCCCAGTAGGTGTCCATGATGTCGGTGGGGTTGAGTTCGGTCACTGCTTGGCAGAGTGCCATCACATCATCGGTGCCGATTGGTAGTCCCGCCTCACGCAGGGCTCCTGAGAAATTGACGAAGAGCTCGGTAAATCCCCCGTCAGCGACCGTCAACGACATGGCTGATTGCCTCTCCAACAAGTTCGAGGTCGTCGCGGTCTTTAAGGACGGCGCCGAGAGTGTCAGCGGCGTGTTCTTCAGTTAACTCTTCAGCACCGATTGCATCGAGTGCAGTCACCCAATCGAGGGTTTCAGCGACACCGGGCGGCTTTGTGAGGTCCATATCCCGCAACCGGTTAACGGCCGCAACGATTCGAGTTGACATTGCCTCGCTGATCCCAGGAAGTCGGGCAGCAACAATCTCAAGTTCGCGATCTGGAGATGGGAATCCAATCCAGTGGTACAGGCAACGTCGCTTCAGTGCGTCGTGAAGTTCTCGCGTACGGTTCGATGTCAAGATGACAATTGGCTTGCTCTCGGCTGACACGGTGCCGATTTCAGGAATCGTGACCTGAAAATCGGACAGTAACTCAAGCAAGAAGGCTTCGAATTCGTCATCGGCTCGATCGACCTCGTCAATCAGCAGCACCGCCCGATCACCCGCTTTTACTGCGCTAAGCAGTGGCCGTTCTACAAGGTATGACTCGCTGAACAGGTCGTCGACGGCGGCGACATCTGTACCTTGAACCCCACTGAGCGCTCGAACGGCGAGCATCTGTCGGGCGTAGTCCCATTCGTAGAGTGCCTGTCCGGCATCGATTCCCTCGAAGCATTGCAATCGAATGAGATCGCGGTTGAACAGTGCTGCAAACGTTTTCGCTAACTCGGTTTTACCAACACCAACTTCGCCTTCAAGTAGCAGCGGCCGCCCGAGTTTGAGAGCAAGGAAGGCTGCCGTGGCGAGACCACGGTCAGGGATATATCCGGTTGAAACTAGGTCGTCGGTGAGTCCAGCGACGTCAGAAGGCGGGAACGCCGCTGGCATATTTGTCATTCCTCGCGTTGGGAATTTCCTAAAACGAGATCGCGAAGTGACTCGCCACTCGTCGACATCTTTCCCTCTCGGCGAAGGAGGGCTCGCCACGCTTCACCGATGTCGGTTCCTTCGGGGGCGTAACCATCGAATGTCATGTCTTTTGTATTCCTACATTGCTTCGTTGGGCTGCAGTTCTCGTCAGGGTCAAGCTCACCGGCGGCATCAAGTGACCAGATTGATGTCAGCACTTGTTTTGGATCTTGTTGATTGGACATCAGATTTCTCCTGCGATGGTTTCTCTTATTGTAAGAACGTTCTGTGGCGGGATCTATTCCGTGGTTGCTCGATGATTGTGATGCCCAACAGCCTCTGCGATGACCGAAAGAGCAATCTCAGCAGGTGTGTTTGCCGCAATATCTAGCCCGGCAGGCCCGCTGACCCGAGAGAGGTCGGTGACCCCTCGATACGCGAGCCAGTCTGCGCGTTGTTCTTGCATTCTGGGCGCACCGATCGAACCGATGTATCCGGCATCGCTCTCAAGCGCGGCTTCGAGAACACGACTTGACGATTCAACGTCGTGACCCATGATGATTGCCGAATCGATTCGAGAGAGTGAGTTCATGAGACCGATCCCTCGTTCGGGCTCACCTGCGACCGCGATCTGCCATCCGAGGGCGGTTGCGTACGAGGTGAGAGCATCAACAATCGGTCCATTTCCGAAGACTGCAAGGCGTTGAACTGGAACGAAACATGACCGAAGTTGCTGATCGGTGAGTTCTGATCGAGTTCCTGCGCCTTGGATCGAGTCGTCAATTTCCTCCAGGGTGAAATTGTCGAGCGTTCCGTTCGTGACATGTGCGGACAGCATCACGGGCGTTCGCTCAAGCAGTGATGCCCATAGGGAGTCGGGAAGGAGTGAGGCTGGTGCAATCGCGATCGTGGCAGACCCACCATCTGGGATTCCTGCGATGAGTGCATCGGTTCCCGTGAGGTTGAGAGAAACGATCCGACCGCGTGTTGAACCGGGAATGAACTCGACATGCTGATTGAGGATCCCATTGCAGAGCGATCCGATGTAACCGCCGCCAGCGGTCAAGGTGACCACCTCAGTTGGGTCGTGCGGGGGAAGACCAGAGGATGAGACGATCCAGGCAATATGTGCCTCGGTGTTGGCCCGCAAGCATGACACCGCCGTAATCGCCGCTCCGTACATGGGTTAAGACTAAAGGCTTTCACCAAGGCGCGCCGTGCGGAGGTGCTGAGGCATGAACGGGATACGACGGCATCTCAACCTTCGTGAAACAATCTCGGTATGAGTCTGCGAGCCGAATATGAGCAACGGGGCGCTGTCTGTGTTCGCCAGGTCCTCAGCCCAGCAGACATCGAGATCGTCACGTCGGCTATCGAAGCAAATCTCGTGGACCTTTCGCCACTTGCAAAGCGTGCGAGTGCTGATGACGATGGTTCGTTTATCGAAGACTTCTGTTCTTGGCAGCGGTTACCCGAACTTGAACAGGCCATGCGGATCCCAGCGTTGGCAGACCTCGCTGCCGAGTTGATGGGCTCAACCAGTGTTCGTTTCTTTCACGATCATGTCTTAGTGAAGGAACCCGGCACCGCTCAACGAACGCCATGGCATCAAGACATCCCGTATTACAACGTCGAAGGTCAACACAACGTCAGCATGTGGATTCCGGTTGACCCAGTTCCGCGGCCGGTCACACTCGAATTTCTCGCCGGTTCTCATCGGGGACCATGGTTCATGCCGAGGTCGTTCCTCGACGATCAAGCGAAGTGGTTTCCAGAGGGCAGCCTGAGCGAGCTACCTGAAATTGATGACGATGACCCTCGTGTCATTGGCTGGGAACTGCAGCCTGGTGATGTCGTGTGCTTTCACATGCAGACACTTCACACTGCGGCAGGAAATCCGGGTCCGGGTCGTCGTCGGGTGCTGTCGCTTCGATACCTAGGAGACGACATGGTGCATGCTCCTCGTCGCTGGACGACATCGCCGGAGTTCGCGGGTCTTGCTGACCGACTGCCAGCGGGTGTGCCGATGGACGATCCGCTCTTTCCTCTTCTTCGGGAGGGTGACTAATTAATGAATGCTGCGCCTGCCTCGACCGCCTCGAGTACTTCAGATTCAGCATTCGCAGGTAGCCAGAACACAATGCGTTCTGCACCGGCGGCCTCATAGCGCTCAATTACTTCGGCATCCATTGGGCAGCCGTAGATGGAAAGTCCGATAGAAGCAGGATCTCTCCCGGCCTCCTCCGACATTTGGTGAAGAAGGTCGATTTTCTCTAACGGGTCAACACGACCGTGAATTGGCATCCAACTGTCGCAGTACTCGATGACATGTTTGAACGTGACCGGACCACCAGAACCACCCATCAGAACCGGCGGGTTGCTCACCGGCTTTGGATAGCTGAGGCTCGGAGAGAAGTCGACGTAATCACCGTGAAACTCTGCTGCTTCTTGTGACCAGAGTTCTTTCACCGCAAGAATTTTCTCGCGTGCAGTCGAGCGACGCTTCGAGGGGTCGACACCGTGGTGCTCCATTTCGTCCTCGTTCCAGCCAACTCCGACGCCAAACAAGAAGCGACCATCTGAGACCAGATCAACCGAGGCACATTGCTTTGCCAAGTTGATGGCGTGATGTTGGTTGACAAGGCAGATTCCGGTGCCGAGCTTGAGCTTTGATGTCACGGTCGCTGCAACAGAAAGAGCAACAAAGGGGTCCATCGTCCGCTTGTAGAAGTCGGGCAGTTCACCACCGGCGGGGTACGGGGTCTTGCGAGTGAGCGGAATATGGGTGTGCTCCGCAACCCATAGAGATTCATAACCATGCTCTTCAAGTGCTGTTGCAAGTCGATCGGGACGAATCGTTTTGTCGGTCGGGAAAATGAGAGCGCCTACATCCATGAACTCATCGTAGATCGTGCGAGAAGGTCGAAATGCTGGTCGAGCGCAGTGTTGCCCTGGGAGCGTTTAGCTCATGGTGAATGCAACCAATTTCGGTGCAGACATCTCCTCGACGAATCGGTCATAGCTGAACGTCCAAGAAGCGGGAACACCGGTGGCATCGAGATACCAACTGTTACAACCCGACATCCAGATCGTGTGCTGCGCAGCGTCACGTCGCTCAGATTCAAAGGCATTCGTTGCCTCAGAGGTCGGTACAACTGCTTGTGAGTCCGAGCGCTCGATTTCTGAGATGAGTTGCATGCAGTACGACATCTGGCGTTCAGCGATTTCAATAAGCGAGAAGTTTCCGATCGGGCCATTGGGTCCATTGAGCATGAACAGATTTGGAAAGCCCGGAACCATTACGGACAAATATGCAATTGGTGACGGTGACCAGACGTCATCGAGGTCGGTGCCATCAACTCCAATTACCCGAGTGGGTCGAATGAATTGATCTGAACGGAAACCTGTAGCAAGCACAACGACATCAAATTCGTGCTCAATGCCATCGGCGGTGCGAATACCTGTCGGGGTGAAGGTGTCGATGGGTGACGTCACTAAGCGGGCGTTCGGACGTTGAATCTTGTCGTAAAAGTCGGCTGATGCGATGAGCCGTTTACACATCGGCTGGTGGTCCGGAGTGAGCTGCTCGCGCAGTTCCTCATCAACAACGGTGTTGAGATTGCGCCGGCAGAGCGCAGCAACCTTCTGGTACTCGACTGAATCGGGTTCAGTTACTGCAGACGATGTGCGTTGAAACATCGTGATGGCAAGCTCTCGAACGAACTCTTCGTGAGCATCGGGATCATCTCGAAATGCTGAGCGTTCCTCTTCGGAAAACACGGGGTTAGGTGCCGGAAGCACCCATTGAGCACTTCGCTGGAAGAGTGCAAATTCATCAACCTGGTCAACAAGTGCTGACGTGATCTGGATTGCCGTTGAACCAGTACCAATGACAGCGACGTTTTTCCCTTCAAGCGGGATGTTGTGATCCCAACGAGCCGAGTGAAAGACGGCCCCCTCAAAGTCTTCGATCCCTGGCATGTCAGGAATATTCGGGTGGTGAAGCACTCCAGTGGCAGCAAACACATACGGAAAATCACCGTGGTATCCATCGCTTGTCGACAGGTGCCAGTGAGTGTTCATCCACTCAAGTGATGTGACTTCGCTGTTGAAGCGAATGCACTCGGTGACACCGAAGTCATCGGCGACGCGCTGGAAGTACTCACGAATTTCTGGACCTGGTGCGTACTGCATTGACCAGTCAGGATTTCGAGCAAACGAGAAGGTGTACGAGTGAGCAGGAACGTCACAAGAGAGACCGGGATAGGTGTTGTCCCGCCACGTGCCGCCAAGAGTTGACGCCTTCTCAAAGACGACGACATCGAACCCGGCCTTCTTCAATTCAATTGCAGCCAGAATTCCCGCCATTCCCGAGCCAATAACTGCTGCCGTCATCTTGCCGAACCTCGAGCCGTGATGTGCATGAGTCGACGGTAGCAAAGGAGTTGCTGGCGAACCCATGGGGGCGTCGACACCCAGGTTGTGGTCAGCTCGAGATCAGGCTGCAAATAATTTTCGGTAGACCGACGCAGCCCGGACGAGCTCATCGATGTCAACCCACTCAACCGCTTGATGAGCTTGGTCGATTGATCCAGGGCCAAACAGAACTTTTGATGCGTCAAGATCGTCATATGCCAAGCAGTTCGACCCGTACGTCACTGTCTCAGGCATTCGCTCCGACAGACTCGCGATCAATTGCACGAAGTCATCATTCGGGTCGGTGAAAAATGCAGGAAACGCGGTTCCGTTCGCCATTTCAACATCGACCTGCAGTGGTGCGCCAGCGGTGATGACGAGATCGCGCAACGACTCGTAAATCGCAAGTGGATCTTCGCCGGGGGCAATCCGTCGGCCGGCGTACAACGTGCACAGATCAGGGATGATGTTGCGGGCAACGCCACCACCAATTTCGGTCACTGACAGGGTCCCTCTTCCGACAGCAGTTGCAGCCTCAGTTTGCTCAAGTCGAGCTTGTTCGGCATCGAGAGCTGCGATGATGCGAGCCGCTGCAGAGATTGCGTTCGCACCCAACTCAGGGCGCGATGAGTGAGCAGCATGTCCATGCACACAGATCTCTAGTCCGACACCACCTTTATGGCCATGAACTGGAGCGCACAATGTGGGTTCGGCAATCACCATTCGTGCAACGTCATGCCCGTCATGTTGCAGGCGGTTTGCGAGATGTCGGGCGCCAAGCAACCCGCCCATCTCTTCAGACACCGTTCCAACGAGGTGAACAGTGGGGCCAGGCCGACGTCCCTCCTGCTTGAGTTGTGAAAGTACGTCAAGCACGATGGCAAAAGTGGCTTTTGTATCGACCGAGCCCCGGCCATACACGCGATCGTTCTCGACTCGTCCGTCGAACGGATCATCCGTCATATGAGAGACAGCGACGGTGTCCAGGTGAACGTCAATGACCACCGTGTCGGGTCGTTCGCCCTCAAACTTCGCAATGAGATTGGGTCGATCATCAACGACGTTGTCAAGCTCAACTTCGGCACCGAGGTCACTCGCTTTGTTTGCAAGATGCTCGGCAAGTCTCCGTTCACCGTTGAGGGCGGCGTCATCGGACTGCAGTGGGTTCACACTTGGGATACGAACCAGTTCAGAAACACCGTTGACGAGTGATGCGACGTCTGCCATGAATCAACCGTAGTCGGCTTACAGCATCATGAAATCCGTTGGAATGATGCTCGTTTAACCGACGTGGCGGTCACGGCCAGCCCAGTGTGGCTCGCGAAGGTCGCGCTTGAGAATCTTGCCGGCTCCAGATTTTGGAAGCGGGTCATCTGATGACCTGATCGTCACCGACCGAGGCAGTTTGTAGCCTGCGATCAGGCTCCGGCAGTGCTCGATGATCTCTTCTTCGGTGACCGACGTACCGACTTTAGGAACGATCTCGGCATGAACGGTTTCACCAAACTTCTCATGAGGAATGCCGAAGACAGCGGCCTCGCCGACGGCGGGGTGTAGGTATACGGCATTCTCCACTTCGGTCGTGTAGATGTTCTCACCACCGGAGATGATCATGTCTTTTGCACGGTCGACCACGTAGAGGTAGCCATCATCGTCTTGCCATGCGACATCGCCAGACCGATACCAGCCATCGACAAGTGCATGGGCAGTCTCTTCTGGCCGGTTCCAATATCCGGCCATGATGTTCGGCCCTTGGATATAGATCTCACCCGGTTCACCGACATCGGCACGAGAGCCGTCCTCACGGCGGACTTCACAGCGAACACCGGGAACTGGTGAACCTGCTGAGCGGAGCCGACTTGCGAACGGCTCCTCGCCAGCCATGCCTCTGCGATGATCGTCGCCGTCCATACATGTTGCGATAGGCGACGCTTCCGTCATTCCATACAACTGGAACATCTCACAGCCGAACCCGGCTGCGACTTGTCGTTGAACTTCGCCAGGCATTGGCGAGGCGCCGTACATCAGAGCGCGGAGGGCAGTGAGGTCGGCACCTTCGAGCGCTCCACTTGCAAGGATCATTCCGAGCATTGTCGGAACGAGCAATGAGAGTGTGCACTGCTCATCTGCGAGAGCGGAAACGGTTGCTGTTGGCTCAAATGCCGGAATAAAGACATGTGCTCCACCCGCCCATGACACGGCATAGGTCATCGAGCCATCTGCTAGGTGAAATTGAGGACCGGCATGTAGGTATTTGTCCCGCGGAGTAATTCCCATGACTGCAACACCGTGCATTGCGTTTGCGGTGAGGTTCCGGTGGGTGAGCATTGCGCCCTTTGGAAGGCCGGTGGTTCCACCGGTGTAAAAGATTGCGGCGAGACCATCGTGGTGTTGTGGAGGAAGTTCGACTGGCGCAGTCGATACGAGTGCTTCATACGCAACACAACCTTCGGGGGCGTCATCGCCGGGGCCAGTCCACACCAATGTGTGCAGTGAATCCACCCGTTGAAGAAGGGAGCGGCCAGTATCGAGATAGTTGTCATCGATGAAGAGCACTTTGACGTCTGAGTCGCCGCAGATAAACGCAAGCTCTTCTTCGGCGAGGCGATAGTTCAGGTCATTCATCACCATCCCTGCACCTGGGATTGCGAACCACAACTCAAAGTGCCGGCTGCTGTTCAGCATGAGAACACCGACACGGTCGCCAATCTCGAGATCAAGGCCGAGCAAACCAGACGACAAGCCGTTGACCCGCTCGGCAACCTCGGACCATGTCCGACGCTCACCGGTGCCACGATCGACGGTTGCAACTTTGTTTGCATATTGCGAAGCAGGCCGTTGCAAGGTCCATGCAAGTGTTGGTTCTGCACCCATCACGATCTCCTAAATGATGAAGTAGTCGACAAGATTTCTCACCCTCACGCTAGTGATCGCGCTCTCGGAGGGATCCATTGGGCATCGCGCCTTCTGCTGCCAGTCAGATCAGGTCACTGAACTACGTTGTGCTCGTGGAAGGAGCCCCTCAATGACCGAATCTCTGGCCCAACAACGCCTCAATGCGTTTGCACGGATCACCGCTGCTGGTGAACCGTATGAGTTGGTTGACCGAGTTGATATTCGTGGTCCGGTGCGAACGTTTGTGAATGCCCCAGCATCGCTCCGACAGGTGTACGAAGAGGCTGTGAGCGATGTTGAATTCCTCGTCGCCGATGACCAGCGGTGGACCTTCGCAGAGTTCTGGAATGATGCAGCACGAATCGGTCACCTTCTGGTTCACGAGCTCGGTGTGCAAAAAGGTGACCGGGTTGCGATCTCGATGCGCAACTACCCCGAATGGATGATGGCGTTCACTGCTGCAACATCGGTGGGAGCGATTGCCGTTGCCATGAACTCTCTTTGGAATGCCGATGAGATGGCCTACGGCCTCACCGACTCTGGTGCAAAGGTGATCTTCGCTGATGCCGAGCGTCTTGCGTTGCTGGAATCGATGAGTGAGCCGATTGACGGGCTGCAGATCGTCGCTGTTCGTCACACCGGTGCTTCGGTCGCACAGGTTGATCTTGCTGCTCGTATGACCGCCATAGGCGCGGTCGACATGCCGCAGGTCGATATTGAACCGACCGATCCTGCGCTCATCCTGTATACGTCTGGTTCAACGGGTCATCCGAAAGGTGTGCTGTCGAATCATCACAACGTGATCGTCGCCCTCATGGCCTGGGAGGTTGAATACGGCGCCCTCACCGAACGCCCAGGCAACGTCGTCGCCCCCGAAGAAGGCTCGGGTTTGGTGCCAGCAACGCTGCTCGGAATCCCACTGTTTCACGTGCTTGGCTTGCACGCCGTGTTTTTGGGGAGCTTCCGCGGTCAACGCAAATTGGTGACCATGTACAAGTGGGACGCATCTGTTGCCGCTGAACTCATCGAGCGCGAGCGAATCATCACGTTTACCGGGCCGCCAGCGGTCAGTGGCGACCTCGTGCGGGTAGCGCAGTCAGAGGGACGGGATCTCTCATCGTTGCTGACGGTCGGTGGTGGTGGTGCTGCCCGGCCACCAGAACAAGTGGGTCAGATCGACCGGTCATTTGAAAAGGCACTTCCCAATACCGGTTGGGGAATGACCGAAACGAACGCCATTGGCACGTTGATTGTCGGTGCTGAATACTCCGATCGCCCATTGAGTTCTGGGCCTGCATTGTGTGTGATTGATCTGCGGGTTGTCGGTGATGACGGGTCAGTGCTTGCCGCCGGTGAACGCGGCGAACTGCAAGTTCGTGGCCCATCAATGTTCCGCGAGTATTGGAACAAACCTGAGGCGACGGCAGATTCATTCGCTGAAGAAGGTTGGTTCAAGACCGGAGATGTCGCGTATCTCGATACGGACGGCCATCTGTTCATCGTCGATCGAATTAAAGACCTCATCATTCGTGGTGGAGAAAACATTGGATGTGGTGGGGTTGAGGCAGCCCTGTCATCTCATCCTTCAGTGATCGAAGCAACGGTGTATTCAGTGCCAGATGAGCGACTCGGAGAAGAGGTTGGAACGACGATGTATGTCACCAGCGACTTCGATGAAGAGGAACTTCGCGCCTATCTGGTGGACCATCTCGCGAAGTATGAGATTCCTCGTTACATGACAACAATGACCGAACCTCTTCCACGAACTGGGTCGGGCAAGTTGTTGAAGCGCGAACTCCGTCTGCAGGCGATCGCCGAACTCGGTCTCGGCTAATTCATTCCGACTAACACGTCGCTGATTCAACGCAACAGTTGAAGGGCATCGAACTCGAGTTCCGCCATTCGACGAGCACTTGCGGACATGACAATTGAAACAAACGACCCATCGAGATGTGATCGGGATTGGCCTGCCATGCCGAGACCCCATCTCACCGTGAGCAGGACACGCCACCAGTGGAAACGATCGTCATCCCACTCGCCTCCGCGTTCAAGGTATGCGGCGTGAAGATCGGCAATTGTCCCGAATCCTCCAATGGGTAGGTGGTCTTCTCGAAAGCGCCACATTCGCTGGGTGGTCCATGCGAGGTCTTCCATGCGATCACCGATCCGGCTTCCCTCCCAATCGAGGATCGCTCGAAGACCGTCTTGACCAACGATGATGTTGCCATTTCTCACATCACTATGAACGATGGTTGAACGTGCAGGTTCGGTGGGTGCGTTGCGCTCAAGCCAACGTGCGCAAAACGAAAATGCTGGTGACGGTGCCAGCAACTCAGATAAACCTTCATCTACTTGTGACAGTGCATGGGCGATCGGGCCGAGACCGGTGTCAGGAAGCAATGTTCGTGGCGCATTTGATTCGGGAATCGAATGAAGATCTGCGAGAGCTGTACCGATCTGTCGGGTGATGAGCGAACCAAGGTTGTCGTGCTGTTCGATGAGCCGCAGGACACGTCGCGGAACCGTTTCACCCTCGACAGCGATCGAAATAAAGAACGGTCCTCCGAGCACCGACTCATCTGTGCAGACGTGATGGATGTGCGGGACAGGAACACCAGCGGACTCTGCAAGTTGCCGCACCGATGCTTCATCGGCGACATCGAGTAGCTGTATCGAGGCTGTCGGAATCATGGTGAGCGCGTAGCGCGTTGTTGTCGACGCGCTGCTCGCACTGAACAACGCGTTGAATCTCCGAGCGCCCGCCGAGACGGCGTTGAGATCAGTGACGGTGACTTCGGTCTGTTCTTCTGCACTCAGCCATCTCGATAGTCGAACCGACGGGTCATCAGCAGAGGTGTTCTCGCTCATTCGCCATCCCAATCGTCATAGCCGGGCTTCGCAATGGAGAGGTCTCCACGAACAATCTCAACGAGAAGGGAGCGCACCCGAGCATGCTCTTGTTCGCTGTCGGCCGCCCCATTTCGTAGCGCAGTTGCAACAGCAGCAGAAAGGTCATCTGAGTCGTGGATTGAGTGGCCCGCGATTTCTCGCAGGAGATCCATCTCGCGAGACCGAACCTCAGGGCCGAACTCAAGTTCTCGGGCAACGATTGATGCAATGTTTGCCGCAACCCGAGCCTGATGCTGAGCAGGACCAGCTGTCGCTGGCACCACATCGGTGTTCAAGGTGTCGGCAACTGTTCGAAGGAGTTCAGCAGCAGATGGTGGCTGATGCATATCAGCCCCGAACGCTGGCGACGCCCTTCGGGGCCTGCTGGTTCATATAACCGAACATGTAGCCAGCGACCCTTCGCATTTGGATCTCCTCGGCTCCTTCGGTAATTCGGTAGCGACGGTGATGGCGGTAGATGTGCTCAAAGGGTTTGTGCCGGCTATAGCCGATTCCACCATGTACCTGCATTGCGCGGTCTGCTGATTCACAACACAAGCGATTCGCCCAGTAGTTACACATCGACACCTTGTCGGACTGGCTAAATGCTCCGTGCTCGTCCATGAGCCAGGCGGTTTTATGGATGAGTGCCCGCAGCATTTCGCACTGGGTTTGAAGTTCAACAAGGGGGAACTGAATGGCCTGATTTGTTGAGAGTGCTTTGCCGAATGGCTTGCGCTCGCGGGCGTATTTCACCGACTCATCGATGCAAAATTGGGCGGCTCCGAGGCTTGATGCAGCCTGTCGAATTCGATTCTCGTTGAAGAAGTGCTGAACCACTTGAAGACCTTTGCCTTCGCCACCAAAAATCGCGGAGTTCGGAACCCGAACATCGGTGAGCCGGATGTGTGCGTGGTCGGTTGGCATGTTGAAGGTCCACAGATACTCGAGAATCTCGAACCCAGGCGACGTTGTTGGCACTAAGAATGCAGTGATGCCATCACCGTCTCCTGCTGACCCGCTTGTCCGGGCGAAGATGAGGTCACAATCGGCTTTGTGAATGCCAGTGTTCCAGGTTTTTTCGCCGTTGATGACCCATTCGTCGCCGTCACGAACAGCATGGGTTTCCATGTGGGTGGCATCCGAGCCATGGTCTGGTTCGGTGATACCGAACGCAAAACCGCGCCGGCCCTCGGCGAGATCGTCAACCCAATCGGCTTTCTGTTCATCGGTTCCGTAATTGATCATCAAGAGCAGCCCGACATTGTTGCCAACAATCGAGTGTTCGTTTTGGAGATCGTTATGAAGCCCGAGGCCACGGCGCGCAAGGTGCTCGCGAATGACGGCCATCCCGTAGATCGTTCCTTCGCTGCCTCCGTATTCGGCAGGGAACGGATACCGGTAGAAACCAGCTGCGTCAGCCATCCGTTTTGTTTGGTGCAAGAGGTCTTCCCATTCGTCATTGGGTAGACCGCCACGTTCCCAATCAGTGCGTGCATCTTCTCTTCGGTGGTCGAAGAACCTGATGTTGTCGTTCGACTCCTCAAGTGGCTTGATTTCGGCCTCGATGAACTCATCAAGTTGCGCAAGGAGTTGTTGTAACTCCTCGGGAATTTCATGTGGAATTGGTGGATTCACTGCAATCGCCTCCTTGTGCCGAACGTACCCGAGCGGCGGTCAAAAGATCGGCTCGGGGCGAAGGTGTGGTCAAGGTGTCGCAGACAGGTCGATGATCGCTTCGTGTTCGATTGATGTCACGATCTCGTCGTTCTGTATGAAGTGCATATCGACCAAGGCTCGCTCACCATGGGCGAAGAATCGGTCGACGACTCGCGGAATAATCGTGATCTCACTGCCGACAGCGACAGCGCAGTGATGACGAATGATTGACCGGGTGTGAACCCAACTTCCTCGGGCTAACTGCTCGTGCATGATGTGATTAGCAAGATCGGGCCATACCGCCGGGTGCACGATGCCTGCTGCTGTGCAGACGTCGAGATCATCCCCGGCGGGGAGGGCATAGTCAGCTCCATATGGAGTGTCGAGGGTGATGGTCACCGGTGAGAGATCTTCGCCAGCACGAAGCGGTGGTGCGGCTCCTGCATCGAGCGTCGGGTGTAAGACGGCCCGGGGTTGTGGCGAACCAGTGTGCGCCTCGATAACGGTGGTGTTATCTGAAGTCCGTGCGCTCACCTCGACGAGATCGTGATCGAACACCGGTTGCTTAAATCGCACCTCTCCACCGCCGTGCTCAACCCAAGACTTGCCGTGAGTGGCGAGTGGAAGATGGCAGAGGTAGGCGTAGACGGTGACACCTGCAACCAACGCTCCCGGGAACCCGGCCGCACGGCCACCTTCATCGGTGTGAATTGGGTTTCTGGCGTGGATCGGAAGGTTCGTTGCTGTGATCGACCATGGCGAGAATTCAGACGCGTCCATATGACAGTTTGACACGGGGTTCTGCGTGGCATGCTGTCGCCGTGAGCATCACTGACCTTGACGCGGAAGAACTGTCGTCAGCCATTCACCAACGGTCTGTTTCTTGTCGTGAGGTGATGACGGCCTATCTCGATCGAATCGCCGAACGAAATGATGCCTTGAATGCGATTGTGTCACTGCGTGACCGCGATGAGCTGTTGGACGAAGCCCGGGAGTGTGATGACGAACTTTCGCAGGGAACTTCTCGCGGTTGGATGCATGGGTTTCCGCATGCGGTGAAAGACCTCGCCGAAACAAAGGGATTACTCACAACGAAGGGGTCGCCAATTCTGGCGAACAACGTTCCTGATCATGACGCGCTTCAGGTCGCTCGCATCAGACAAGCGGGTGCACTCATCATCGGAAAAACAAATGTCCCTGAGTTTGGGCTTGGATCAAACACGTTTAACCCTGTGTTTGGCTCGACGGCGAATCCGTACGACGTCACCAAAGTTGCTGGTGGTAGCAGTGGGGGTGCCGCAGTTGCGTTAGCGACCCGTATGGTTCCGGTCGCCGACGGCAGCGACTTTATGGGGTCGCTGCGTAACCCCGCAGGCTGGTGCAACGTTGTTGGATACCGGCCAAGTTTTGGCCGGGTGCCGGCCTATCCGAGCACCGACTCATATTCAACGTTGTGTGCAACGGAAGGTCCGATGGGTCGCAAAGTGATTGACGTTGCGATGTTGTTGGGCACTCAATCGGGTTGGGATTCTCGAGTTCCGACATCGATCCCGGGAACGCTGCCGGAGTTCAGTTCATTTGGGTCGTGTGCCTCGAATCTTTCAGGAACAATGAGCGGAGTTCGTATCGGCTGGTTGGGTGACCTTGGGGGACATCTTCCAACCGAATCTGGCATCTTGGAGATTTGCGAGAGCGCGTTGCACCGGATGGCTGAAGATGGGGCAGAGATTGAAACTGCTCAACTCAACGTTGACCTTGATGCACTCTGGTCTTCGTGGCTTCATAATCGGCACGCGTATAACGCCGCAACCTACGGGCCATTGCTGAGCCGTGAGTCGTTGGCGGAGCAACTCAAGCCGGAAGTTCGATGGGAAGCAGAATCAGGAATGGCGCTGTCGGCTCTGGATTTGAAGCGTGCTGCGACAGTTCGAACCTCGTTTTACGAACGTATCGCTTCGATGTTCCGGTCGGGTGGCGGTTCGTTCGACTTATTGGCACTACCTACGGCGCAGGTGTGGCCATTCGATATTGAAATGCGCTGGCCCCAAGAGGTGGCTGGTCGCGCAATGGACACCTACCACCGGTGGATGGAATGCACCATCTACGCCACCTACGCGGGGTTACCAGCAATTTCAATGCCGGCAGGCTTTTCACCCTGTGGCCGTCCGGCGGGTATCCAACTCATTGGAGCACCCCTCGATGATGTCGGTGTATTGCGATCTGCAGCGGCCTATGAGCGGCTCATCGAAGACCTCAACGTCGGCGAGGCGTAGCGCTGCTCAATCGCTGATTCGAGAGAACGACGGCGGTCGCTTTTCGATGAATGACTGCACACCCTCCGCGAAGTCAGGCCGGCCGAAGCTTTCGACCATGAGTTGAGCCGCCTCAGCCTCAGCGGCTCCCATTCCGACATGAAGGTGCGAATACACCTGCTGCTTCATGATGGCCATTGATGTCGGCGAGCACTTCTCGGCAAGCTCAGTGATGTAGTTGCGGCACCAAGGGAGCAACTCGTCGGGATCATCGACCAAATGGTTAAGAAGACCAAGTTCTTTTGCCTCGGTTCCGCTGACGCGTCGCGACGACATGAGGAGGTCGAGGGCGACGGAGGGTCCGACAAGTTTTGGAAGGAGCCATCCCAGACCCCATTCAGCGATGAGTCCTCGTTGGGCGAATGCGGTGAGGAAGAGTGATTTCTCGGTTCCGACGCGCAGGTCGCAGCACAAGCTGAACGGGAATGCCATGCCGGCAACTGCGCCATTGATAGCGGCGATGATCGGTTTCGGGGTGGTCATGAGAAATGGGAAGCGACCATCGAAATCACCGTTGGAGTCTGCGGCTGCCTCTCCTTCAGCGACGGCTGAACCTGCATCGTTGCTCGATTCATTTCCTGACGAAATGTTTGAGAGAAGTTTCATGTCGGCACCGGCACAAAATGCACGTCCAGCACCGGTGATGATGATGCCGACAACAGCCGGATCGGCGCTTGCTTTTGCCACGGCATCTCGAATCTCATGGTCCATCCGGTTTGTCCATGCATTCATCGCTTCGGGACGGTTCAACGTGATCGTTGCGACCGGATCGTCAACTTCATAAAGAATTGTTTCGTACATGTTGTGCTCCTCGTGCCGGGAACGAAAGAGCGCCCCCGCTCAACGCAAGTCTCGTCGAACGGGGGCGCTGTGAACGCATTGGGTGAGATCAGATGATCATCGAGCGACGGCGTGCGGCGAGAAGAATTCCGCCAAGGCCGGCAAGTCCCAGGCCAAGGAATGCAAGGGAGAGTTCCATTCCTGTGGCTGGCAATGCGCTGTGATTGGTGTCGTCAGCGGCAACGTTGATGTCAGATGCTGCTTCAGCAAGAGGTGCTTCTTCGATGACAGCTTCAACTTCGACGTTGTCAGATACTGCGTCAGGGTTGTTGTTGGCCTCTGCGACCTGAGGTGTCTCATTCGATTCTTTGACGGCGGGCTCGCTCTCTACCTCGGGAGTGCTGTCGATAACTGTCTCCTCGACCTCAACTGTGTCGATGGCATCTTCCGTATCAGGAGTTGGGACAACGATCTCGGTGACTGACTCATCTGCGATTGGCTCATCGATGATGTCTTCGTCGGTAGGAACTTCTTCGAGCACGTCCTCTTCGACGATCTCGTCCTCGCGAGGCTCATCGATGATGTCTTCGTTAGTGGGGCGATCTTCGTTGACGACCTCTTCCTCGACTGGTGCATCCTCGTCGACGGTGTCATCTTCTTCGACGATCTCATCCTCACGAACTTCCTCTGTGATGTCCTCGTCGGCCGGGGCATCATCTTCAATGACTTCGTCGTCGTCGGCAACAGCTTCACCCTCGCAGACGTGGGAGAGAACGAACTTCACGTTGGTGCTGAACGGAGCGACCATTGCGCTTGAACCGGCTGCGCTGAGATCGCTGAGCGAAGACCCGGCCGGAACAGCGACAAACACGTTGTCGGTCTGTCCGCCATTGGTGACGATGTCGTCTCGGGTGATGAGTGTTGATGATCCTCCGATGTTGAGGTTCATTGACGTGATGTCGTACTGGCCGTTGTTCGGGGTGACGACGAAGTGCCACCAAGCGGCGTCGCTTGGGCAGTCGTTGTTGACCTCGGCTTGGTCATTGTGGAGGCTGACCGGAGCAGGTCCGAGATCGATGGTTGTGTCGTTGCCTCGACCGTTGCCGCCCGGGGCGGCTTGAGCGGCTTGCGCTCCGAAGAGTGAGAAGAATGCAACCGATGCGATTGCTGTTGTGGTGAGTGACTTGCGTGCGTTCATGTCATTCAAGAGCACGCTGTGACAACTTTCTCACAATTTTTTGAGATTTTTCTTAAAAGAAATCAAACCCTTGTGCTGTAAGGCTTTTGTCATGCTCGACGGGCTACAGTCGTGCCTGTGACTCTTCCAGTTGTTGATCTCGCTCCGTTTGCAACCGGTGAAGATCATCTGAGTGCGGCTGCACGAACACAGGCGGGCATCATTGACGCAACCTGTCAAGAACTTGGGTTCTTACTCGCTGTTGGGCACGGAATTTCGGACGAAACCAAACAAGAACTGCTGCATGTCATGCGTGAGTTTTTTGCGCAACCTCAGGACATCAAAGACGCAATTTCAATTGCCAACAGTTCGTGTCATCGTGGTTATGTCGGAATTGGTACCGAAGCGCTTGAAGGTGCACTGGCCGATGAAGATCAATTCGATGTTCCGAGGCTCGGTGATTTGAAGGAGACAATTGACTCTGGTACCGAACATGGTCCAGATCATCCTGAAGTGATCGCAGGAACCCCATTGCACGGACCCAATCAACTCCCTGAATCTCCACGATTTCGGGCGGCGTGGCAGCGATATTTCGACGAGGCGACCGAAGCGAGTCTGCGGGCCCATCGAGGACTCGCAGTAGCGCTTGGCCTCTCATCAACCTGGTTTGAGGACCTCGCGACGGGTGACCACGATGCGTTCATGTACCACCTTCGGATGCTCCACTACCCGCCGACGAGCAGGGTGGCACCGGCCCCGGGCCAGCCAGGATGCGGTTCGCACACTGACTATGGCTCGGTGACAATCCTTACCGATGACGGCCATGGTGGGTTGCAGGTGAAAACTCGGGCTGGTGAGTGGATCGACATCTCAGTGCCAGATGGTCACGCTGTCGTCAACCTTGGTGACCTCATGGCAATTTGGTCCAACGATCGGTACGTCTCTAACCCGCACCGCGTCGTGAGCCCACCCAATGTCGATCGATATTCGATTCCGTTCTTTGTTGAGCCGGGGTTCCATACCCGAGTTGAGTGTTTGCCGACTTGTCAGGATGCCTCGAACCCTGCACGGCATGAGCCTCTGACTGCAGGCCCTTATTTGCTCTCGCGGTTTGACGGAACGCACGCCTATCGCAACGCCTTACTTGACTAGCTCATTGCCGGTGCTGCGCATCCCAGGCCATTGCAATTGCAACAGCGAGCACGAGAACACTCCCGAT
>Ga0255760_10000993_pt1 | contig 27896 bp, 18 predicted proteins | sample 071ome_25_FD_179960 | JGI IMG/M metagenome (GOLD analysis project Ga0255760, IMG submission 179960) | Coastal salt marsh microbial communities from the Groves Creek Marsh, Skidaway Island, Georgia - 071410BT metaG (version 2) | ecosystem: Environmental > Aquatic > Marine > Intertidal zone >...
CAATGCCTCCCGAGCAGTGTGGGCATTTGTATTTTTCTGAGCCGCCTGTTTGACGGAGTGTTTGGCTGAGTTTCGAGAAGGTCGCACCCGGATGGTTGCCGGTTTTCGAGAATGCCACGCCAAATCAAAAGGCGATGAAGGCCAGGCCGATAAGTGAAGCAAAGATTCGGAAAAACAGTGGAGGTGATCCAAATTCATTAAAAGGTGCACTCCACATCGAAATGATAACGGTCAAGCCGATCACTCCAAAGATACCAAAAATGAAACGGAAAAAAATGGGTAAACCTGATGGCATATATTTTCAGCTGAACTTTCTATACAAACACGAAGGGCTTATGATTGGTTTCACTTAATTCCCGTTAATCTAATAGAAGTAAAACAGCACAAATACGGCACAGGCGGCGAGCACGCCTGCCAGGTATCGATCATCCAATCCTGTTTCATCGGATTTTCTAGGAGATTGGCGAACAGCATAAAAAATGAGGCCCAATGTCCAAGCGGCTCCCAGAAAGGCAGCCATGCCGGGTTGTATGGTCGATCTGGCCATGAGAGCGCCCAACACCGCGAACACAATGATGGATAGCAAAATGCGCATACCGATGGTTCTCAGTTGTTGTTTGCTGATCAGACCCAGGCCGTGCCAGGTAAGCTGGCCCTTGCTTTCATCCGCTTGGGTCAATTTGCTGACCAGAAAATGAACAATGGTCGCACAAATAGCGGCAACAAAGACGGCATGGAAGAAATTAAGTTGTTCGCCCAGCCAAGGCTGGAAAGTTTCGGACTTGCCAAGAGTAGCCGCGTACACAGGCAGTAGGCCGTAGGAAACCACGACTCCCGTGATAATCGCAGCAAATCCTCCTGCCGCCGTCGCGCCCTTCCAAAGCATTCCCACCCCGAAAGCAACCACCAAACCCGCTATTAACCGGCTTTGGTGACGAGCCACGTAGGTGAAGAATGGTTCCCTGGAATTTGGATCAAAGATGAAAATGGTAAGCAGAGCAGACCCGACGACAAAGAAAGTGATGCAGATCCGTCCCGTCCTGATCAATTGTTTTTCTGATGCATCCGGATTTACGAACCTCTTGTAGATGTCAAATGTGATGAGTGTGGCTGCGGAATTAAGCATCGAATCAACGCTTGAAAGAATCGCCCCGATCAAGCCGGCTGCCACCAGTCCGGCCAATCCCCAGCCTACCGGAGCCACGACTTCGCGCATCAGCAGCGGAAAGGCGGTATCTCCATCCACCGGGACGCCGGGCATTTTGGCTTGGAAGAAGTAATAAGCAGCCACCCCGGTTCCGATGGACATGAATGGTATGAGCAATTTAAAGAAGCCAGCCGTGACGATGCCGATTCTGGCCTCGCGGTCCGACCGCGCTGCCAGGGCTCGTTGAACGATGAACTGGTTGGCGCTCCAGTAGTAGAAATGAAGGATCAATAGTCCGCTGAGCATACCTGACCATGGTCTGGCCGGGTGATTCATGGGCAGATAAAGGTGCATGAGGTCCTTGCCTTCGGCATCCATGGCGCGCATGCCGGCCCATCCGCCAATTTCAGATTGACCAAATGTGAGGTAAGCCACGATGGCCGCCCCTACAAGCATGAACACGGATTGAATAACATCGGTAATGATAACCGCCTTCAATCCGCCGAAAATGGTGTAAGAACCAGCCACAACCGCCATGATTAGAATCCCGATGATGTAAGTGGTCTGGTTTATTTGGATGCCTGTTGGATTGCCGGCTGCCGCAGCATCAAGGGCTTGCTGAACGACGGACTGATCCGCCAGAAGAATGTTTAATGCCCTGGATCCGATGTAAAATGCCGGAACCATCATGACTACCACGATGATGGTGATCATGATGATGGCGTATGCGACACGTGATCGGTCATCATACCTCTGACTTAGGTAGTCGCTGAGTGTGTAGATGTTGAGCTTACGGTATACGGGAAGAAAGAAGTAGCAGAGCAGCAACAGCCCGGCGATGGCGGTGATTTCGAAATGGCTTTCGACGAACCCGAGGCTGAAGCCGACGCCCATCATGCCGACGATGTGGTTGGCGGAGACGTTGGAACCAAAGATGGAACCCGCCACGCCCCACCAGCGGGCATCTTTGCCGGCCAGGTAAAAGTCCTGCGCGCTGTCCTCTTTTCGGCCGGCCCAAAGACCGATGATCATGACCAGAATCAGGGAACCGAAAAAGATGACATAGTCCAAGTGTGACAATAATTGCTGGCCGGGTTCCATGAGCTGGAGACTAGCTTGACAAGGGACTTGGCGTCAATGATTCGAGTCTGTTTGTTTATCTGCACAAATGCGCTTGCCAATGATGGGCATGGGCTTTTACCATGCGGTTAAGATGGAATCGCAGATTGCGCAGTACATACCTGTTTTGATGTTGTTCGGATTGGTTTCGGCCTTTGCCTTCGGGACCCTGTTGTTTTCCGCCCTGGCGGGCAAAAAAGGGTATCGTACCCGCATCAAGGACACGGCGTATGAATGTGGTATGGAGCCTGTTGGTGAGGGAAGTGCCCGTTTTTCGGTCAAGTTTTACCTCGTTGCCATGCTGTTCATCCTGTTCGACGTGGAAGTGGTATTTCTTTACCCCTGGGCCGTTGTCTACAAGGATATGTTGGCGGAAAATGCGCACTTGATCTTTGGTTCCATGATGATCTTTCTCCTCCTGTTTTTGGTCGGCTTCGTTTACGAAATCAAGAAGAAGGCCTTTGACTGGAAGAGTTGATCCCAACCATTTCACATTGTTCATTCATGGACTCCATTAAATTCGGCACATCCGGATGGCGCGGCATCATTGCCCGCGATTTTACCTACGCAAACGTTGCCCTCGTGGCTCAGGCTATCGCCGATTACCTGAAGAGCGAGCTCAAGCGCAAAAAATCAGAAATCAAGGGCCGGAAGCCCGTGGTTATTCTGGGGCATGATGCCCGCTTCATGGGGCCAGACTTTGCCACCACGGTTGGTCAGGTGCTTGCCAAGAATGGCATTACATCGCTCCTGTGTGACCGCGATACTCCAACGCCTGTCATCGCCCATACCATTCGCCGCAAAAAGGCCATCGGCGGCATCAATATGACCGCCAGCCATAATCCGGCTGAATACCAGGGGCTCAAATTCTCAACCCACCGTGGAGCGCCCGCGCCCCAGGATGTGACGACAAAGATTGAGAAAAACATCGTCAAGTTGCAGAAAAAGGGTTGGTCCTGGGATGCCAAGGATGATGAGTCCTTCAAGTGCAAAACCATCGATCCGCGAGAGGATTATTTCACCCAGGTCCGATCGATCATCGATTTCAAGAAACTCAAACGTGCCAAATTGAAGATTGCTGTCGAGTGTATGTATGGGACTGGGCGTGGTTATTTGGATGCGCTGCTCAAAGAGGCCAAGGCCGAAGTCACCTTGTTTCACGATTATTTGAATCCCGGTTTCGAAGGTCGTCACCCTGAACCAAACGAAGAGGGGATGGCGGATGCTCGGGAATGTGTTCTGTCCGGAAACGCTCAGCTTGGTCTGGGACTGGACGGCGATGCCGATCGGTTTGGCATTGTGGATCAGGACGGCACATGGCTGACACCGAACCAAATCCTGGCCTTGTCGCTTTATCATCTGGCCAAGAATCGCAAATGGACCGGTTCGGTTGTTCGAACCGTGCCGACCAGTCATCAGGTGGATGATGTGGCGGCCATGTTCGGAGTGAAAGTGCATGAAACCCCGACCGGTTTCAAACACATCGGCGCCTTGATGGAATCCGAAGCAGTGATCGTGGGCGGTGAGGAGTCCGGTGGTTTGAGTGTCAAAGGGCATGTTCCCGAAAAGGACGGTGTGCTGGCCTGTTTGTTGATGGCGGAACTTTATGCCTGCGAGAAGAAACCTTTGGGAGAAGTGCTGAAGGACATTGAGAAAACGACCGGTCCTTATTTCACCGACCGCATCAATGTGCGAGTGCCTGCCGACAAAAAAGAAGCCTTGCTGGATCGGCTTTCCAAGGGCTTGGATAAGATCGGTCGTCAAAAGGTGGAGAAATTTATCAAGACCGACGGCTTCAAGTTCCTGCTGCCTGGTCAGGAATGGGTGGCTTTCCGTGCCAGCGGCACCGAGCCGTTGATCCGTTGCTACATCGAGGCCAAGTCCGAAAAAGGACTCAAAACACTCAAGAGCGCCTGCAAGAAGATTCTCAAAGGATAGTCCGAACCCGGATTTCCATACCTTACAAATCAATGAACCAACCTTCACCTGAAAGGACCCGCCCCACCGTGCATTTGCGGCATGGGGAAGCGGACCGTATTCAAGCCGGACATCCATGGATTTACGCGCGCAATATCTCCAAGATCACTCAAGATCCCAAAGATGGCGACGTGGTTCAGGTCCGGGACCATCGTAGACGTTTTCTCGGCATCGGCCTCTATCATTCCGGGTCCAAACTACGGGTCCGTTTAATTTCAAAATCCAAACTGAGCATCGATGCTTCCTTTTTTCAGAAGCGGATTCAGACTGCTTTGGACTGGCGTCAGCGGCATGTGGGGGGGAGAACGTGTTATCGATTGATCAATTCTGAGAGTGACGGATTGAGTGGCTTGATTGTGGATCGATATGGCGATGTGTTGGTGGTTCAAACTTCTTCACTTGGCATGGACAATCGCCTGGATTTGATTGTTGAAGCTTTGAGAGAAGTGGTGGACCCGGCGGCCATTCTGGAAAGAAACAACTCCACAGGCCGCAGAATGGAAGGACTTCCGGAAAAACACTCGGTGTTGTTTTCCAAGGAACCATCCAAAACCACTCCTCGAGTTTCGGTTGAGATGAATGCCTTATCCTGGGAGATTGATGTGGAACAAGGGCACAAGACGGCCGTTTATCTGGATCAGTATGAAAACTACCAGAAAGTGGCCCAGCTCGCTGCTCGCATGCATGCACCGAGGGTGTTGGATTGTTTCACGTTCATGGGCGGGTTTGCGTTGCATTGTGCCAAGGAAGGCGCTGCTTCGGTGGTGGGCATTGATCAAAGTGAGGAGGCGCTCCAGTCCGCTCAATCCAGCGCCGAAAAGAACGGCTTGGCCGAAAAATGCCAATGGGTGCACGGAAATGTGTTTGATTGGTTGAAACAGCAAACCGCCCCATCGGATGACGGAGAAAAGCCCGAATTGTTCGACTTGATTATCCTGGATCCGCCGTCATTCACTCGAAATCGTTCGTCCATTCCCGATGCCCTGCGCGGGTACAAAGAAATTCATCTCCGCGCGATCAAATTGCTCAAACCGAACGGTATACTGGCAACATTTTGTTGTTCCCACCACATCGATGCCCTGACTTTTGAAGGCACCGTGCTGGCTGCGGCATCAGATAATCGCTGTATATTGCGGAGAGTGGAATCCTATGGCCAGCCTGCCGATCATCCGATTGTTCCGACCATACCTGAGTCCGAGTATCTCAAGGGATTCGCTTACCAGCGGCTGGATTTCTGAGGGGCATGCCGCTCGGCCGCGAGCGCGTAGGGGTGTGGGAATGTTTACTGCGTTGATCGGACCCGCAACCGGACGAGCAGCAGCTCATCCCTACCGAAATGAGACCTTTGGTCCCGGTAGGGCATGCTGCCGCGGGGCCTCGAGCGCTTCAGGGGAACGGGGGAACCTGTGGCCTTGAATGGGGCATGCAACCGGACGAGCAGTCGTGATACAATCGGGATCCCTACCGTTATGAGGCCCTTTGGCCTTGTTGATCCCGGCCTGTTATAAACCCAACAATTCCCGTTGCCACTGCATGAGTTCCTCGGTGGCGTTCGAATCATCCAGTCCCAGGCGGATCATGGTGGCTTTGCTGGCGATGATGGATGGATCCAGTTTGAGCTTTTCAGCGGCTGCGTCCCTCACTTTCTTGATCGCTTCGGTCTTGTTTTTTTCACGGTCACTTGCCCGAAATCTGGGTTTATAAAGCCGTTGAGGAAAGTCGTTTGGTTTGATGCGGGAAGCTTCATTCATGGCTTTCTCCAGTTGCCGGCGTCGTCTGGCAGCCATGCGCCGAGGGATCAGGCTGATCCAGTTTTCATCACAAGCCGCCCGGGTGGCCATACTGGTGGCCAGATCATGGGACAGGATAAAGAAAGGAGGGCGGTTGGCCCGAATGGCTTCTGTTTCACGCCAGTTCCATATGGCTCGTAGGAAAGCCAGGCCGCGACGGCTTAGTTTGGAGGCTCCTTTGATTCTCCATTCCGTGTCCGAAACATCCTCTTCGGGGAGACAGGCCTGCTCGATCACGCGTTCTGCGATTTCCTCCACCCAGGTGAGTCGCTTGAGACCGGTCAGTTCTTTACGCAATAACTCAGCCAGTGGCTTGAGGTGAAGCACGTCGTTCAGCGCGTAATGAGCCATGGCAGGCGTTAAGGGACGCATGCCCCAATTGGCGGTTTGAGGGCCTTTTTCGAGTTGGATGTCGAAGTAATGTTTGACCAGGAACTCCAGCCCGAACCTCTCATGTCCCACCAACCGGGCAGCCCACATGGTGTCAAAGACACGGTTGGGGCGGAAACCATAGCGTTTGTGCAGGAGCCTGAGATCGTAGTCCGCAGCGTGGAAAATGAGCGATTTGTCCTTGAGGACATCCAGAAGCGGGGAGCAGTCGATGTCTGCCAGCGGATCGACCAGCCAACTGGATTCTCCGCAGCGTATTTGCAGCAGGCAAACCTTCTCAGGATAGGCGTGCATGCTGTCCGCTTCGGTGTCGATGGCGATTTCGTCGACTTTTTTGACGGCGCGCACCACTTTCTCAAGAGATTGATTTTGATCGATCAATATGGTTTCGTCCGTCGCGCTTTTCATCGTTTTGTGTCGGGCAAAAGGTTGTGTCGTCCCCGGCTGACTTCTTTTTAAGTGCTTGTTGCCATGTATTGCAAAGCAAAATGACTTGGCGACTCTCAAGCTTGCTCCCACAATCAGCCCCATGAATTTGGCAAATGCATTTGTTGCTTCAGTCGAAAGGCATCCGCAGAAGCCCGCGATTTACTGGGGAGAATCCCAAATAAGTTACGAGAGCCTGTTCCGTCAATCGGAGTCGGTGCGTCATCAATTGGTGCACGATGCGGGCGTTCAACCGGGGGATCGGGTTGCGATTTGGATGAAAAACGCCCCGGAATTCGTGGCGATTCTGTTTGGTATCCTGCGCGCAGGCGGGGTGGTGGTGCCCATTAATAATTTTCTGACTGCATCTGAAACCCAATACATCCTTGAGGACTCGGGAGCCAAGGCTTTGTTCGTGGATGAAACCCTGCGGGAGGCTGCTGAGAAGATTCAGTCCAGTCTGAGTACCTTGAAACTCATCCAAGCGGATTCTCTTTCATCTGGTGAGATTGCGGTTGACGAGGCTGTTCAGGAAGATCATGCCAGTCAGGAGGGAGATCTTGCGGTGATTATTTACACCAGTGGCACCACCGGTCGTCCCAAGGGTGCCATGCTGAGCCATGGGAATCTGCTCCACAACGTCAAGAGCTGTGAAGTGACGATGAAAGTAACCGAAGACGACCGGGTTGCGCTGCTGTTGCCCATGTTTCACAGTTTTATGATGACTGTCGGCATTTTGCTCCCGATGACGGTTGGGGGAGCTATTGTATTGATCAAATCGCTCAATCCCCCCAAAAACATACTCAAGGAAATCATCGCGCACACAGCCACATTAATGCCCGCCATTCCGCAGTTGTATCGTGCTTTTGCGTCTGCGGATTTGCCCAAGCTGCCCTTGCGGCTTTGTATCAGCGGAGCCGCTCCGTTGCCGGTTGAAGTTCTGAATCGTTTTAATGCCAAATCCAACGTGCCGCTCATCGAGGGATACGGTTTAAGTGAAGCCAGTCCGGTGGTGACATTGAATCCGGTGGACGGCCCCTGGAAAGCGGGATCGATCGGATTACCCGTGCACGACGTTACGGTCGCGATCATGGACAACGATGGCAATCCCTTGCCGGCAGGTGAAACAGGTGAACTTTGGGTGAAAGGTGGCAATGTGATGCTGGGGTATTGGAATCGTCCCGATGCGACCGAGGAAACCTTGCAGAACGACTGGTTGAAAACCGGTGACATGGGGTATGCGGACGAGGATGGCTACTTGTTTATCACCGATCGTAAAAAGGACATGCTTCTGGTCAACGGGATCAATGTTTACCCGAGAGAAATCGAGGAACTGATTTACCGGTTTGAAGGGGTCAAGGAAGCAGCTGTGGTTGGGTTGAAGGATGAAAGGAAAGGGGAGCAACCGGTGGCGTTTGTTGCTCTGGATGAAGAGCATGAACCCGACAAAAACGCTTTGATCGCTTTTTTGAAATCAGAGTTGGCTTCGTTCAAAGTGCCGCGTCATGTTCATTTCATGGAGGCGCTTCCCCGCAATGCCACCGGCAAGATTCTCAAGAAGGACCTGCGCGATTCTTTGGGGGGAGCTTGAGCGGTGGGGGGGGGAGATCGGTCGGATCCGACTGATCAGACCGATCCGACTGATTGTATGAGCCCTTAAGGGCTCGGTCTGTCGTTCTTGCCAAATCGTTTTTGGCTTCGCAGAGTGGGGGGATGCATTTCATGAAGGTAAACACCCGTGGTTGGCTTAGGGTTGTGCGATGGTTTTTTGCTTGTGCTGGTGCTGGAATTTGCCTGGTTTCCTTTGCCGCTGAACGAGCCCGAGACCTGGGGATTCCTTTTGAGGGCACGTCCGGAGCACTTAATGCCATCACCGACGTGACCGGGGTGCAGGTCGGTCATTGCACCTTGATCAAGGGGGAGGGCGATTTGGTTATTGGAGAGGGGCCTGTGCGAACGGGTGTCACCGCCATTCTGCCAAGAGGCAAACACTTTGAACCGGTGTTTGCAGCCTTTGAAACCTTGAATGGTAACGGAGAAATGACGGGAACAACCTGGGTCGAAGAGTCCGGTTTTCTTGAAGAGCCTATTCTGCTGACCAACACACACAGCGTGGGGGCGGTGTATGAAGCCAGTATTCATTGGCGTCGGAAGAGCGGGTATCATGACGCTGACGATGCTTTTGGCTGGGCCGCCTTGCCGGTGATTGCTGAAACATGGGATGGCCGATTGAACGATATTCAGGGCCATCACGTTCGGAGTGAACATGTGTTTCAGGCATTGAATGGTGCCAAAGGTGGCGCGGTCGCTGAAGGTAACGTTGGGGGAGGGACCGGGATGGTGTGTCATCGATTCAAGGCTGGCATCGGAACATCTTCTCGCATCATGAAGAACGGATACACACTCGGCACGCTGGTTCAGGCGAATTACGGAACGCGGGAGGATCTTACCATTGCCGGTGTGAAACTGGGGCATTTGATTGAGGGGAATGAAATGAAAATGAACGGATTGGAGCCTTTGCATTCCGGTCATTCCATCATCGTGATTATCGCGACCGACGCACCGTTGCTACCACATCAACTGAAACGTGTGGCGCGTCGCGCGGGTTTGGGAATTGGTCGGACCGGTGGGTATGGGGCAAATTCCAGTGGTGATTTGTTCCTGGCTTTTTCCACCGCGCCCGTGGGGGATTCGAATCAAGCGGGTGTGCGTCAGGTTGCCATGCTGGACAATACTCAAATGGACGCATTCTTCCAGGCCACCATTCAGTCCGTGGAAGAGTCGGTCATCAACGCCATGGTAGCCGCCGAAACAATGTCCGGGATCAATGAAAATACGGTCTATCGACTCCCTGTGGATCAGGTGATCAATATCCTTCAGACATACCGCCGGTTTCCATTACAATAAGTGCCTGCGGAATCTTCGGGATAATTCACTTTCAAATTTTTCATACTTGGATACTGTTTTCAGGCCTAATACCCCTCAGGTAAATCATACCTATCATGAAGGGAGGAGCTTATTTAAAAATCGATCACTTGAGAGCTGTCACTTGTTTGTGGGAGTCGGGATGGATTTTGCTTTTTGCTTGGATGTTTGCGGCTTTTGATCTTCAAGCCGCCTCCCCAGGGAATGAGTTGGTCTTTCTTCATTCGAATTTAGACACTTCAGTAGAATATACCGATCAATGGTTTGTTCAAAGCGGCGTGGTGGAGGTCAGCGAGCTGAGCAAATTTCTGGAAGATACTCCAACGGTGAATGAGGAAGCATTGAGGAATGCCGGGTGGTTCCCTGTACGTGTCCCCGGTGCTGCCGAAAACAGTGAGGGAGTTGAGAAATCGGATTTTACCTTCACGTATTTAAAGTTTATCTCCTTTGAGTCTGCCCCGGACTCCGACCTGTTGTTTTCTTTGGGGCAGATTTCGGATAAGGATCGCACTTACTTCAACGGGCAGTTGATCGGAGAAATGGGGGATTGGGGATCCAAGCAGCCTCAGGTATACGACAAGCCAAGGTTTTACACGATTAACAGGAACCTGATTCGCACGGATCGCCCCAACGTTCTGTTGGTGCAGGTTCAACGATATTTTGAAGACGCTTCCGGTATCCTGCAGGGGTCCGTTTACATGGGCCTTCCGCAAGAGGTCATGCGACGATTCTACCTCATTGAATCCATGCAGATATGGATGATCCCTTGTTACTGGATGATCGGGGTCAGTTTCCTGTTTATGTCCTTTCAACGTTCCTGGCAAAGGGATTACCTGGCGTTCGGTTTGTTTTGTATCATGCTTTCCTTTTACATCCTGCTGAGAAGTCCGCTGCGCTATTATGTTGAATTCGACTTTTTGTTTTGGAAGCGTATTGAGTATGCGTTGTGTTTTCCTTTGGGGAGCTGCTTTTTTTGGTTTTTTCAAAGTTTTCTGGCGCATGACGGTGTGCATTTGTCCCCACGAAGTCGTTTTATTGTCCGGCTCGGTCATGGTGCCACATGCGCGATAGTGTTGGGGGTGTTTGTGACACATTCTCCACTGACCTGGTTCACGATGTTTTACTCTTTTCTGATGTATGTATGGATGGGGTTTTCATTGTTGGGTGTCGGTTTGCTTTATCAGAAGATAAAGCAAAGGGATGTCCATGCCATCTCTCTTCTGATTGGCCTGATACTGTTCCTGGTGGTGGTGGTGATCGATGCGTTGAGAGTCAAAGATGTTCTTTCCTTTCCCATCATGTTGATTGGGTATGGATGTTTTGTGCTCATGATTTCCATCGCCTTTATATTGGTGCATCGATTTTTCGGGGTCTACAGAAGGGTGGAACATCTCAATGCCAATCTTGAGGCTGAGGTTGTTGCTCAAACGGCTGAGTTGCGTCAGGCCATGAAGGATTCCCAGGTGGCCAATGAAGTGAAAAGCCAATTCCTGGCCAACGTCAGTCATGAACTGCGAACCCCCATGAACGGTATTGTGGGGATGAAGCACCTGCTTTCGCACACCAAGCTTTCATCCCAGCAAAAGGATTACCTGGAAACATTAAACACCTGTGCCAACACTCTGCGTGAATTGATCGATGAGATCCTCGATTTTTCATCATTGGAGCGGGTCGCGAAAAAGGATCGGTTTGAAGATTTCCATGTGCAGGCCTTGATTCAGCAGATCGCCACTCCGTTCCAGGAAAAACTGAATTCCGCCGGAATCAGTTTTGAAATATTCATTCACCCCGATGTTCCAACGGTTTTGCATGGTGATGTGCGGAAGTTGGGGCATGTGCTTCAGCATTTGCTCCGAAATTCAGTAAAATTCACCCATCACGGCCGTGTCGATTTCAGGGCAAGATGCCTCAGCCAGGCCAAGGCCAACGATCGTGGTGTGCAGGCGGATACGGAATATTTTCTGGAGTTGCTCATTGAAGATACCGGTATTGGGATTCCTGCAGAAATGCTGGATAAGATTTTTCTTCCGTTTACACAGGTGGATGCCTCCATGACCCGGCAATATGGCGGTCTGGGGGTTGGATTAACCATTGCCAAGCGGTTGATTGAGCAGATGAACGGCCAGATCGGGGTGGAAAGCTCGGAAGGAAAGGGGTCGCAATTTTGGATCGCCATCCCTCTGGAGGCAGCTCGATCCGCCAAAAAACAGAAAACAGCCGAAATCAAAGAGCCTTCACCAGTGGAATCCAATGACAACCCGAATGGGAAATACCGTGTGCTGGTGGTGGAGGATAACGAGGTGAATTTGCAGTTTCTTGTCCTGATTCTTCAAAAGGCCGGTTATGATGTCGTCGTTGCACACCATGGCAGGCAGGCCGTTGACATCGTGGAAAATGATTCCATCGATTTGGTTTTGATGGATCTTCAAATGCCCATCATGGATGGTTATGAGGCGTCCAGAATGATCCGCTACCGTGAGAAGGAGTTGGAATTACGCGATCCGGTGCCCATTTTTGCCATCACAGCCCAGGCTTCGGTTGAAGATCGCAGACGTTCCATGGACGCCGGCATGAGTGCCTATTTCGTTAAACCGGTAAATCCCGAGATTTTATTGTCCGCCGTCAATTCCGTCCTTTCCATGGATGCTGATGGTAAGAAATGACGCCTTGACCTTTCCAAGGGGCTTGAGCGAACTTATCTCAATGTTCCTTTTTGATGCTCACCTGGATTTGGCCATGAATGCCATGGAGTGGAACCGTGATCTGCGGCAGCCTTTGAATGCCGTAAGAGAACGGGAATCTGCCTGGACCGATAAACCGGATCGTGGCAACGGAGTGTTAACCTTCCCGGAAATGCGCAAAGGCCGGATCGGGCTATGCGTTGCCACCCAGATTGCGCGCTACGTCAAACCGGGGAGCAAGATTTCCGGTTGGCATTCCCCTGAGCAGGCATGGGCCCAGACCCAAGCTCAACTGGCTTGGTATCGAGCGATGGAGGAGCAAGGCGAATTGTTACAGATCACTGACGGGATTCAATTGGAAGCACACGTAGAAAAGTGGCTGGCACTGGATGCCGAATCGGGTAATCCCGACCAGCTTCCAATCGGTTACATTCTGAGCTTGGAAGGTGCGGATTCCATGGTGAATCTGTCGTATCTGGAACGCAGTTATGAGTTCGGCTTACGTGCTTTGGGATTGGGTCACTATGGACCGGGTACTTACGCCCCGGGAACAGGTGCTGAAGGAGGATTGAGCCAGGCTGGTAAGGATTTGTTACGCGAAATGGACCGTTTGGGGATGATTCTGGACCTGACCCACTTGTCCGATGAAGCCTTCTGGGAAGCCATGGATCTTTTTAAGGGGCAAGTTTGGGCAAGTCATTGCAATTGCCGATCCATCATCCCGCATCAACGCCAGTTAAATGATGATCAGCTCAAAGCCATCATCCAAAGAAACGGTGTGATTGGTATGGTCTTCGATGCATGGATGATGCATGTGGGGTGGGAGAGAGGAACCACCACGCCTCAATCTGCCGGACTGAAACTCGAGCGTATCATCGATCACATCGATCACATCTGTCAATTGGCGGGCAATGCCGATCATGTAGGCATTGGTTCTGATCTGGATGGTGGTTACGGAACTGAACAATGTCCTGCGGACGTACAGTCCATCGCTGATCTGCAAAATCTGGAAGGTCTGCTTACTTCAAGAGGCTATACTGAAGCCCAGATCCGCTCAGTATTTCACGGCAACTTTCTCAATGCCTTGAGGCGCGCCTGGGCTTGAGTGGCGCTGATCGGCAATCAGCTGTTGTTCGAAGCGGGCTTATCCTGCGATTGCCGGAAGGCGACGGCCTTATCCAGTTCGCACCCCCCATACTCGACACAGTCGTTGCACGTATACAAGCGAATGCAGTTCGGATCGTTTTCCAGCTTTCGTGCTTTGTAAACCTGTCCAATGCCAAAAGCAGCCATCGCGGTCATGATGACAGATCGAGCTGCCTTGGCGATCCATTGACGGCGTGGGAGACTGTTTTGTGATGGTGACTGGATTTCATTCATGACGTTCAATGTTTAAGCTTTAAATTGTTCTCAAGTCAACTTGTTGGATGGAGCGAACACTCGAATGCTCTTCTTGATGGGGTCGAGCACGAACACATTGCCCGCGCTATCAGAGGCAAGATCGAATCCATGGCCCTTGGTGCAATCTCCACAGGCTTTCTTGGCAAGGGCTTCATCCTGGATCATGTGATTCGGATCGGCGACCACACCCTTGAACTTTCCTTGTTCAGAGTAAACATGCAGTCTGGCCAGACCTTTTTCACTCGTTACGAAGTCGCCATCGGGAAGCTGGGTCAGGTAAACAGGATTGCAGCATCCGCAAAAAGCGTCTGCTGTCATGCCGGGTTTACCCCAGGAGCTTTCGAATTCCCCGTCCATCGTGTAGGTTTCCACACGGAGCAATCCTGGATTGGAGATATGCAGTTTCAAATCTCTGCCAATCACAAAATCAAAATAAGGGCTGGGCACATTGAAACCGGGGTTGGTTTCTGTTTTTTTACCGAATCGGAACAGCTCCTTGCCCGTTCCCGCATTCAAGACAACCATCTCGCGCAATCCGGCGTCCGCAACGTAAACTCTTTCTTCGTAAGCCTGCATCGATGTGATGTAGGATTTTTCTCCGAACTGCTCGGTCTTGAATTTCTTCTCGAGCGTTTTCAAGTCGTAGACTTCACAGAAACGCCCCAATCCGACCCAGAGAAGTCCTTCCTCGGAAATGGCCATGCAGTGAGGCGGGCGGCTAAGTGGTAGTTCGAATTGTGTTGTGCCGTCCTGCCCAACGCCTTTGATACTGCGGTCACCTGCTATGACGAGCGCCCCGTCTTGGGTCATGAGCACTGATTTGACCCGCTCAAAGTCCACATTGAACTCGGTTTTGGCTTCGTAAATGTGCAATTCAGGATCGGTCTGCATGTACTCGCTGACGTCATATTCAAAAATACTTTTGTCGAGGCTTTGGTTTTGACGTGCGGGACGTCGTGGGTTTTGAGTTTTTCGGAATGCCCATCCAACTGCTGCGCCAGCAGTTACAAGTGCTCCAGAAAGAAATCCCCGTCGAGCTAGTGATTTAATATCGGCCATGACTAATCAATTTTTGGTTTTACTTGACCCTTTTTTGTTTTACAATCATGCAACATCCGTGGCAAGGTTTAAACACGTTGGCATTTTATTGATGACTACTTATCAGCATTCAACCCATTGACAGAAAGATCAAGGGAATTATTGTGAGGCATCTCAAATGGTTACCGATCGACAACTGACTATCTATGCCATGACCCTTTTAACGGGGGTTGCGGCGGGCTTCTTGTACCTCCTTTTTCAAGGGGGCAAATCTCTTCCTATCACCACACGCGTGACCGATATCCCCGCGGAAACCGCTGCCGGAACTTACAAACCGGTAGGTGGCGTCGCAGCGGCGCCCAAGGCGGAAGTTGTCGTGGATCTGGAGGGTGAATTTGAAAAGCTTGAAGGTGAAATTGGCACATCCGCAGGCACATGGGAAGGATTTCGGGGAGCAGATGCCGATAACATTGCCAAGGATTCCGTTCCCTTGAGTGATACGTGGCCTCCCGGGGGGCCCACTCAGTTGTGGAGCGTTCCCATGGGTGAAGGGCATGCAGGTGTGGCGGTTGATCAGGGCTGTGTTTACATCCTGGACTACGATAAGGAGTATCAAGGGGATACCCTTCGGTGTTTCTCATTGGACACCGGCATCGAGATCTGGCGACGCCGCTACAAGGCCCCTACCAAGAACAATCACGGTGTTTCAAGAACGGTGCCTGCATTGACCAAGGATTACGTGGTTACCATGGGGCCGCGTTGCTTCGTGATGTGTGTGCGAGCCAAGACGGGTGATTTTGTCTGGGGATTGGACCTCGTGAAGGATTACGGAACCAGCGTTCCCCTATGGTATACGGGGCAATGTCCTCTGATTGATGGAAATGAGGCCATTGTGGCACCTTCCGGCACCACGATGATGATGGGCGTGGATCTGGCGACGGGTGCGGTCAATTGGACCACTACCAATGAGGATCAATGGAAAATGTCCCACTCCTCCATCATGAAGATGGAGATTCTTGGTAAGCAAACCTACGTCTACTGCTCCCAGAACGGTGTTGTCGGCGTATCTGCCGAGCCGGACACCAAGGGGGATCTTCTATGGAAATCTTCGGACTGGGCGCAGAATGTGTTGTCCCCCTCTCCGATCGGGGTAGCGCCTGACAAGGTATTCTTCACCGCCGGTTATGGCGGTGGGAGTATGATGATGGGCTTCAAGGAAGAGGGTGGAAAGATCATTCCCGAGCCACTCTTCAAGCTGGATAAAACGATCTTTGCGTGCGAACAGCAGACTCCCATTTTCTACCAGAACCACCTGTTCTCCATTCTTCCCAAAGACGCAGGAGCCATGCGTGGCCAGTTCGTCTGTATGGATCTTGAGGGGAATGTTGTATGGAGCAGCGGCAAAACCGAACGATTCGGTTTGGGGCCTTACATGATCGCTGATGATAAAGTATACATTCTCAACGATAACGGTGAATTGACCATGGCAAGGGCCAGTCTGGATGGTTTTCAAAAGCTTGGGTTCGCGGAAGTGGCTCCCGGTCATGACGCCTGGGCTCCCATGGCTATTGTCGAGGGGAAACTCATTTTGCGGGATTCCAAAATGCTGATTTGCCTGGATGTGAGTGCGGGGTCTTCCGGTGGATCAAACAATCTGACACTGAATCAATAATACGGAGTAAAAACTATGGCTGATGCAAAATCGAATGAATCGTCGGACCAATTAAATCGCTTTGATTTTATCAAACAAGCTGTCGGCAGAGGTGCCGCATTAACGCTTGGCTGGATGGGGGGCATGTCCGTATTTGGGGCGCGCGAACAAAATACGGTTTGGCAGATTGACCCTGACAAGTGCGTTCAATGTGAGCATTGCGCGACCGATTGTGTCGTTTCTCCATCCGCCGTTAAGTGTGTTCAGTCCTATCCCATCTGTGGTTATTGCCGTTTGTGTTTTGGATATTTCCTTCCCAATGCCCCAGAATTGACCTCGGCCGCCGAAAATCAGCTGTGTCCCACCGGCGCCATTGAGCGACTTTTTGTGGAAGATCCCTATTGGGAATACAACATTCTGGAAGATTACTGCATTGGCTGCGCCAAATGTGTCAAAGCCTGCGAGATGTTCGGGAATGCTTCCTTTTACCTGCAGGTCAGGCATAACGTCTGTGTGAACTGTAATGAATGTTCCATTGCCATGCAGTGTCCCGCCGATGCCTGGGAGCGGTTGCCAGCCGATAAACCCTATTTGCTCAGGCACAAAGAACGCGAGGAAACCATGGAAGATGCGTTCAACCTCCCTGAGTAACATTTACCAACGGGTGCCAACATGATTTTATCTTTATTCAAAAAGAATGCGATTTTTGCTGCCGTCCTGCTGCTGGGAGTATACTTGGGATGGCCGGAGTCTTCTCAAGCCGGCGAAATGCGCTTTCCTGCTCCGGAGTTTGTCAGTGAATATACATTCCCTGAAACCACGATCCCGGAACCAACCCAGGAGTGGCAGCAGTGGGTGGATGTTCTGGTGCTCGCCACAACGTTGAGTCTCGGAGCCCTGTTCGCCATCAAATTAAGGACGCGGAAAGGTCTGTTCTGGTTGATGCTGTTTAGCTTGGGATATTTTGGGTTCTATAAGCAGGGGTGTGTCTGCCCCATCGGATCGATTCAGAATGTGACCATGTCCATTTTTAACGTGCACTATGCCATTCCGGTGACGGTCATGATTTTCTTCCTGCTGCCGCTTGCCTATTCACTCTTTTTCGGACGTGTGTTTTGTGCTTCGGTCTGTGCCCTCGGGGCTATCCAGGATCTGGTGGTGCTCAAACCCATTCAGTTGCCCAAGAAAGTGACGACCGGATTGAGCATGATTCCATACATCTATTTGGGGACCGCGGTTCTACTCTCAGCTACAAACGCCGGCATGGCGATTTGTAAATACGATCCGTTTATTGGGTTCTTCCGGCTCAATGGGCATGCACCCTATCTTTACCTTGGCGCAGGATTTCTTCTGGTGGGAATGTTTGTTGCTCGTCCGTATTGTCGGTTTTTCTGCCCCTACGGTGTTTTGCTGGGGTGGATGTCCCGATTTGCAAGGTGGCATCTGTCCATCACTCCCACTGTTTGTATTGACTGCCGTTTGTGTGAAGAATCCTGCCCGTTTGACGCCATCGACAAGCCCAACGAAGGTTTGACCAAAGAAGATCGTCATTCAGGTGCGCATCGTCTCGGTTATCTTTTCGTCATGGTGCCGGTTTTAATCCTGCTCTGTGGTTGGATTGGTTATCGCATGGCCGAACCCTTGAGCAGGCAGCACCGCACGGTTGCTCTGGCTGAGCAAATCGTGTTGGAAAAGCAGGATTCTAATATGCCAACAACGATTGAGTCGGACACTTTTCGAGCCAAAGGGCAGACTGAAGAGGACTTGTTCAGTAAAGCAGCGCAGATTCGTTCTCGCATGAGCACGGGTGGATGGTTGCTGGGCGGTTTTATTGGCTTGGTTTTTGGCGTTAAACTGATCAATGTCTCCTTATCACGAACCCAGGTAGGCTATGAAGTGCGCAAATCGGATTGCTATAGCTGCGGTCGTTGTTGTTCGTATTGTCCGAGTGATGACATGCATAGGCCCAATTTTGTGCCGGGAACTCCGGAATTTGAGGCCTCTCAGGCGATTCTACTACAACCGCAGGCACCTGCCGAAAAATCTGGGGAGAAAGAAAAGGTTACGATGTCATGAGAGTGGTTGTTCTTGAGAAGAACCGAAGTTCAGCAGCATATAAGATAATCAAGATTTTGGGATGGGTTTCCGCCGTTTTAGCGGTGGTGACATGCGTGCTGATGATTCTTAACCGGGCGGTGCTCAACCGCTCGGATCCCGTACATTCCGCTTCATTGGAAGCCCTGATTGAGCAGTTGAATCAGGATCCTCGCAATGAAGAGTTACGTAAACAGATTCAGGAAATGGATCTGTTGGGCCGCAAGGCTTTCTTCACCAGCCAGGAATTCAACCACCGGGGTATTTACCTGCTGGTGGGGGGTCTGGTGGTGATGCTTGCCTGTTTCAAATTGATCGAAGCCTATGAGGCTACGCATCCCTTTCCCGATTCAAGCGATCCCAAGGACGATCCGCGCGAACAGGCCAAATGGGCTCGTAAATCCGTTACGGTGACCGGACTGTGTCTGGCTGGATTCGCCTTGTCCCTTGCTTTGCCGTGGCAAAGTCCCTTGGATGAACCTTTGCCTTCGGATAGCGCCGAACTCGATGGTCCGCCAGCCCCCGCAGGTGCTGGAGCAGAAACCGCCGGTTCGACGCCCGCCGCACCCGCCATCCAAGTCGCCACGGCCGAACAAATCCGCCAGAACTGGGCGGTGTTTCTTGGTAGGTATGACGCCTGGATGGATGAGGTGAAACTCCCTGAAGTCTGGAATGGTGAAACGGGAGACGGAATCCATTGGAAAGTTGAATTGGATCTTGTTGGTTTCAATTCTCCGATCATCTGGGAAGATAAAATCTTTCTCACCGGAGCCGATGCGGAAAAACGCGAAGTGGCTTGTTTCAGTTTGGAAGATGGTAAACAGCTTTGGCGGACCGAAGTCCCGGCCACCAAAGAATCGGGTGAACCACCCGAAGTCACCGAGGACACTGGCTATGCCGCTCCGACATTGGCTTGCAATGGCGCGATGGTTTATGCGGTTTATGCCAATGGTGATCTGGCCGGTGTGACGCTGGATGGTGAACTCAAGTGGACCGTCCACATGGGGAATCCGGTCAACCCTTATGGTTACTCCTCCTCTCCCCAAGTTTATGGAGACCTGGTGCTGGTGCAGCTCGATCGTGAGGAGCACAGCTTTGTTGCCGGCTACGATGCCGCGACTGGCAAGGAGCGTTGGAAAAAGGATCGAACGACCGGAGCTTCCTGGGCTTCTCCTCTTCTGTTTGAGTGGGAAGGAAAGCCCGTGATGGCACTGGCTTCCGAACCGACACTTTCTCTATACAACGTCGAAGATGGTTCCTTGATTTGGGAGCTTGAATGTCTTGAGGGTGGCGAAATCGCACCTTCCCCATACTACGACAACGGGCGTTTGTACATTGCTGCCGATTATGTGCATGTGGCGGCGGTGGATATCGCCACCCAGGAGGTTCTCTGGTCGAACCGCGATACCACTCCCGGCATATCCACACCGATCGTTCACAATAACCTCTACTTCGGAGGTATGGGAGATGGTGGCATTGTTTGCCTGAATGCTGATAATGGTGAAGAACTCTGGTATGAGGTGACTGATCACGGATTCTATTCTTCCCCGGTGCGGATTGGGCAGAAAATCTACCTGTTTGATCGCGGTGGCAACGCACACGTTTTCGAAACGGTGGGAGAAGAGTTTAAAGGCAACATGGATTCTCAAATGGGAGAGCCCATATTAAGCACTCCTGCCTTATTTAAAAACGGGATGATCGTTCGAGGTGAATCCCACTTATTCTGCATACAGGGTTAATCATGGAAACTTTAGTTCAAGATCCCCAAATCAAGCCGGTTGAAACATCAACCGCGCCACAGATAGATGTCACGCTGGTGGATCAATGGGTCAAGGAAATCGGTGGTCAAGCCGAGCATTTGATTCCTTTGCTCCAAGCCATTCAAAAAAAATGGAACTACCTCCCCAAACCAGCGCTGGAGCGACTGTGCGAAGTTTCTGAAATCACAGCTGAGGCCGTTACCGGGGTATCTACTTTTTACTCACAGTTTCGCCATTACCCTGTTGGTAAACACATCGTCAAAACCTGTGTCGGGACCGCTTGCCACGTCAGTGGTGCGAATATTCTGGATGAAACATTTCGCACTGAATTAAAAATTCCAACAAAAGGTCACACGGATCCCAGTAATGAGTTTACGGCGGAAAAAGTAGCCTGTTTGGGCTGCTGCATGCTTGCTCCGGTGGTTCAGATTGATGATGTGATCTATGGAGATGTCGAGCCGTGGAAAGTCCCCGACCTCATCAAGGATTTCAAAGCTCTCGCGAAAAAACAGGATCAGTCCAATGATGAAGATGGCCTTCAAATAGAGCAGGCAACAGGTGAAGTCCGCATTTGTCTTTGCTCTTCCTGTGTGGCTGGTGGAACCGACAAAGTTTATGATGCCCTGAAGCTGGCTATTCGGTCGAATGCACTTCCTGTTAGCATTAAACAGGTGGGATGCACGGGGCTGTCCTATGAAACTCCCTTGGTGGAGGTGGTCGTCTACCGGGATCGAAAATATCGGTACGGAAAGGTCAAAGCGGATCAGGCCGGCGAAATTTTGCTCAGCCACTTTCGATCGGCCGGTCTGGTGAAGCAGGCCGGAGCCAGAGTCATGGGGTGGCTTGAAAAGTTCTTTACTGATGAAGCATGGGCTCCTCCAACGCGCTATGCTGATGATGTCAGGCATGGAGCTGAAGCGGACCGATCCAAAGCACAATTCCACCTTGTGACCGAGCACCTGGGTGAGTTGAACCCGACCAGTTTTGAAGAATACGAAGCTCATAATGGATTCAAGGCCCTGAAATCTGTGCTGGAAAAGAATGATCCGGATGACGTAATTAAAGAAATTGAAACCAGTGGTTTGCGAGGCAGGGGAGGTGCCGGTTTTTCCACAGGACTGAAATGGAAGTTCACACGCGCGGCGACTGGGGACAAGAAATACGTCATCTGTAATGGCGACGAAGGGGATCCCGGGGCATTCATGGATCGCATGATCCTCGAATCCTTTCCTTATCGGGTTATTGAGGGGATGGCCATAGCGGCTCATGCCATCGGAGCCAATGAGGGTATTTTTTACATTCGGGCGGAATACCCCCTGGCTACCGAACGTATTCGCCATGCCATTAAGGTCCTTGAGGAAAAAGGTTACTTGGGAGAAAAGATTTTCGGAAGTTCATTGAGCCTGAAAATGCGTGTGATCGAAGGCGCTGGGGCGTTTGTCTGCGGCGAGGAAACCGCCATGATTTCCGCTATTGAAGGCGGGCGGGGGATGCCCCGATTCCGGCCTCCGTTCCCGGCTCAGTCAGGACTGTGGGGCAAGCCGACACTGATCAACAATGTGGAAACACTCGCCACCATACCGTGGTTGATGCGCCACGGTGCAGAGGCTTTTTCAGTGCGGGGCACGGAAAAGTGTAAAGGAACCAAAACATTTGCCTTGGCAGGTAAAATCAATCGGGGCGGCTTGATCGAAGTCCCAATGGGGATGTCCATCAGTGAAATTGTCAACGATATTGGAGGCGGCGTTCCCGATGGGCGCAAACTCAAAGCTGTGCTGATGGGGGGGCCTTCCGGAGGATGTGTTCCTGCCAACTTGTGTCACACGCCTGTGGATTTTGAAGCACTTCGTTCTGTAGGAGCCATCATGGGATCCGGGGGGATGGTGGTCTTGGACGATACCGACTGCATGGTGGACATCGCCCGCTATTTCATGGAATTCACCCAGGATGAATCCTGCGGTAAATGTACGCATTGCCGGGTGGGAACCAAGCGCATGAAAGAAATTCTCGATCGACTCTGCGAGGGGGGCGGTCGAAAAGGAGACCTCGAGACACTGGAAGCACTTGCGGGAATCACCGTTGATGGCAGTTTGTGTGGGCTGGGCAAGACAGCACCGAATCCTGTTCTTTCCAGTTTGAAATATTACCGGGATGAATATGAAGCCCATTTGCAAGGTAGATGTCCCGCGAAGAAATGCACCAAACTGACCCAGTACTACATTAACGAATTATGCATTGGATGCACTCGGTGTGCCCAACATTGCCCTGTGGATGCCATTCCCATGAACCCGTATCACCGGCATCTCATTGAGGAACCGGCCTGTACCCGGTGCGATATCTGTCTTCAGGTCTGCCCTGTGGACGCCATTCATGTCATCGACCTATGAAGTTTAAAATCGATAACCAAGAAATTGAAACCGACGAGGATTTAACCATCATTCAGGCTGCGGCCAAAGTTGGGATAGAAATTCCCGTGCTGTGTTACAAAGAAGGGCACGAGTATTTCACTTCCTGCATGATTTGTGTGGTGAAGGATAATGCGTCCGGAAGGACCATGCCTGCTTGTTCCGCCAAAGTGGCGGATGGAATGGATATCGAAACACAGGCGGAAAGTATCCGGGAATTTCGCAAATCAACGTTGGAGCTATTACTCAGTGAACACGTCGGCGACTGCGAAGCACCTTGCCAACGTTTGTGCGCGGTGCATTCGGAAATTCCCAAGATGCTGCGTGAAGTCGGTGACAACCGGATGGAAGACGCCGTCCTGACCGTGCGGTCTGATGTGGCCCTGGCCAGTATTCTTGAACGCATGTGCCATGCTCCATGTGAGAAAGGCTGTCGACGCGGTCTGCATGATGATCCTATCGCTATCCAGCATATGTCCCGCCATGTGGCTGACTGGCATTTGAGGGAAGGAAAGGCCTACCCCATACCTTGTGCCGATGCGACAGGTAAGAAAGTCTGTATCATTGGGGGAGGTCCTACGGGACTGGCTTCAGCTTATTATTTGACTTTACGAGGCAACCAATGCGTGGTGATGGATAAAGCCGACAAATTGGGCGGATCGATTCACGAAGAAGTGGCGAACGGTAATATACCTGATTGGGCTTTGGACGGGGAGATATCTCTGCTGAACAACATGGGTGTTGAGTTCCGCACCAATCAAGGGGTCGATTCAGCCGATGATTTCCAGCAGTTGCAAGAGACCTACGATGCCGTCGTGATCGCTTGTGGTGTGTCGGCAGCTGAATCCCTTGAAGCCTGGAATCTGGAGTTGGCCAAGAAGGGGGTCAAGGCAGATAGAAAGACTCATATGACCAACATTCAGGCAGTATTTGCAGGAGGTGGGGTTGCAAATGCGGAAATGAACCTCCTAAAAGTCATTCAGAATGCCAAATCCATGGCTGCTTGTGTGGATCAATGCCTGCGGGAACGGCCCATGCAAGGTGAAGAGGACATTTACAATCACATGATGGGGCGCCTTCAGGAAGGTGAACTGGACCTGTTCGTCAAGCATGCAGCTCCCCATGCTCACCCGGAAATCAGGGCTGCCAAAGAAAAAGACATCACGCCTGAGCAGGCAGATGAAGAAAGTGGTCGCTGTTTACATTGTGACTGTCGAGCCAACAAAGACTGCAGTTTAAGGGAATACAGCCACGAATACGGTGCCAAACAAATGCAGTTCAAAGTCAATGATCGCCCCACTTTCAACAAAATGGATCAAAGCACGGTGGCTGTCTATGAACCCGGCAAGTGCGTCAAGTGTGGCATATGCGTGCGAGTGACGCAGGATGGTGGAGAGAAATACGGGTTCACCTTTGTGGGCCGAGGCTTTGAAGTCACAGCGGGCGTTTCATTAGAAAAGAATTTGGAAGCTGGTTTGGGAGATTTGGCTGATGAAGCAGTGGTTTCATGTCCGACGGGTGCATTAGCATCACCTGATTGATGGTTAGTGTGGTTAAAAATTTTAAATTCAACAATTTATATATATAAATGTCTTGGATTGATGCGTTTTATGATAGTGTTGAGTTTTTGTTCGTCAATCATACGTTTTAAAAAAGGTTCCCTTATCGGGAGCCTTTTTTTGTGGTCTTGGACATGAAAAAAGTGTGGCGTAAGTTTGTTAATCACGGGTAAAGCGATAAAAAATGAATGTCGCGACAATTTGGTAACATCTTCTTAAATATGCTATTACGGTTAAGGGTAGCAGGCAGAGCTGAAAAAAAACAAAAAAGCGCTTGCAGGCAAAGGAGTGATTGAGCATATTCACTCACGTCGACGGAATGACCCCCGGCAACGAGAGATTGTCGCTGGTGGAAAAAGTTCAAATAAAACGTTGACGGATGTTGCTGGCAACCTTACAAAACAGCCCGCAACGAAGAGGCAACTGAGAAGCCGATGCGAGTAAGCAATACTCGGCTCTCGGTTTTTTGGCCTCTAATGACTTTCAAGTTCCTGGCAACAGGGACATGTTCTTTGAAAATTGAATTGTGCGATTAAGCATGAGCCCTTGAGGTTTTCTTCGGAAGACCAAGAGTTTTAAGAATGCGCTTTTGATAGCAATATCAAAATGCTCAATATTTATATAATTAGTCGGAGAGTTTGATTCTGGCTCAGAACGAACGCTGGCGGCGTGGATAAGACATGCAAGTCGAACGAAGAATATTCGGTAGCAATATTGGATATTCTTAGTGGCGAAAGGGTGCGTAACACGTGGGTAATCTACCGTAAAGTTCGGAATAACTCCGAGAAATCGAAGCTAATACCGAATGTGATCTGACAGGGACATCCCTGTTTCTTTAAAGCTAGGGACCTTCGGGCCTGGCGCTTTACGATGAGCCCGCGTCCTATCAGCTTGTTGGTGAGGTAACGGCTCACCAAGGCTAAGACGGGTAGCCGGTCTGAGAGGATGATCGGCCACACTGGAACTGAGACACGGTCCAGACACCTACGGGTGGCAGCAGTCGAGAATCATTCACAATGGGGGAAACCCTGATGGTGCGACGCCGCGTGGGGGATGAAGGTCTTCGGATTGTAAACCCCTGTCATTTGTGAACAAACCTTTCGGGTTAATAGCCCGAAAGCTGATAGTAGCAAAAGAGGAAGGGACGGCTAACTCCGTGCCAGCAGCCGCGGTAATACGGAGGTCCCAAGCGTTGTTCGGATTTACTGGGCGTAAAGGGTGCGTAGGTGGCCAGGAAAGTCTGATGTGAAAGCCCCGAGCTCAACTCGGGAAATGCATTGGATACTACTTGGCTTGAGGATCGGAGGGGAGACTGGAATTCTCGGTGTAGCAGTGAAATGCGTAGATATCGAGAGGAACACCAGTGGCGAAGGCGAGTCTCTGGACGATTCCTGACACTGAGGCACGAAAGCTAGGGGAGCAAACAGGATTAGATACCCTGGTAGTCCTAGCCGTAAACGGTGCACACTTGCTGTAGGAGGATTCGACCCCTTCTGTGGCGGAGCAAACGCGTTAAGTGTGCCGCCTGGGGAGTACGGTCGCAAGATTAAAACTCAAAGAAATTGACGGGGGCCTGCACAAGCGGTGGAGTATGTGGCTTAATTCGATGCAACGCGAAGAACCTTACCTGGCCTTGACATGCATCTCTAAGCGTGTGAAAGCACGTGACCCCTCGGGGAATTTGCACAGGTGCTGCATGGCTGTCGTCAGCTCGTGTCGTGAGATGTTGGGTTAAGTCCCGCAACGAGCGCAACCCTCATGTCTTGTTGCCACTTCCACAGATGTGGAAAGCACTCTAGACAGACTGCCTCGTCTCAACGAGGAGGAAGGTGGGGATGACGTCAAGTCAGTATGGCCCTTACGGCCAGGGCTGCACACGTACTACAATGCCCAGTACAATGGGAAGCAATACCGCGAGGTGGAGCAAATCCTCAAAACTGGGCCCAGTTCAGATTGTAGTCTGCAACTCGACTACATGAAGTCGGAATCGCTAGTAATGGCGCATCAGCTACGGCGCCGTGAATACGTTCCCAGGCCTTGTACACACCGCCCGTCACATCATGAAAGCCGGTTGTACCCGAAGTCGCTGAGCTAACCGCAAGGAGGCAAGTGCCGAAGGTATGGCTGGTAATTGGGATGAAGTCGTAACAAGGTAGCCGTAGGGGAACCTGCGGCTGGATCACCTCCTTTCTAAGGAGTAGGCATGGTTCTCTGAACCATAGCTAGGTCGAGTCTCGATTTATTCGGGATGGGGTAATTGCTGATCGCACAATTCAGGTTTCAAACAGGTATATAGGATCCTGCAGAAGGAACCATGACCAAGCCTTTTGAAGGGGCTGTAGCTCAGTTGGTAGAGCGGCTGCTTTGCAAGCAGCATGTCAGGAGTTCGAATCTCCTCAGCTCCACCAATCCTGGCAGCGCAATTCAAAAGTAAGCTTTAGGTAGGGCTTGTAGCTCAGTTGGTTAGAGCACACGCTTGATAAGCGTGGGGTCACTGGTTCGAGTCCAGTCAGGCCCACCATACCAAATAATTTAAAACCGGCGTTGATCGGTTCTGTTCTTTGAAAACTACATATAGGTGAAAACCAAATAATCTACAATTCGCTGAGTTCTTATTTTAGATAAGAGTTCAATTTTTGTGATCAAGCTACTAAGTGCAACAGGTGGATGCCTTGGTGCCAAGAGGCGATGAAGGACGCAACAAGCTGCGATAAGCCACGGTTAGCCGCAAGTAGGCATTAACCCGTGGATTTCCGAATGGAGCAATCCAATCCCAGTTATGTGGGATTATCACTGGATGAATTCATAGTCCAGTGAGGCGAAACGGGGTGAAGTGAAACATCTCAGTAACCCCAGGAAAAGAAAACGAATGTGATTCCGTCAGTAGTGGCGAGCGAAAGCGGAACAGGCTAAACCTAGGAAACTTGTTTCCTAGGGGTTGTGGGACCCTGATATGGGACACCGAGAGTGAGTTTAACGATCTGGAAAGTTCGACCAAAGACCGTGACAGTCGGGTGAGCGAAGCTCAAAGTGCTCTAGGGGTATCCCAAGTAATGCGGTGCACGTGAAACTCTGCATGAATCTGTCCAGACCACTGGATAAGCCTAAATACTCCTTGGCAACCGATAGTGAACTAGTACCGTGAGGGAAAGGTGAAAAGAACCCCTGCTAGGGGAGTGAAATAGTACCTGAAACCCGTTGCATACAAAGTTTCGAAGTCCCCTTGTGGGATGACGGAGTGCCTTTTGCATAATGAGTCTGCGAGTTGTTGTCTGTGGCAAGCCTAAGTCCTTCTGGGACGGAGGCGAAGGGAAACCGAGTGTGAAATGCGCGTCGAGTCGCAGGCGATAGACCCGAAGCGGAGGTGATCTACTCATGAGCAGGTTGAAGCAGCGGTAATACGCTGTGAAGGACCGAACCGGTGTACGTTGAAAAGTGCTCGGATGACTTGTGAGTAGGAGCGAAAGACTAATCAAACCCCGTGATAGCTGGTTCTCTCCGAAATAGATTGAGGTCTAGCGTCAGATGCTGAC
>Ga0255760_10001002_pt1 | contig 27807 bp, 28 predicted proteins | sample 071ome_25_FD_179960 | JGI IMG/M metagenome (GOLD analysis project Ga0255760, IMG submission 179960) | Coastal salt marsh microbial communities from the Groves Creek Marsh, Skidaway Island, Georgia - 071410BT metaG (version 2) | ecosystem: Environmental > Aquatic > Marine > Intertidal zone >...
GCCGTCGCCGGTGAGCTGAACATCCATCTCGAGGACGTCGACGCCTGCTCGCGCCGCCTCGCGGAAGGCAAACATCGTCGAATGCGGCCACGACTGGTCTCCACCGGCGTGACCGGCAACGATCGGTCGGTCCAGGGCGAGGAGATCCGTCACGGTCGAAACGGCGGGTGCCGGGAACAGTGTCGTGGTCGTGGTCGAGGTGGTGGTCGTCGTGGTGGTCGTTGTCGTGGTGGTCGTCGTGGTCGTCGACTGCTGCGATTCGGCAGCCGGGTCGTCGGATCCGCAGGCGACAGCCCCGGCCAGCGTCAGCGCAGCGATGACGAGTCCTCTTCGCATAAAAACAAGGCTAGAGAGTCAGCTCGAGAACGACAGGTGCATGGTCCGAGGGCCGCTCGTGCGCCCGTGCCGCCCGGTCGATGTGGACACTGGTGATCACGTCCGCAATCGCAGGGGAGCAGAGGGCGAGGTCGATCCGCAGGCCCCGGTTCTGCTCGAACTGCCCGGGTCGGTAGTTCCACCAGGTGAAGACCCCAGGACCGGGGTGGTGTTCGCGAATGACGTCTCGGAGGCCGAGATCGAGCAGGTGTCCGATCCCAGCTCGCTCCTCGGCGCTGGCGTGGGTCTTGTGTCTCCACCGCTTCGGGTCGTAGATGTCGATGTCAGCGGGTGCCACGTTGAAGTCGCCGGCGACGACCGTGCGTCGTTCGGTGGCATCGGTAGCTGTGAGCTCGGCTCGGAGCCGTTCGAGCCACACCAGCTTGTAGCGGTAGTGCGGGTCGTCGAGGGAGCGGCCATTGGGCACGTAGACCGACCAGACCCGCACCCCTGCGCACTCTGCTGCAAGGAGTCGCGGTTCGTCGAAGGGTGGCCGCTGTGGCCCCGTGAAGCCGGGGTGAATCCGATCGATGCCGACTCGGCTTGCGATCGCCACGCCGTTGTAATGGTCGAGGCCATGGTGGGCGACCGTGTAGCCGGCTGCCTCAAATGCGTCGAAGGGAAAGTCGACGTCGCCGCACTTCGTTTCCTGCAGAAGCAGCACGTCGATTTCCGATGTCGACGCCCAGGACACGACGTGGCCCACCCGGGCCCGGATCGAGTTGACGTTCCAGCTGGCGATCCTCACGCTGCCGACCCTAGGAGTCGATCCGGCTAGGTTGCGATCTGGGAGGAGTCGGAGTGGAGCAGTACAAGCGCGAGTTCATCGAGTTCATGGTGCGAGCAGACGCCTTGACGTTCGGTGACTTCACGACCAAGAGCGGTCGACAGACCCCGTATTTCATGAATGCAGGCCGCTACCGCACGGGGTCCCAACTGGCGGCGTTGGGCCGTTTTTATGCAGCCGCCATCCAAGAGGGCTGGCCGGGCGACATCGACATCTTGTTCGGTCCCGCCTACAAGGGCATTCCGCTGGTGGCGACGGCATCGATTGCACTCGCCGCCGACGGGCGAGAGGTCGGGTATTGCTTCAATCGTAAGGAGGCGAAGGATCATGGGGAGGGTGGTGTTCTCGTCGGCGCCCTGCCCGAGGACGGCTCACGGGTTCTCATCGTCGAGGATGTCACCACCGCCGGTACCTCGATTCGTGAGACGGTGCCCGTGCTGCGAGCGACGGCTGATGTCGTGATGGCGGGTCTTGTCGTGTCCATCGATCGTCAGGAGCGCGGAACCGGTGATCGTTCGGCACTCGCCCAGGTCTCCCACGACTTCGACATGCCGACTCGAGCGATCGTGACCCTCGACGACGTGGTCGAGCATCTCCACGGCCGTGAGGTCGATGGCGTCGTGCACATCGATGACGAGATGCTCCGTCGTATCGATGCCTATCGCGATCGGTACGGCGCATGAGCGACACCATCACCCTCGACATCGACGCTCCCGACGACTGGCATGTGCACCTGCGCGACGACGAGATGCTCGATGCGGTTGCGCCCTTCACGGCGGAGGCGTTTCGGCACGCCCTGATCATGCCGAATCTGGTTCCCCCGGTGACCAGCACCGCCCTGGCCGTTGCCTACCGCGATCGCATCCTCGCTGCTGCTGGACCGAACGCACGGGCCGACTTCACGCCGATGATGGCGCTGTATCTCAATGATGAGCTCGAAACAGCAGATTTGCTTGCAGGTGCAGCGGACGGGGTGGTGTTCGGGGCGAAGTTCTACCCGGCCGGGGCAACGACCAACAGCGCCGCCGGCGGCACCTCGCTCCTCGACTATCGAGGAACGCTCGAGGCGATGGCAGGTGCCGGCATCCCCCTGCTCGTCCATGCCGAGTCGACCGACCCCGAGGTCGACATCTTCGATCGCGAGGCCGTGTTCATCGAGCAGCAGATGGTGCCGGTGATCGATCAGATCCCGGAACTGCGGGTGACCGTCGAACACATTTCGACCCGCGCCGGACTCGAGATCGTCCGAGACCACCCGCAGGTCGGTGGCTCGATCACACCACACCACCTGACCTGCGACCGATCGGATCTACTCGCGAACGGTATGCGGCCCGAGCTGTACTGCAAGCCGGTGATCAACTCGCGGGAGGAACGGATCGCCATCGCAACTGCGGCCACCTCTGGCGACCGCTCGTTCTTCTTCGGCACCGACTCTGCTCCGCACCCGCTCAGCAAGAAGGAGGCGGCCACGGTTGCGGCCGGCATCTTCAATGCGCCGTACGCGCTCGAGGTTGTGGCCGAGCTCTTCCACGAGTGGGGCGCGCTCGACAAGCTGGAGGCATTTGTGTCTCATCATGGCGTTGATCACTACGGACTCGAGCGTGCGACGACGAAGGTCCGCCTGACCCGCAGACGCGACTCCGAGGGCGACCCGGCCCAGTCGGTGTGCACGGCTGGAGGAGCAGAGGTTCGCATCTTCGGCGCCGACGCCGCGCGACGGTGGACCTGGGAGCCGATTCGGTAGCCATCGGTGACGGTGCACTCGACATCGTCGGGCTGACGGTCGCGACTGGCGTCGAGTACGGCATCATGGGGCCGGTATCGAGCGGGTCGCCGACCGTCGGTGAGCCTGGAGGGGCGCATGATCCCGATCAGCGACGACAATCCGACGAGGCGCAGGCCCTTCATGACCCTGCTCGTCGGCCTTGCGTGCGTCGTGATGTTTTTCTACGTCCAACCATCGGGTACCCGAAGCCTCGACCTAGCGACCGAGGGCGAGCGACTCGAGGAGATCGAGTTCAGCTACGAGTTCGCCGCGATTCCGTGTGAGCTCACCGAGGATCGCTCACTGACTGCGCAGGAGATCAGTGCCACGGTGGTCGGCGGGAATACCGAGGCGTGCCTCGAGCATGCCCCTGCCGATGGGGTCGTCCCGTTCCCCGACAAGAACGTCTGGCTCGCTGCGATCGTCTCGATGTTTCTCCACGCAGGCTGGATCCACCTGATCGGCAACATGCTTTTCCTCTGGATCTTCGGCAACAACGTCGAGGATCAGATGGGGCGCATTCCGTTCGTCCTCTTCTACCTGGTCTCCGGCGCAGTCGCGACCGCAGCCCACGTCATGGTGCAGCCCTCCTCGACCGTCCCGTTCGTCGGTGCGAGTGGGGCGATCGCCGGGTTGATGGGTGCCTATCTCGTCTGGTTCCCGTGGGTTCGGGTTCGTACCGTCATCCTGCTCGGGGTGGTGCCGTTGTGGCCGCGGATTCCGGCCGCACCGATTTTGCTGGCTTGGTTCGGTAGCCAATTCCTCATCGGAAACGAGAGTTCGATCGCCTGGATGGCCCATGTTGCCGGGTTCGCCTTCGGCATCATGGCCGGGCTCATCGCTCGCAGCGACGGCGACTTCGAGCGATCACTTCAGCTCCAGCACCGCCGTATTCGTGCAGCCGCGAGCAATCGAAACGCGCGACGGTTGGCGGAGTAGTTCAAATCTGAAAGAATTGACGTATGGGTGACTCCGAGCCTCGTTTTCAGGCACTGACCGAACACGGCGACGCCGTCGACCGCAGCGCCGAATGGGACCGTCTTCGACGGTCTCATCTGCGCGCCACCCGCCCCGAGAGTTCGGCCCGAGGCGTCCATCACCTCGCACTGCTGTGCTCGGACGTCGAACGGACGATCGGCTTCTACCAAGGGCTGCTCGAGTTCCCGCTCACCGAACTGTTCGAGAACCGCGACTACCGCGGCAGCACCCATTTCTTCTTCGACATCGGAAACGGCAACCTGCTCGCCTTCTTCGACTTTCCAGGACTCGATCTCGGTCCCTATGCAGAGGTTCTCGGGTCGATGCACCATCTTGCGATCTCCGTCACCCCTGAGAAGCAAACGCACCTTCGGTCCAAGCTCGAAGCCGCCGGTGTCGAGATCGTCTTCGAGCACGACACCTCGATCTACTTCAACGGACCCGACGGCGAACGCCTCGAACTCCTTGCCGACCCACTCGGCGAGATGTACGGAGCCGACGTCGGCTGACGCAACCGTTCGAGCGTGGTCGACACGCTGCCCGTGTGGTGCTGCCCGGCTGCGGGTGTCATCATCGTCGGCGTTCAGCGAAGGAGAACCCCATGGACGCCGCTCGCCTGCAAGCCCTGTTCGGACTCGAAGGGAAGAACGCTGTCGTCACCGGCGGGAGCCGGGGCATCGGCTACATGATCGCCGAGGGTCTGCTCGACGCCGGCTGTGATGTGATCATCTCGGCCCGCAAAAAGAGCCAGGTCTCCGAAGCCGTCGAGCGTCTCTCGGCCAAGGGCAACATCGAGGGCATTCCGGCCGACCTCTCGACCGACGAAGGCCTTGCGCATCTCTCGGCGGAGGTTGCGCAGCGATGGGACCGGGTCGACATCTTGTGCAACAACGCCGGAGCCTCGTGGGGCGAACCACTCGATTCGTTCTCGCCTGCGGGGTGGGACAAGGTCATGAACGTCAACGTGCGGAGCGTCTTCTTTCTCACCCAGAAGCTCCTGCCACTGCTGCGAAACGCAGCCTCGCCCGAGTCGCCGGCCCGCATCATCAACACGGCATCGGTCAACGGGATGACCCCACCGGAGATGGACACGTTCTCGTACTCGTCGTCCAAGGCGGCATGCATCATGCTCACGCGCCACCTCGCGAAGACCTTGGCCGCCGAGCACATGACGGTCAACGCCATTGCCCCCGGGCCCTTCGATTCACAGATGATGGCGTTCGTACTCGACGATCCGACCGCTCGTGCCAGCATTGCCAGGGATGTACCCATGGGCCGCGTCGGCGTTCCCGACGACATGGCCGGGGTGGCGATCTACCTTGCGTCTGCCGCCGGTTCGTACGTGACCGGTGCCACGATCCCGGTGGGTGGCGGTCTCAGCACCATCCACAAATAGAACCCACGACGAGACCCTTCCAACCGAGGCCGTCGATGCCGTGAGGCTGGCCACGCGCCGTGGGTCGGCTCGGGCCTGGCACTCACAGATACGTGCCGGTCTGCTCAGGCAATCGCTGATCGCGGGTCCGTGTGGATCCGGGTTGCCCCGCCCGTTGCCGAGCTGCCTGCATCTGCTGCATCTGCATGGCGGCTGCGGCCTGTTGCTGGGCCATCGAGGCCGTCAGCCCCTGCAGCAGCCCCTGCAACCAGCCGACAAGCTGCGCCTGGGCAACTCGGACCTCGGCCTCGGTCGGCACGCCGTCGCTGTCGCAGCACGCAGCAAACTCCGTGAGCTCGTCCATCAGGTCGGCGGAAAGGACGGTACCGAGCTCATCGATCGTCTCGCGATGGATCCGGGCGAGCAGCTGCCGACTCTCCTCATCGGTGTCGGCTCGGCGAACCTCGTCCATGAGCGCGTGCGCCATCGTCCCGAGACGGATGAGTTTGGCCGAGTCCGAGATGGCGTTCGTGTCCTCGGGGACAACCTCGGGTGAGTGATCGGTCATGGCCCCAGGGTGTCACATCGCAGGACTCGCTTGCGAGACAACCTCAGGGCTGCGTCGACCTGTGCGGCGACCTCGGTACCCTTCCGCTCGTGATGCGTCGCGACGACCTGCGGAACGTGGCGATGATCGCCCATGTCGACCACGGCAAGACCACGCTCGTCGACGCCCTTCTTCGTCACACCGGCGCATTCCGCGAGGGAGCCGAGCTCACCGACCGGGTCATGGACTCCATGGATCTGGAGCGTGAGAAGGGCATCACGATCCTCGCGAAGAACACCGCCGTGCGGTACGGCGACGTCAAGATCAACATCGTCGACACGCCGGGCCACGCCGATTTCGGCGGCGAGGTGGAGCGGGCGCTGACCATGGTCGATGCGGTCGTCCTCCTCGTCGACGCAAGCGAAGGTCCACTGCCCCAGACCCGGTTCGTGCTGCGAAAAGCGTTGGCACTCGCGTTACCGGTCGTCTTGGTGATCAACAAGATCGACCGTCCCGATGCGCGAATCGATGATGTGGTCGACGAGGTCTACGAACTCTTTCTCGACCTCGATGCCGACGAAGATCAAATCGACTTTCCGATCGTGTACACCATCGCCCGCGAAGGTCGGGCCACGCTCGATCCTTCGGTGCCCGGAACCGACATGGAGCCCCTGTTCCAGACGCTGCTCGAGACGGTGCCGGCCCCTGAGCACGATCCTGATCGCCCGATGCGGGCATGGGTGACCAACCTCGATGCCTCGCCCTATGTCGGGCGTCTGGCCATCTGTCGGGTCGAGCACGGCACGATCCGACGGGGTCAGGCGATCGCCTGGTGCCGAGCAGACGGTTCGATCGAATCGGCACGAATCGGCACACTCACCGTCACCGAGGCGCTCGACCAAGTCGATGTCGACGAAGCCGGGCCGGGCGAACTCATCGGTGTCTCGGGAATCGACGAGGTCACGATCGGTGACACGCTTGCCGACCGTGACGATCCCCGCCCGTTCCCGTCGATCTCGGTCGACGAGCCGACCTTGTCGATGACAATCGGTGTGAACACATCACCGCTCGCCGGACAGGAAGGTCAAAAGCTCACTGCTCGACTCATCAAGGGTCGGCTCGACGCCGAACTGATCGGCAACGTCTCGATCCGGGTGCGACCGACGGAACGCCCTGATTCGTGGGAGGTGCAGGGCCGCGGTGAGCTCCAACTTGCTGTACTCGTCGAGACGATGCGTCGGGAAGGCTATGAACTCACCGTCGGCAAGCCCGAGGTCCTCACCCGGGAGATCGACGGCACCCGCCACGAACCGACCGAGCGGCTCACGATCGACGTTCCCGAAGAGCACGTCGGTGCGGTGACGCAACTGCTCGGTGCCCGGAAGGCGACCATGGACAACATGGCGAATCACGGCACCGGTTGGGTCCGGCTGGACTATGTCGTACCGGCGCGCGCGCTCATCGGATTCCGGACCGAGTTTCTCACCGAAACTCGAGGTACCGGCATGCTCCACCACGTCTTCGAGGGATGGATGCCGTGGGCCGGTGAGATCCGTACACGCGAGCGGGGAAGTGTCGTCGCCGATCGGACCGGGCAATCCACCGGTTACGCAATCCAGTCACTGCAGGAGCGCACCTCGCTCTATGTCGCTCCGGGAGCGCTGGTCTACGAGGGCATGGTTGTGGGTGAGAACGCTCGCAACGAAGACATGGACGTCAACATCTGTCGCGAGAAGGCCAAGACCAACATTCGTACCCAGTCCTCCGACGACACGGTCCGACTCACACCGCCGAAGCTGTTCTCGCTCGAGCAGGCACTCGAGTCGATCGCTGACGACGAATGCGTGGAGGTCACGCCGAGATCTGTTCGCATCCGCAAAGCCGTGCTCGACGCAGGCGAGCGGGCCCGCATCCTGAAGAAGCAGAAGCACCCTCGCACCTGACATGTGGAACGCTCGACTCCTGAGCCTGATCGGGCGGACCAGTGGGAACCGGCAAAGGCACGAGTCGGCCAACCCTGGGCAGCAGTTCCTGATCCGGTTCAAAAATGATGCGTCTCGGGCGTGATCCTGATCATCGTCACCATTGAACGAAAAGGAGGTATGGGCGGCGTATGGGAAGGTGAGCTGGCAGTCGCTGATGGTCAGGGAGCGTTCGCGGCTCCACAGATCCCGGTTCCCGGATGGTTGCGGTCGGGGTCGATGTCTATGCAGTCGGTTGTACCGACGTCGTTCGTAGCGCCAACCCGACATCAGTCTGCGTGCGGCGGTGGCCGCCGACCCACGAGCGCTCGGCGGGTCGATTCCCACGCCCCCTCACGCAGACTGGGAACACGGGCAACGGTCGGTTTTGCGGTTCTCGTCGCCGACAAGGTGACACTGCCGGTCCCAGTTGCGCTTGTCCGACTCTTGCATGTCGTTGTCACGTGTGCGTTCTTCGTCGCGGCCCAGCTGCGATTCAGTCGGGCGGGTTGCGTTGCTGGTGATGGAGGTGCACAAGGAGTTCAGCCAGTAGACCCACGCTGATCAGTTGAACCCCGACCAGGAAAAGGGTGACGCCGGCGAGCAGCGCAGGTCGGCTACCGACAGCGTTTCCGGAGAGACGTTCGATCAGCATCCACACCATCAGCGAGAATCCGACCGCACCAACGGCGAGGCCGCTGCCACCGATCAGGTGGAAGGGCCGGCGGTCGTAGGTGGTGAGGAACTTGACCGTGAGGAGGTCCAGCATGCCCCGCCAGAAGCGGCTCCTTCCGAACTTCGACGTGCCGTGGAGGCGGTTGCGGTGGTTCACGTCGACTTCGGTGACGTGGAAGCCGGCCCAGGCTGCGAGCACGGGGATGTAGCGGTGGAGCTCGCCGTAGAGGTTGAGTTCATCGGCCACGGCTCGCCGCATAAGTTTGAACCCGCTGTTGAAGTCGGTGCCGGAGACCCCGCTGATCATGGCGGTGGCTCGGTTATAGGCCTGCGATGTCAGGCGTTTGACGAAGCGGTCCTGGCGATCGGCACGACGGCCGATGACGAGATCGTGGCCGGCGTACAGCGATTCGAGTAGCGCACCGAGCTCAGACGGGTCGTCCTGGCCGTCGGCATCGAGGAGAACGATCAGGTCGTCGTGGATGTTCTCGAACGCGACACGTAATGCGTTGCTCTTGCCCCGGTTCGTGCGAACGTGAATGTGACTGAGTTGCGGATGTTCGGACTCGAGTTCGGCCAGCAACTCAGCGGTCCCGTCGGTGCTGCCGTCGTCGACGATGAGGACCCGCCATTCGGTGAAGTGGGTAGCAAGCTGGTGGGTGAGCTCCCCAATGACATCGGGCAGGTTTGCGGCCTCGTTGTAGGCGGGCAGAACCGCGCAGATTGAGTCGGTGGTGATGGTCATCGGTCCTCCCGGTCGAGGGCTGTGACCTGGATCGTAAAGGGGCCAAGAAACAGGAAACGGGAGCCGTGTTGCGCTTGCACGGAGGTGACGAACCCGGGTGGTGTATCAACGTCGGCTGGCGCTGTCCCGGCCTGCAGTACCCACGTTCGCAGTGCCGAAGTCTCGAGATCGTCGAGGAATGCTGCGAATTCTCCGTTGCGAATAGAGCCGTCGTACTCGACCGTTTGGTACGCCTCGTCGAGGTAGTAGCGAAGTCCAAAAAATCGGACATCGGAGAAGTTGAAGTCGACGAGAACTACGATCACGTCGTCGGGCTGGTCCTGCTCGATCTGGTCGGTGGCGTTGCGAAACGCGGGCCGCCACGTTTCATCGACGGCGAGTGCAGTGTGGAGCACCGACAACGCGAAGAGTGCGCCGAACGCAATGACGCTCACGGGCCGCATCCTCGCCAACGCAGCGCCGATCAGGATCGCCAAGAAGGGGAGGATCCCGACGAAGTAGCGAACGTAGAGGAGCGGTCGGAGCTGGGAGGCAACAAACGCCAACACGAGGGTGCCGAAGAGGGCAGCCCCGACAACGGCGCCAGCGTACGCTGCTTCCGGTGCCCTGTCGGCAACTGCGCGTACGTGCCGGCTGCCGAACAGAAGAAGGACGGCGAGTGAGACAAGGATGACGGTGACGTTGACGGTATACCTGAGGAACTCGTCCATATTCGTTGCGATCAGCGGATAATCGACGAACCCTGTAAAGAACTCGACGGGTAAGCGAGTCCAGTCGCCGATGTTTGACGAGCGAAGGTGCGACACTGGGTTGTTCCCGAGCTGATAGCGAAACGTTGGCAGCCAGGGTGCGAAAAGCACGCCGATTGCGACCGTGGCGATCAGCCAGCGACGGGTGCGGGTGGTGACCCCGCGGCGGAGTTCGAACACAGCAGTGGTGCCGACGACCGCAAGCACAGTGAAACCGGCGTAGTAGTGGGTGTACAGCGCAGCTGCGCCGAGCACGGTGTAGGTCGTCCAGCTTCCCAGCGTGTTGCGCTCGCGAGCCCGGATGAGCGCCACGACCCAGGCAAGCAGAACCAGTGAAAAAAGGGTGTACATCCTTCCTTCGCGCGAGTAGTAGACGTGCATCGGCATGACGGTGAGAAGCGCTGCCGCCGCAAGTCCGGCCCGCCGGCCAGCGAGACGGGTTCCGAGCATCGCAGTCATCGCCACGGTGGCGACGCCCAACACCACGCTCGGGAAGCGGAGCATCCACTCGCCGCTGCCGAGGGTGAGCCACGGCCGAAGGATTGCCTGGGAGTAGCCAGGTGGGTGGGTCCCCTCGCGAAGAAGGTCGTACGCGTCCCGCAGGGGGAGTGTGGCGCGGCGCTCACTGACGATCTCGTCGAACCAGAGACTGTCGTCGCCGAGCCGGTAAAGCCGAAGGCTGGCTGCTGCGATGAGCAGGATCAGCAGGGAGCGACGGTCGGTTCGAGCCTCGCTGCCGCCTGTTCGGATCGCTGAAGCGTCGTCCACGACGAGCGACTATAGGCCCATTGCAGATTGCGGGACCTCCAGCCAGAGCGCGTTATGCCAGAATTGCGACTCCACTGCGACGCTCGCCAGTGGTGGGCGGAGGCGACCACTGCTGCCTCCGGATCAGGCGGTTCGGACGGGCAGCGTTTTCAGACTGTTGTTGAGGTTGCTGCGTTGTCGGGTCGGCGTACCGGCCAGCTCCAAGTTGGGCCATCGCTGCAGGATTTCCTCGAAGAAAACCCTTCCCTCGAGGCGGGCGAGGTGCACACCAAGACAGAAGTGGGTGGCGATACCGAACGAGAGGTGCGGGTTGGGATGGCGCGCGACGTCGAACTCGTGCGGGTGGCTGAACACGGCGGGGTCGCGATTCGCCGCCGTGTAGATCATCGCAACTTTGTCGCCAGCTGCGATGTCGACATCACCGAGCCGGGTGTCGACAACGGCCGTGCGTCGGAAGTAGTGGAGCGGGTTGGCCCAGCGGAGGACCTCTTCGATGGCGGCCGGGATGGCGGAAGGATTCGCTCGGATGGTCGCCATCTGGTCGGGGTGTTGCAGCAGCGCCAACGTGCCCGACGAGAGCATGGTGCGGGTGGTGTCGTTGCCGGCGGTCACGAGCTGGACGAAGAATCGAGCGAAGTCGACGTCGGACAGCAACCGGCCGTCGAACTCCTGACCGAGGAGCACGTCGGTGAGGTCGCCCTGAGGACCGACCTCACGCCGTGATGCGGCGAACTGCATGGCATACATCGCCATCTCGACGGCGGCCGAGCCGCGCTCGCGCCCGTCCGCGACATCGGGATCTTGGCTGCCACTGTTTCGTTCGGCCAGTGCGTGGATCGAGGGCCGATCGTCGGCCGGCAACCCCAGCAACTCGCCGAGAATCTGGCTCGGCAGGTGGGCGCAGACATCGTGGACGAACTCGAGTCCAGGGCCCTGCTCGTCGGCGTGCCTCAGGATGGTGGTGACGACGCCTCGAACCCGGTCCTCGAGCCGGGCGATGACACGAGCCGTGAATTCGGGCGCAATCGGCTTGCGGAACGCCGTGTGCCGGGGCGGGTCCATCGCCAACAACATGTCGCGCATGGTCTCGAGCGCGACCGGATCGAGATCTTCGACGACGACGCCGCCCTCGGTCGCACTGAACACGTCACTGTGTTTCGAGACGTGGACGACGTCGGCGTGCCGCAGCACGGCCCAGTAGCCCGGTTCGCCGTCCATATCGACCCACGAGACCGGCTCGGTGGCGCGCAAGACATCGAAGTGTTCGTGTGGCGGGCCGCCGACGTAGGTGTCCGGGTCGGCGATGAACCCAGCCATCGGGTCGATCAGCCGATGTTGCGCAGGTCGCAGACGAAGACCAGCGTCTCGTTCGGTCCGATGACACCGCCGGCGCCGTGTTGGCCGTAGGCCATGTCGGGCGGAATGGTGAGCCTGCGCCGACCGCCGACGCGCATACCTTGCACGCCTTGGTCCCAGCCGGCGATGACCTGACCGACACCGAGCCCGAACACGAGAGGTTCGCCCCGGTTCCACGATGCGTCGAACTCGTTGCCGGTCGACCAGGACACCCCCACATAATCGACGCTCACCTGCATGCCTGCAGTGGCCTCTGGACCGTCGCCGACCACGAGGTCCTCGATCTCGAGTTCGACGGGCGGGTCGGTCTCGGGGACGCTGACCTCGGGCTTGGTGTGGATGTCCATCGTCGAAACCTAGCTGGCGAGCCGGATCGGGACGGCACCGGGCCTGATCTCGCCCTGCAGGCCAGGTGTGGCAAAGCAGAACGGAACCTATACGGTCGAAGAGCGGTCACGTGAGTGGCCAGATGTCCGTTCACGAGGAGGCACCATGGCTACCGGTCGATCCAGCTTTGCAAAGCGTCAGCGTGATATGGCCAAAAAGGCGAAGGCGGCAGCCAAGCGGGAGCGCAAGCTCGAAAAGAACGACGAGTTCGACGAACTCGACGACGACGTTGTCGAAGAAGAGACCGGGCCCACGCTCTCCAACGAAGAGATCATGGAGCGCGTCGCCGAACTGCACCGTCGCTACGACGACGGCCAGATGGATCTCGACACCTTCGACGAACTCAAGGCCGATCTCATGGGCCAGATGGTGATCGACTGACCGTCACCACGGAGTGCCGGATCAGGGTCTGACCGCCTCGAAGCGGTCCCCGTCGAAGAGCGGTTCGATTGCCAAGGCATCACGGTCGCGAGCGAGCTGCTCCGGATCGGGCATGGTGCCGTCGAATGCCGACGCAGCTCGGAACACGTCGTCGAGCAGACGTGCGTCGCTGGTGGTGTTGAGAAACACATCGGCTGTGGCCAGCACGAATTCGACTGCTCGGCGAAGGGGCCCGGGATCTTCGATGGGCTGGTACCACGAGAAGTGCGGCTGATCGGGGTCGGCCCAGCGGCGCCGGGCAATCGACTTGATGGTCTGCATCGCGATGCCACCGGAGCGGCAGCGCCGCTGCAGGTCGGCCACGTCGGAGCGGTAGGTGTCGATCGCTGCGAGGTTGTGGTTCCAGGGGTACAACACTGCCGCGAACGGCGCTTCGGCAAGGCTGCGAATGTGCATACGGGGGATCCGCAGGCCATGGCCGGTGATCCCGACGAACCGGCACAGGCCCTCGTCGCAGGCGCTGAACAGGGCCTCGACTGCACCACTGGGACCGTGGGCCTCGCGCCATTCGTCCTCCTCGACCAGATTGTGGAGCTGGATCATGTCGACGGAATCGACGCCCATTCGCTCCAGGCTCTGTTCCAGTGATTTCCGAGCAGCCGATCCGTTGCGCTCGCCGGTCTTGGTTGCGAGGAAGACGTCGTTGCGGTGGTCCTGCAGGTAGTCGTGGAGACGGTCTTCGCTGGCTCCGTAGCTGGCCGCCGTGTCGAAATGGTTCACCCCGGCAGCACAGACCTGCTCGATGGTGCTGTCGGCTCGCGTCTGGCTCATTCCTCCGAGTGCCGCAGCCCCGAAGATGATGCGGCTGCTTGCGTGACCGGTCGAGCCGAAGGGTGTACGCGGCAGTGTCATGATGCTCCGAGGAGGTCGCGGATCCGTGATCGCAGCTCAGGGATCCCGGTTCCCTTCTCGGCGCTCACCCAGGTGACCTCCGAGCGCTGCACCTCCAGCTTGTCAGTCAGTTCGGTTCGGCGCTTCTTCGACCTCGACGGTTTGACCTTGTCGGCCTTGGTGGCCACGTATGTGATCGGCCGTCCCAGCGATTCGAGCCATTCGACGGTCTGAAGGTCCAGTGCGGTCGGACCGACGGCGCCGTCGATCAACAACACCACCGACACGAGGTTCTCCCGCTCCTCGATGTAGGTGCTGAGCATCGTCGCCCACTTCGCCTGCTCGGCCTTGGACACCTTGGCGAAGCCATAGCCGGGAAGGTCCATCAGCCAGCGGAGAGAATGCGCCGGCGCCAGTTCGAATGCATTCATCAGCCGTGTCGCTCCGGGCGTTTTCGAGGTCTTCGCAAGGTTCTTGCGCTGGGCGAGCGCATTCAGCAGCGAAGACTTGCCGACATTGCTACGGCCAACGAGTGCGACCTCGGCGTTGACATGGGGAAGATCGTCGATGTCGACATAGGAACGAACGAAGCGGAGATCGAGGGGACCGGCCACATGGCGACGGTACTGGGTCACAGCGCCGGGGATGTGCCCGATCAGTGTCCGCTCTACCATCCGGACATGACGGATCTTCGCGGACGAACAGTGCTCATCACCGGCGGTAACGGGGGGATTGGACTCGGGATCGGCAAGGCGTGCGCCGCAGCCGGCGCCAACATCGTGGCCTGGGGGCGCAACCCGGCGAAGAACGACAACGCGGCGGCGGAGTTGCGATCGATCGGGGTCGACGCGCATGTGCTCGCAGTCGACGCCTCCGACGAGGCCGCCATCGACGCAGGTTTCGCCCAATCGGTCGATCTCGCAGGGGGGCGTATCGACTCGGTCTTTGCGAACGCCGGCGTCGGGGGCAGTGGTGCCCGGTTCCCCGACGTGAGTCTCGAGGAGTGGCGACGGGTGATGACGACCAACCTCGACGGGGTGTTCCTGCTGTTCCGGGCGGCGGCCCGTCACATGATCGAGCACGGCCACGGTGGTGCGCTCGTCGCCACGTCGTCGACATCGGCCATCCATGGGGCTGCCGGCAACGAGGCGTACGGCACCTCCAAGACGGCCCTGCTCGGCTTCTGTCGTGCATTGGCGGTGAACCTTGCCCGGTATCAGATCCGGGTCAACTCGCTGCTTCCCGGCTGGACGATCACCGAACTCGCTTCGTTCGGCTACGCCAACGACACGTTCCGCGAGGCGACGCTGAAACGCACGCCGGTGCGTCGGTGGGCCGACCCCGACGAGATGGGGGCTGCGGGCGTGTTCCTCGCCGACCCCACCGCCACCTATCACACCGGCGATTCCATCGTCGTGGACGGCGGCTACACGATCTTCTAGGCACCGCAGGGGCGTTGCCGGTCGGTGCCCGACACGGTGCAGGATGGGGCGATGTTCCAGGATGGGGCGATGTTCAAGGCGAGGGTTGTTGCCGTCGGTGCGGTGCTCGTCGCTTCGAGCCTTGTTGCGTTCCTGGTGATCGATTCGCCGGGTGAGCGTGGTGCGAGCGAACCAGCGCCAACGACACGCTCGTCGACCTCGACATCGATGACGAGCACCTCGACGACCGCCGTGACGACGACGACCACCGTGACCACGACCACGCTGGCCCCCGATGTCGTGCGAATCGCCGAGGAACTCGACCTCCTCGGAATCGACGGACAGGCTCGACAGGTGGTGATGCTCGGCGTGCGTGGCGACCTTGTCGAGGGGTTGATCGCCGAGCTCGGTGACGCCTGCATCGGGGGAGTCTTCGTGGCGGGCAACGCCGGCAACTGGGAGCCGCGCGACTCGTTCGATGCGGCAAAGGTCGCGATCGAGCAACTGGCAGGCGCTGCTGCGGGCTGCAGTTCGTATCCACTCGTCGCCACCGACGCAGAAGCAGGTACCCGGGTGCTCAAGGTGCCGGTGTCCCCCTTGCCCGATCCTGCAACCCTGGAGGCGAATCACCAGGTCGATCCTGCGACGACGAGTGAGGGTCTTGCCCCTGGCGCCGAAGCCTTTGCTCGTCAACTCGCCCAGGCGGGTGTGCACGTGAACTTCGGTGTGGTCGCCGATGTCGATGTCGGCGCCGGGTACTACATGGATCGCCAGCGGCGGTCGTTCGGTGACGACCCGGCGACCGTCACCGCCATCACCGAGGCGCTCGTAGAAGGGCACTGCCGAGCCGGCGTCGCCGCCACTCTCAAGCACTTCCCGAACCAGGGATCGACGGTAGAGGACCCTCACGAGCTCGACTCGTTCTCGGCCACGACGCCGGCCGAGTGGGCCGAGTTCGGTGCGCAGCCATACCGCGACACCAGGGCGCCCCTCGTGATGACGGGGCACATTCGCTTCGAAGGCGTCGATGGCGGATTGCCTGCGACGCTGTCGACCGAGATCACCTCGTGGCTGCGAAGTGACCTCGGGTACAGAGGTGTGATCGTCACCGACGACATGCACGTCATGCGAGGGGTCGGGGTGGATCTTTCCCCAGGCGAGCGTGCCGTTGCTGCGCTGCGGGCTGGAGCTGACCTCGCCCTGTTCGTGGGAGTCGACGACGGCGCAGAGATCGTGGAGGCAATCGTTGCCGAGGCGCAGGTCGATCCGATGTTTGCAACTCGACTGTCGGAAGCTGCCGCACGGGTTCTGCGGCTCAAGGGCGGGTTGGGGCTGCTGCCAGGGGCCGCTGCCGACTGGTTCGAATGGTGCGGCACCAGAGCCGAGTGATCAGGAGCAAACGTTTTTCGGTGGCGACTACGGTGCAGCCACGTCGAACACGAGTCGGAGGGTGACATGGGGGAATTGGACGGCAAGGTCGCGTTGGTGACGGGTTCGTCGAGCGGCATCGGAGAGGCGGCGGCCCGGATGCTTGCGGCGGCTGGTGCCCACGTGATGGTGAACTCGTCGTCATCGGTCGAAGCAGGCACGGCGATCGCCAAGGAACTCCCGACCGAATCCGACTATCTCCGAGGCGACATCTCCGACGAGGCCCAGTGCGAGGCCCTCGTGGCAGGAACGATCGATCGGTTCGGCAAGCTCGACATCCTGGTCAACAACGCCGGATGGACGACGCGACTGGACCATGCCGACCTGTCGCTCATGACCAACGACATCCTGTTCAAGACGATCGAGGTCAATGTCTACGGCACGTGGTGGATGAGCAAGGCGGCCATGCCACATCTGAAGGCACAGGAAGGCACGATCGTGAACGTCACGTCGATCGCAGGCCTACGGCCCCTTGGGTCCTCGCTGGCGTACGGCATGGCAAAGGCTGCGCTCAATTCGCTCACCGAGGACATGGCCAAGTTCCAGAAGCCCGTTCGGGTCAATGCGGTTGCGCCGGGTCTGGTTGCCACGCCGTGGACATCGGACTGGGACGATCTGCACGCCGGGATCGCAGCAATGGTGCCGTGCGGCCGATCGGCCACGCCGGAGGACTGTGCCCAGGCGGTGATGACCTGCATCACCAATACCTACATGAACGGCACGATTCTCAAGGTCGACGGCGGAACGACGCTGGCGTTGTAGCCGGCGTTCGGATTGACGCGTCCCGCAGGGGGTCAGCGCTCGAGGGCTGCTGCGAGGCGCTCGAGGGTGGTGGAGGCGGTCTCTGTGTTGTGAACGCCGCGGTCGCCAACACCGGAGATCTCCTTGGATCGTGCGAGGGATTCCTCCGGTCGGAGGTCGTCCCAGCTCTCGGTGACGCGGGTCCCGCCGTCGATCGCTTCGAGGTCGTAGCGCCAGTTGGCGAAATGGAAGTCGCTGCGTCCGATCATCGCCTTGAAGTGGAACGCGACGCCGGGCTCGCACCTGTCGATCTCGGCATGGGTGCTCCACTCCTTGTCGCCGTTGCGGTTGTGACCGTCGAATCGAGCACCGACGACTGGCCGGTCGTGGCCCTCCTGCCATTCGCAGGTGTGGCACTCCGGTGACCATTCGCCCATGCGCGTGATGTCGGAGATTGCCGCCCACACGGTCATCGGGTCGGCGGCGATGTCGCGGGTGACGGATCCGGTGCGTTCGTGTTCCATGGGGTGACCGTAGTGGCGGCACCCCGTCGCAGTGAAGTGCTAGGGCACGCGCGGATACGCAAGCCCGGCGATCTCTTGGACGAGGCGGACGACCTGGTAGCTGTAGCCCGCCTCGTTGTCGTACCAGACATAGAGCACGCAGCGGTTCGAGTCGGCGATCGTTGCCTGGGCATCGACGATGCCGGTGCGTTCGGCGCCGACAAGATCGGACGACACGACTTCGGTCGAGGTCGTGTAGTCGATCTGCTCGCCGAGATCGACGCTCATCGAGGCGTTGCGCAGCTCGGCATTGATCTCGTCGCGGTTGACAGCACGCTCGAGCGTGAGGTTGAGGATGGCGAGTGAGACGTTCGGAACCGGAACACGAATCGCGTTGCCGGTCAGCTTGCCGGCCAACTCCGGGAGGGCCTTCACCACGGCAGACGCAGCACCGGTCTCGGTGATGACCATGTTGAGCGGTGCGGACCGACCCCGGCGTTCCTTGCTGTGGAAGTTGTCGGTGAGGTTCTGGTCGTTCGTGTAGGCGTGGATCGTCTCGACATGACCACCGACGATGCCGAACGTGTCGTTCATCACCTTCAGCGGCGGGACGATCGCATTCGTGGTGCACGATGCGGCCGACACGATCGTGTCGGTGTCGCTGAGCACATGGTGGTTGACGCCGTAGATGATGTTCTTGACCTCGCCCTTGCCCGGTGCTGTGAGTACGGCCCGGGCGGCGCCGTTCGCCTTCAGGTGCCGGCTCAGACCGTCCATGTCGCGCCAGGCTCCGGTGTTGTCAATGATGATTGCGTTCTTGATCCCGTGCGCCTCGTAGTCGATGTCTTCGGGCTGGGCGGCGTAGATGAACGTGATCGGGTTGCCGTTGGCGATGATCTGGTTGTTGTCCGGGTCGGCGATGACGCTGCCGGCGAATGGTCCGTGGACCGAGTCGCGCCGCAGCAGGCTGGCCCGCTTCTCGATGTCGTTGCCCTTCTGGGGCCGAAGGACGATGGCGCGAAGCCGCAGCTTGGCTCCCGATCCGGCTCGTTCGATCAGGATGCGAGCCAAGAGACGGCCGATGCGGCCGAAGCCGTAGAGCACGACGTCGGTGGGCTCTTCGAGCAGGCGCCCATGACCGGTGGTGACCGAACGGAGCGCCTCGGCGAGGTAGGCGTCGAGATCGCCCCCCACATCGGCGTACCCGTCCGTGAGCTTGCCAAGGTCGACCTTGGCCGAATCGAGTTGCATGTCGGCGAGTGCCTGCAGCACCGGCAGTGTCTGTTGGATCGACAACTCGCGCCCGGTGACGTTTCGGGCGTACCGGTGCGCCTTGATGATCTCGATCGGTGCCCGCACCAGTTTGCGGCCGTAGACGTACACAATCACGTCGTTCTCGCGGTACAGACGACCGAGGATCGGGATCATCAGCTCGGCGGTTGCTTCGGCCTCTCGCCATCGGTCGAAATAGTCGCTACCGGTGTTGCTCATGGGTCCTCGTCATCCGGGCGGTCAGCGCCTCGATCAGACCGGACTCTAACGAGCGCCGAGGTGGCCCGCTCCTGCTGAGCGTGCTGCGGAGCCTCAGGGAAGTGAAGCGATCGCCTGCTCGCGGAGCTCGTATTTGAGGACCTTGCCACTGGCGTTGAGTGGGAACTCGTCGACGAAGGCCATGTGGCGAGGGCACTTGTAGTTGGCCATCTCGGCGCGACACCACGTCAGGATCTCGTCCTCACTCGGAGACGTGCCCGTGGTCGGGATCACAAAGGCGTAGCCGACCTCGCCGAGGCGTTCGTCGGGCACCCCCACCACGGCGGCCGCAGCGACATCGGGATGCATCGTCATGAGGTTCTCGATTTCGGCGGGATAGGCATTGAACCCGCCGTTGATGAACATGTCCTTCACCCGGTCGGTGATGTCGATGTTGCCACCGTCGTCCATCACGCCGATGTCACCGGTGTGGAGCCAGCCCTCGGCGTCGACCGTCTCGGCTGTCTTGGCGGGATCGTCGAGGTAGCCGACCATGATGTTGTAGCCCCGCACCACGATCTCACCTGGTTCGCCTCGGGGGACCTCCCTGCCATCGGGATCGACGACCCGCACCTCCACGTCGGGGATCGCCCGACCCGACGTGTTGGCGATGATCTCGGGGTCGTCGTCGTGTCGACACATGGTGGCGATCCCCGTCGATTCGGTGAGCCCGTAGCCGGTCACGACCTTTTCGAAGCCGAGCACCTCGCGCATCTGGACGATCATCTCGACCGGAATCGCGGCGGCACCGGTGACAGCAAGTCGAAGTGACGACAGGTCGAAGGAGTCGAGATCGGGGTGATTGAGGATCGTCTGGTAGATCGCCGGCGGCCCGGGCAGCATCGAGATCCGTTCCTCGGGAACCCGCTGCATCACCTGGGCTACGTCGAACACCGGGTGAGGAACCATCACCGATCCGGTCATGAGGCAGGCGAGGATGCCGGCGTTGAGTCCGAACGAGTGAAAAAACGGGTTGACGATCAGGTAGCGGTCCTGATCGAGACCGATCACATCGGCCCATGACTTGAACGCCCGACAGGTGGCACCGTGGGTGAGCATGGCGCCCTTGGGGGAACCGGTGGTGCCCGAGGTGAACATGATGTTGCACAGGTCGTCGGGAGTGATCATCGCTGCGCGCTCGGTGATGGCGTGGTCGGCGATGTCCCTGCCCCGATCGAGCATGTCGGCGAAGGCAACCGCAGCATCGGGCACGGTGCCTCGGAGGACGATGATCTCGTCGAGGGTGGCGGGCACTCCGGCTTCCGTCAGGACTGCGACATAGTCGGTGTCGAGAAAGTCCGTCACGGTGAAGAGGAGGCGAGCCTTGCTCGACTCGATCACGTATCCCGCCTCGCGACCCTTGAAACGGGTGTTGATGGGAACGACGATTCCACCGGCAACGTGGACGCCGAGCGCAGCGACCGCCCACTCCCAGCAGTTCGGTGCCCACACGGCGATGCGGTCGCCCCGCTCGACCCCGCTCGCCATCAGCGCAGCTGCCGCTCGGCGGATCTCGGTGCGCAGCTCGACGAAATGCCAACGGATGTCGCCGTCGACCATGGCCTCGTTCGCTGCAAAGCGGTCGGCTGCGTCGTCGATCAGTGCCGGGATCGTGGCCCACGGTGCGGCCATGTCACGTCCCCAGGGTGGTCCAGGAGACATCCTCCCAGAGCCGCATGCTGCGCCAGCCGTCGCCGTGGCGAATGAGCTCGTGGTTGTACCAACCCCCACATTCGAACGAGGGGGCATCGTCGCCGGCGAAGTGCATCGGGTTGAAGAACATCGCCCGAACGGTCGCCGTGTCGCCGTCGATCGTGACCATTTCGTTGCTCACGAGGTGCTGGGTGGCCGAGAACATCTCCATCGTGGTTGTCAGCCACGAGACGACCTCGTCGACCGAGCCCTCGATCCCACCGGCGGCGGTGTAGTCGATGTGTGCGTCGGCGGTGAAGAGGGTTCGGTACAGATCCCAGTCCTTGGTGTCGACGGCGTGGGCGTACGTCGTGAGGAAGTCAGCGATTGCGAGTCGGTCGAGGAGATACTGGAGTGTCATGGTCGGAGATGCTCGGGGATGACGAGCCCCATCTCGGCGGCGAGCCCGGTCGTGGCTGCTGCGACCGGTACCCCGATCGCATCCAGCAGCCGATTCATCATTTCGAAGTTGGCGGCCACCATCACAATCCGGTCGGCGGTGTCGCGACCGAGTCGAAGCTCGGTACGCACCCGTGCGTCCGGGTACTCGTCCACATCCCGCAGGACACAGGCGTCGACGAGGGCGCGGATGTCGTTGCCGGCGGGCACCCCACAGGTACCGCACCCCTCCTTGATCACGCGCGCATGGAGTTCGTGCCCTGTCTCATGGAGGCTCGCACGGAGCATTCCTGCATGGGAAAGCAGTCAAAAGAAGCATTCGTTGAGGTACGACGTTCGGGCCGCAGCCAACTCGATCTGGGCGCGAGTGGCGCCGTCGCGCACGGCGAGCGGGTCTCCCATGTCGTCGATCGACAGGTAGAGCGTGTCGTGGACATCGAACTGCAGTTCGAGCCCACCCGGGATCGCCGTGAGGGCAGTCAGCGGATGGGCTGTCCCCACGGTGGGGACCCATCCCTGATCGATCGCAGCGTCGGGGACCACCGCTCGACTCGGCAGGCCGTCGAGCGGTACCGGCAGGACAGGGTCGTCCAGCGCAAGCCCGAATGCCGCCGTGTCGAGCGCAGTCCAGCGGGCGACGATCGAGAGGACCTCGACGTAGGCCTCGGCTCGAAGACCGGCATCGGCCCACGCTGCGATGTCGTCGGGTCGGATCGTCCAGGCCTCGGTTGCGATTCGGCGGCTTGCGTCGGCCACGGCGTCCGGAAGGTCGGCGGCTCCGGGCCGACCCGCCCGGGCGGCGCGAGCCTGGCGAGCGATCGCAACCTGCTCCTCTCCGGTGAACCAGATCCCAGGCGCAGCCAGCGCAGCCGCCTGGCGGGCCACGAGGGCGTCGAATGTGGTGAGAAGAGCTGTCACGTTCTCAGCTTCCCGCAATGAGCAGCAGTTTGCCGGTCGTTGCGCGCGATTCGAGCGCATGGTGTGCTGCCCCGGCCTCGGCGAGCGGCCAGGTGTGACCGACCCGAATCTCGAGTTCGCCGCGTTGCACCCAGCCGATGATCTCGTTCCAGCGACCGAGCCGCTCGTCGTCGCTGAGCAGGTGGCTGAACAGACTGGGTCGGGTGAGAAAAAGGGACTTCGGCATGAGCGAGAGCGGACTGACCGGCGGCACGGGACCCGATGCGTTGCCGAACGTGGCCATCACCCCGCGGGGCCGCAGAACGGCAAGTCCGGCCTCGAACGTCGCTGCACCGACCCCGTCGTAGACGACATCGATGGCGTCTTTGCCCACCGCCGCTTCGACTCCTGCGACGATGTCGGTCTCCCGGTAGTTGATCAGATGCTCGGCACCACCAGCACGTGCGAGCTCGAGCTTCTCGTCGGAGCCGGCGGTGGCGACGACTCGGGCGCCACGCAACCGTGCCATCTGGACGATCAGCCGGCCCGTCCCGCCAGCAGCGGCGTGAACGAGGCAGGTGTCACCGGGGGCAAGGGGGTAGGTATCGGTGATCAGATAGTGAGCGGTCATGGCTTGCAACGGGATCGCTGCTGCGGTCTCGAGTTCGACATCGTCGGGAACCCGCAGCAACATCCCGGCATCGGCGACGACGTGCGATGCATAGCTTGCCGCCACCCCGACCCAGGCGACCCGATCACCCACTGCCACCGTCTCGACGTCGGTGCCGACGGCAGCGACGACGCCAGCTCCCTCCGAGCCCGGCGTGAACGGGAGTGGGACGTCGTACAGACCCGACCGGTGATAGGTGTCGATGAAGTTCACGCCGCTCGCCTGCACCGCCACGATCGTCTGGTTCGGCCCCGGGTCGGGAACGTCGATCTCGACATAGTCGAGGACCTCCGGTCCTCCGGTAGTGGTCATGCGAATGGCATGTGCGTTCATCTCGGCCTCCCTGGCACGGGCTTCATGATGGCGCAGATCGTCGCCGACCGAGCAGTGCTACAACTCAGGAATGTTACGAGGCGCACGATCGATCGCTGTGATCGCAGCGATCGCATCGGTGGTTGCGGCCTGCTCCACCGAGGTCGAGGTGGGTGATGGCGCCACCGCGACGTCGGTGCCGGTGGCGACCGACACGGCATCGACCACGACGGTGCCGACCCCGGTCGTGATGGTGGGCGCCGAGCGACTCGTGAACTCGGGGTTCATCGCGCTCGCCGGCGATCGGGTGGCGCTCATCGCCAATCAGACATCGGTCGTGGGCGGTCGCCATCTGATCGATGTCCTCCATGAGGCGCCCGACGTCGAGTTGGTCGCCGTGTTTGCTCCAGAACACGGTGTTCGAGGCACGGAGGGCGCTGGGGCCGAGATCACCGACGAGGTCGACGCCGCAACCGGTGTGCCGATTCTCAGCCTGTACGGCGAAACCCGGAGGCCCACACCGGAGATGCTCGACGGTGTCGACACGATCGTGTTCGATCTACAGGACGTCGGTGGCCGCTTCTACACCTACATCTCGACCATGGGTCTTGCGATGCAGGCAGCCAGCGAAGCCGGCCTTCGATTCGTGGTGCTCGATCGTCCCGACCCGTCCGGGCTCGTCGAGCCGTCCGGCTTCGTCCTCGAGGCCGAGCACGTGTCGTTTGTCGGCCAGTTCCCGATCGCAGCGGCCTATGCGATGACACCCGGTGAACTGGCACGGGCGATCGTTGGGGAAGGTTGGATCGATGGGGTCGAGGATCTTCGCCTCGATGTCGTGCCTCTCGGTGGCTGGCAACGAGGGATGGGTTGGAACGACACCGGACTCGACTGGGTTCCACCGTCGCCCGGACTTCAGACGGCAACGGCGGCCGTCGTCTACCTGGGCACGGTGCTCCTCGAAGCCACCTCGATCTCGTTCGGCGGTGGAACCCGGTTGACGTTCGAGCAGGTCGGGGCGCCGTGGGCCGATGCAGCCGTGGTTGCTGCCGATCTCGTTTCCCGCCGCCTGCCCGGGGTCGAGTTCGCTGCCGTGTCGTTCACGCCGGGTCCGCTCCCGGGTCGCACGGCGGAGCCCCGACTCAACGGCGAACAGGTGCATGGAGTCCGGATCACGATCACCGATCCGACGACGTTCGACCCGGTGGAGGTGGGCGTTCACATTCTCGAAGCGTTTTGGAACGAGGCCCGCCGACAAGAACTGGGCGACGATGTGTACATCGCCCGACCATCGATGATGACGCTGCTCGCAGGCACGACCCGCCTGGTGGACGAGCTTGCAGCCGGAGCTGGTGCGGCCGATGTCATTGCGGGTTGGGAGGACGAGCTCGCAGTCTTCGACGATGCTCGACAACGCTATTTGCTGTACCCCGAACCCCGGCCGTGACGGTCCGGGCACGGTGTACCGTCGGAGGTCATGGGGCACCGACGCAACGAGACCGGTGAGGCGCTCGACCGCGCCGGTGCGCCGAACATCGTGCTCACCGGGTTCATGGGCACCGGAAAGACCGCAGTTGGCCGCGCCCTCGCCGCTGTGCTCGGGCGTGACTTCGTCGACACCGACGATGCCATCGTCGATGTCCATGGGTCGATCGCCGAGATCTTCGCCACCATCGGCGAAGAGGGATTCCGTGCGCTCGAGCAACAGGTGGCGAAGGAACTCGCTGCTCGCAGCGACCTCGTGATCGCGACGGGTGGCGGCATGCTCACTCGGGACGACACCCGAGCGGTGCTGGCGGCGACCGGCCGCATCTTCTGCCTCGGAGCCGAACCGAGAACGATCATGGCTCGGGTCATCGCCGATGGGATCGACGAACGACCGCTCCTGGCCGGCGCTGATCCTGAGCAGCGGATCGCCGAGTTGTTGGCCGATCGAGCTGCGATCTACGGCCGGTTCGAAACGGTGGCCACCGATGATCGGACCGTCGACGAGATCGTGGCCGAGATCACCGCTCGGCTCTCGGACTGACTCAATCCGGGAGCACGCAGCGGTTCTCGACTGCGCCGATGCTCTCGATCTCGCAGCGGACGATCGAACCATCACCGAGCCACTCGGGCGGTGTACGGGCGGCACCGACGCCGCCGGGCGTGCCGGTTGCGATGATGTCGCCGGGCATGAGGGTGGTGATCGTCGAGAGGTCTTTCACGATGTCGACGACCGTGAAGCACAGCTGGTCGGTATTGCTGTCCTGCTTGACCACTCCGTCGACACTCGACCTGATCGCAAGGCCACTGCCGTCGCCGAGCTCGCTGGCCGATACCAACACCGGCCCGACCGGCGTCAGCCCCTCGAACGTCTTGCCGGCAAGAAACTGTTTCGTCCGACGCTGGTAGTCACGTACCGAACCGTCGTTCAACACGGTGTAGCCCGCTACTGCGGCCAAGGCTTCGGCCGAGGATGCGTGTCGGACCGGAGCCCCGATGACGATTGCAAGCTCGGCTTCCCAGTCGATGCGGGTCGACACGTCGACCGATGGCAGGACCATGTTGTCTCGGGCACCGATGAGTGCGTTCGCAAATTTCGCAAAGTAGGTCGGAGCGGCAGGAGTCTCGCTACCCGTCTCGCGAATGTGGTCGAGATAGTTGAGACCGACACAGATGATCTTGTCGGGCGCAAGGATCGGCGGCGCCAGATCGGCCGTGGCCCGCGGAATAGCGTCTCCGGTCTCGGTCCGGTTGCCGGTCCGTAGCACGGCGCCGACATCGGCGGCGTCGAGGATGACGATGTCGTCGCCCTCGACCCGGCCTGCTCGCGTGGTGGATCCGATTCGTACGGTGCAAAGGGAACTCATCGGTGCCATTGTGCCAAACGCTGGCCGAGCTCGGCGATCTCGTCCGGCACGAGATTCGCGAAGCTGAAGCGGATCATGTGCTCGTCGGTCGGGGTGAAGGCGGTACCGGGAATCGTGAGCACGTCGTGTTCGACCACGAGTCGTCGCACCACGTCGGCGGTTGGCTCGTCGCCCGGGGAACGAACCCAGCCGAAGTACGCGCCGGCGGTGACCAACTCGAAGCCACCGGGGCACCCGGCCATGACCCGCTCGAACTGCTCCTGCAGGTCACGGGTCCGTTCGGCTTGTTCCCGTCGCCACTCGGTTGCCTCGGTCAGACCGGTGGCCGAGGCGGTCTGGCCGATCACCGGTGCCGAGATGGCGATGCAGTCGAGGATCTTCAGCGCCTCGACACGGATGGCCTCGCCGGCGATGAGTCCACCCACGCGATACCCGGGAATCGCAAGGTCCTTCGAGAACGAGTGAAGTGTGATGACATGCTCGCGCCATCGCGGACGGTCGTAGAGGTGATGGGCTGGGTCGGTCGTTGGTCGAAACGACCGGTAGGTCTCGTCGACGAGCAGGGCAACACCGCTGTGTGCTGCGAGATCGGCAAATGCATCGATGAGTTCCGGCGGGTAGGTGACCCCGCTCGGGTTGCCCGGTGTGACCAGAACGATCGCTCGGGTTCGTTCGTCGATCTGTCGCTGGGCGTCGTCCGCCGACGGGTGGAGGTGGTCGTCCGGTTCCAGGTACCGGGGTTCGATCCCCTCGACTCGCAGCCACATGTCGTGGTTGAAGTAGAAGGGGAGAGCAAGGACGACGTTGTCACCCGGTCCTGCCAGGGCGCTGATCGTCGTGCAGAAGGCTTGGTTGCAGCCGGCGGTGACAAGGGTGTCGTCCGGGTCGATGTCGGCGCCGTAGGCCGCAGACACGTCGGCGGCAAATGCGGCGCGAAGCTGGGGGATGCCCGGCTGTGGCGCATACCTCGACGTGTCGGCCTCGGCCGCTGCCTGCGCGATGCGATCGACGACGACCGGGGCGGGGGCGTAGGACGGCGCAGCTTGCGAGAGGTCGAGGAGCGGTCGATCATTCACCCGATGAGCGAGGAGGGCGTGCGCCGCGCCGATCGGCGAGTGGATGAGTTCGGAGACGCGGGGCGAGAACTGCATACGGGCGAAGTGTTGCACGCGTACCTCGATCGCATCGGATACACCGGCTCGACCGAGCCGACGATCGAGGTGCTGTCGGCACTTCAGTTCGCTCACCTCGTCGCTGTCCCGTTCGAGAATCTCGACGTGGTTGCGCAGGTGCCGGTCTCGACCGACACGGACACGGTCGTTGCGAAAGTGCTCGCTGGGCGAGGAGGATGGTGTTTCGAGAACAACGGAGCCTTCGCCTGGTTGCTGGAGCAACTCGGTTTCCGGGTTCGACGACTCGGTGCGGCGGTACTGCGCAGCGGACCGACCGTCGAGATCGACCACCTTGCCCTCGAGGTGCAACTCGATCGGCCCTATCTGGTCGATGTCGGTTTCGGGGATTCGTTCGTGCGGCCCCTCCGTCTCGACCTCGCCGACCCGCAGCGAGACGAGCGTGGTGCATGGGAGCTGTTGTCGAGTCCGCAGGGGACGACCCTGGCCGAGATC
>Ga0255760_10001006_pt1 | contig 27717 bp, 27 predicted proteins | sample 071ome_25_FD_179960 | JGI IMG/M metagenome (GOLD analysis project Ga0255760, IMG submission 179960) | Coastal salt marsh microbial communities from the Groves Creek Marsh, Skidaway Island, Georgia - 071410BT metaG (version 2) | ecosystem: Environmental > Aquatic > Marine > Intertidal zone >...
CCCTACAGTGTTTGTTAACCGGGCAGGGGGTATTTTCCATGGCAGTATCGGTGGCTCCAGTGACTAATTGGCGGTTTTATGACACCATATATACCGAGCGTTATATGCAGACTCCACAAGAAAATCCCGAAGGCTATGACCTCAATTCACCGCTTAATTATGCCCATCAGTTAGAAGGCAAGCTCTTGATCGTACACGGATCAGGGGACGACAATGTCCATGTCCAAAACACCATGCGCATGGTCAATGCACTGATCGCTGCAGACAAGCAATTCGAATGGTTGATCTACCCCGATCGAAACCATGGAATTTATGGTGCCAATGCTACGCAGCACCTGTTTACGAAAATCACTAAATTTATAACGGAGAACTTATAACCCAAAAAATGGATTTAAACACCACCCACCCCGATAACGGTTTTTTTGGCCACCCAAAAGGATTATTGTATTTATTTTTTGCCGAATTGTGGGAGCGTTTTAGCTTCTACGGTATGCGCGCCTTATTGACCCTGTACATGGTCAATGAAATTTTTGAAGCCTTGGCAACTAGAGATATAGCAGCAGCAGCTGTTTATGCATCCTATGGATCGTTGGTCTATGCCTCAACGGTGGTAGGAGGTAAAATATCGGATACGTATTTGGGCTTTCGGCAATCCATCTTATTGGGTGGAATTCTGATGGCCTTGGGGCATTTTGTCCTAGCCATTGAAAACAACCTTACCTTTTTTCTTGCTCTGGCTTTTATTGTTGTAGGAAACGGTTTTTTTAAACCGAATATTTCAACCTTCGTAGGGTCATTATACAAAGATGGTGATCGCCGCAAAGACTCCGGTTTTGTCATTTTCTATATGGGAATCAACATCGGAGGTTTTATCGCTCCATTATTGTGTGGCTGGCTGGGTAGAGAATACGGCTGGCACTATGGTTTTGGCTTAGCCGGCATTGGGATGCTAACAGGTTTGGCATTTTTTTGGCAAGGAATGAAGTCCGGCGTTTTTGGTGCTAAAGGATTGCCCCCCAACCCAGAAGCATTGCAAACCAAAATTTTGGGGGTATCCAGAGGAAATCTCATTCGAGTTTTGGCCTTTTTGAGCGCCCCGATCATTGCATTGATGTTGGCTTCTTACCAATCTTTGGGTGGGCCTGGTTCTTTGTTTGAAGGCCAAAATTTGGTCAATGTGATCTTCAAGGTTGTTGGTGTTGTTATTTTGGCCTATATGATCTATATCCTTATACAGGTCACCCCAGAAGATCGAAAAAAGCTAATCGTAGCCATTTTAATCACCCTGTTTATGACCATTTTTTGGGGATTTCATGAACTTTCGGGGAGTGTGATTACGTTATTTGCTGCTCGAAATGTAAACCTGACCTTTATCGATGCTGCGCAAACCAATGCGCTTAATTCGATGTATATTATTTTGTTATCCATACCCATTTCGATGTTGTTTACTTATCTGAAGAAAAAAGGAAAAGACCCAAGAACACCCTACAAATTTGGTTTGGGATTGCTCTTTGCAGGGATCAGTTTTTTCATATTATCAATTAGTGGAAACGCCGCTGATGAAAATGGGATGGTGCCTTTTTCTTACTTGATGATCATGTACTTTTTGATCTCTGTTGGTGAATTGTTTATGTCCCCAGTTGGTCTTTCCAAAATAACAGATTTGTCTCCCAAACGCATCGTAGCCTTTATGATGGGCGTATGGTTTTTGTCCTCTTCTTATGCCTTTCAATTAGTTGGATTTATTGGCAAAAAACTTGCTGTAGAAAGTACGGACAGTGAAATTGGAGGGTTACAGTCATTGGACATTTATTTGGGTGGATTTGATTTGATTGCCAAATATGCATTGGCAGCAGGATTGATTGTACTACTGGCCTCACCATTTATCAAACGCCTTATGGGAGATGTTCACTAATTATGCATTATGAGAAAACTATTCATTTTATTATTTTTTATCCTAACCGCACCCATTTATGGGCAATCCATACAGTGGATGAGTTTGGCCGAGGCTCTAGAAGCTCAAAAAAAGGAACCCAAAAAAATCATCATGGATGTGTTTACTAAGTGGTGTGGTCCATGTAAGCTATTGGACAAAAATACCTTTGGAAATCCCTACGTTGCAGACTATGTAAATACCCATTACTATGCTGTAAAATTTGATGCTGAAGGCCAAGAACAAATCCAGTTCTACGGCAACACCTTTACCAATCCCAACTATAACCCCGAACGAAAAGGACGAAATGCCACCCATCAGTTTACACAATTTTTGGGGGTCAGCGGATACCCCACAATTGTTTTTTTAAGCGAAATGGGCGATCTGATTACACCCGTAGTTGGCTACCAAACCCCCCAACAACTGGAGTTGTATCTCAAGATGATTAAGCAAGGCGACTATCAGACGTTTAGCAAACCCGAAGATTTTGAAAAATACCGCAAAAGCTTTATTCCAAAATTCAAAGGCTGATTTTTAGACTCCCTTCTTTTGCCAAATTGTGATAAGGGATTTTTTGTTTTTTGCAACTGGCCTCCCAAAGGACAAGACGCCATGGGCGGATGTCACCGCCAAAAATCACTTTTTGCGGTTTGATTTTTTCTAACAATCGATCAAAATTTATTTTGGGATTACCGGTGACCAACAAATGGGTGGGATCAAAATCTTCAACACTCATGATCGAAGCATTTTTACAGACCAAAATCCGAAGATGTTCCTTTATGATAAAGTTGGGTAGTGACTGATATGCTAAGGAGTCGGTATAAAAGTATTGGGTGTAAAAAGATGCAATTTTATCAAGATTGACCTCCTGATGGGCAACAAGCATTTTCAGTTTATTATTTTCAGGATATGCGAGGGCCGTTGTTTGATAATGCGAAACCATCCAGAGTGTCTTTTTTGGAATCAAAAAATGTTGCACTAAAACAAAACCTCCTTGCACAATCAGTAAAGCCGATAGTAGATAGACCCAAGGAAATTGAGCTATTTTTCTTCTTCTTTGGAGCAATAAAAAAAGAAAAAAATAGAGCAGCAAAACCGCGCCTAAATTCAGTTTTAAGTCCGTAAAAATTAGATTTTCTTGTGCAGCAATCGCATTTATGCACCGATTAAATGTATGCACGATCCAATCATATATTTCATTCATGCCCCAGATTTTAAGGCTGATCAAGTTGGCGCCAGTGATAATAAAGCTCAACCCAAGAAGACCACCAAAAAAAGGGAGAATCATCCAATTGCTTATTAAAAACAATCCCGGAAACTGTTTAAAATAAAAAACACTCAAAGTGGTCACAGCAATTTGTGCCGCTAGTGTAACGACTGTAAGTTGCCAGAAGAAGCGAATCGGTCTCCACCGTGGTTGCCACAAACGAGATAAAATAGGGTGCCCTGACAGGATGCCCAACACGGCGAGATAGCTCATTTGAAACCCCACAGAAAATAAATAGGGAGGATAACATACCAGTAAAATAAAAGCACTACACAAAACCACATTAAGTGGATCTTGTCTAAAGTTTCCTTGGGTAGCCAATGCCCATAAAGAAAACATACATACAGCACGTATAACCGATGGCTTTAGTCCCGTAAAAAAAGCATAAAACCAAAGCAGCAAAATGACCAAAAATGCCGAAACGTATTTTACCCTGTCCAAGCGGTTTAGTGGGCGTAAAATAAATAGTAAGAAAAAAGTAATCAGCCCAATATGTAGTCCAGAAATGGCCAATAAATGGATCACTCCAGCTTTGGCATAAGCTTGCATTTGACCCATTTCTATACCCGATTGTTCTCCAAAGATCAAAGCACCTAACAGCCCTTTGCTGGCCATTGATAGAGAGCTATCCGAGAGTCTTTTTAGACTCTTTTGCCGCCACAATTCGATTTTCATTTTGAGTGAAATAGGGGGGCGGTTTCTACGATTGTATAATCGCCTTCGAACAATTTTAGTTCTCCAAAAATGCGCTGGTTTGCTAAATAGTTTTTATAATCAAATTGCCCAGGATGTTTTGGTGGATCAATCGGACTTGGTATTTTGTTGGTGGCAAAAGCTCGGCCAATTCGAAGATTTTCGATGGGGTTTTTAGACATAAATTGAACCACTATTTTGCCTTCTATAGGTTGATCTCCCTGCTGTAAAAGTTGTGCATAATAACGGTTTCGTGCGTTGGTTGAGCTTAGTTTTTCGATTAACACCCCCGATAGTGGTCCTATGGTGTTTTCTAAGTTTGATTTTGTGAAATGGTTTTTTGGAAGCCAATAATAGGCTGCGCGCAAGCCATAAAAACACAGGATCAAAAAAAGGTACACCCCAAGGGTGTAAAAGCGCCCATATTGTTTTTTGACCCAAACCCCTAGAAGGCCAAAAAGTAAACTACCGCCCAAAAGAACACCTGCCAGTAAAGGATTAAAGCCAATGCCCCAATGAAGCAAATACCCAACAAGCAGGGTCGTCAGTAGATAAACTACAGGGAAATGGGGCCAACGCATGCATCAATTTATAAAAATTTTTGCACGTTTATTTTGAAATAGATGTGAAGATATGTTGTGCTGTCTTGGCACTAGCACCGCCTTTGTCAAGAAGTTTTCTAAGCGACTGATAGCCCAATTGGAGGTCTTTACGGCCTTTTTCGCTCAAAAGAAAACGTAGCCACTGGGAGATTTTTTGAGGGGTGCAATCGTTTTGTATCAACTCAGTGATGAGGTGCTTTTTCATAATCAGATTGACCAATGCAATGGCATCAAGTTTGACGACTCGTTTTGCAATTTGGTAACTGATCGTGCTGCTGCGATAACAGACCACTTGAGGCACGTCAAAAAGTGCTGTTTCTAGAGTTGCAGTACCACTGGTTACGACGGCTGCTTGGCTGTGTTGTAGCAGTGCATATGTTTGATTGTGGACCAATGTGCACCGATGCCCTTGTAGGGTGGTATCATACCATTTGGGGTCGATGCCAGGCGCACCAGCAACTACAAATTGGTAAGTATCAAATTGAGGAATGCATTGCAAAAAGTAGGGCAGCATTTTTTTAATCTCCTGTTTTCTACTGCCCGGCAACAAGGCGATGATTGGCTTTGAGGGGTCTAGGTTATTTTGGGCGATAAATGTAGAATTGCTTTTATATTGGTCGATACTGTCCAAAAGTGGGTGCCCAACATAGTGTACTTTAAATTGATGTTTTTGCTCAAAATATTCTTTTTCGAAGGGTAAAATCACATAAAGGGCATCAATGTTTTTTTTGATTTGATGAATCCGATTTTCTTTCCAAGCCCAAATTTGTGGGCTGATATAATAATGATTTTTATATCCTAGCTTTTTGGCCCAGTCTGCAATTCGAAGATTAAATCCGGGATAATCGATATAAATGATTACATCAGGACGAAAATCTTGTATGTCGTTTTTGCAAAATGCGATGTTTTTCAAAATGGTTTTCAAATGAAGTATCACCTCCCAAAACCCCATAAAGGCCAGTTCGCGGTAGTGTTTTACAAGTCGAGCACCCGCGGCTTCCATTAGATCACCTCCCCAACATCGAATTTGAGCCTCTGCATCCTCTCGATGCAGGGCTTCGATCAACCGGGCACCGTGCAAATCTCCCGAGGCTTCTCCAGCAATGATATAGTATTTCAAAAGCGGTGATTTAGATGTTTATTTTTAAAAAGGCAATGATCATAACCAATAGCAAAGCGGCAAAGACCAAACCGGTAGCAAAGGGGAGCTTGTTTTTTCTAATACATATAAAAAATAGAGGGAGGTTGATAAGGGCTCCAATACTGATCAGTCCACCCAATTTTTGTTGTTGATAGAGCAGTTGTACACTCTCGACAAAACCCCCTTCGGAAAAGACTAACACAAACAACAAAACCCCCAATACGGCCGCTAGCAAGCCGGTCAAAAAGCCCAAAAAGGTTGTGCGGTTAATCAAAATCCCAAGTATTTAACTGTTGTATAGTATGGTGTGCTGTTAAATCAAACTGTACAGGTACGATTGAAATATAGCCCTGTTCAAGTGCCCATTCGTCCGTATCCTCACCCCGGTCTTCGTTGATGAAATTTCCGGTGAGCCAATAGTACTCTCTTCCCATTGGATTGGTCCGTTTATCAAATTCTTCAACCCAATAGGCTTTGGCTTGTCGACAAATTTTGATGCCCTTGATGATACCGCTTTTTAATACAGGAATATTGACATTGAGTACGGTGTCTTTAGGGATTTTATTTTTAAGAGCACTTCGCGTAATTTTTTCTACAAAGGGCTTGGTAACTTCAAAGTCAGCACCCCAACGATAATCCAAAAGTGAAAAGCCGATCGCAGGAATCCCTTCGATGCCTGCTTCTACTGCCGCACTCATGGTCCCCGAATAAATCACATTGATCGATGAGTTGGAGCCATGGTTGATGCCCGAAACACAAAGATCGGGCTTGCGGCCTAAGATTTCGTTTACCGCCAATTTTACACAATCTGCAGGAGTCCCCGAACAGCTATATTCTAGTTGCGGACCATCGGTTGGATGAACTTCGCAATGTAAGGTGGAGTTAATCGTTATGGCGTGTCCCATAGCAGATTGTGGACTGTCTGGTGCAACCACCACTACTTCGCCTATGGTGTTCATAACTTCGATGAGTGCCCGAAGTCCCGGAGCTGTGATTCCATCATCATTGGTCACAAGTATCAGGGGTTTTTTTGACATAGTTTTTTTTAAATTATGCTCTAAAATAAGAAAATTAACAGCGACTTTGAACTAACCCACCTTTAACAAAATCTTTGTAATTCGCGGTTTGATAATCCTTTAATTTTCCCTTATTTTAGTACTTTATCACTTGCTATGCGAAAATTAAGAATCTTACTACCTGCTATTGTGCTCACCGCTTTGTTTTTGGGGTTTTCTTCAAAAGAAGCGATCAACCCCGATAAAGACAAGCTTTTACTAGAAATTATTTCATATGTACTCGAACGAGGACACTTTGATCCAAAAGAAATCAACGATGATTTTTCGGAGCAAGTTTTTATGAAATACATGGAAGGATTAGACGGTCAGCACCGATTTTTTCTTCAAGCCGACATCATCAATTTCAATCGATTTAAAAATAAAATTGACGATGAGTTGAAACAAACGACTTTAACTTTTTTTGAATTGACCTACGACCGATTGATGGGACGTATGGATCAAGTAAAAGAATTTTACAACGAAATTTTAGACACCCCTTTTGATTTTGACATCCAAGAAACCATCGACTTAGAGTATGATAAGCTCCCCTATGCCACCAACCTCAACGAACTAAAAAACCGTTGGAGAAAAAGGTTTAAACTCTCCACCCTCGATCGATTTGTAAGCAAAAAGGAAGAAGAGCAGAAAAAGTTTAAAGAAGATCCAACTTATAAAATGAAAAGCGATGCACAATTGGAGGTAGAAGCCCGAGAATTGACCCGCGAAAACATCAAAGACTACTTTGACCTGATCAACGAATTGGATCGTAAAGATTGGTTTTCTATTTACGTCAATGCCATCGCAGAACAATTTGATCCCCACACATTTTATTTCGCCCCGGAAGAAAAAGACCGATTTGACACCAACATGTCCGGAACCTATGACGGTATCGGCGCCCGTTTACAAAAGAAAAATCAAGAGGTCAAAATTGTAGAAGTTATATCTGGAGGGCCCGTATGGCGGGACAAACTTTTGGATGTAGGTGATATTATTCTAAAAGTAGCACAAGCCACTGGTGATGCCGTAGAAATTTCTGGAATGCGTCTCGATGATGCCATCAAACTCATCAAAGGCCCATCAGGAACCCAAGTGATTTTGACGATCAAACGGGTCGATGGTACCATCGAAGAGGTTGCCATTACGAGAGACGTTGTCCAACTCGAGGAGGTTTATGCCCGATCCTCATTGATCCAAAAAGGGGACAAAACTTTTGGGCTTATTGCACTGCCTAAATTTTACATCAATTTTGAGGATTATAAAGAACGCAATGCTGCAACAGACGTCAAAAAGGAGCTGGAGCAACTCAAAAAGAAAGGAGTCTCTGGGATCGTACTAGATCTTAGAAACAACGGAGGAGGATCGCTAAAAACAGTTGTTGACATGACCGGTTATTTTATAGAAGAAGGCCCTATAGTACAGGTCAAAAGTGTGGGCAACCGCAAAGAGGTACTAAGTGATACCGATCCCGCTATTGTATGGGATGGTCCACTCGTCGTATTGGTCAATGAATTTTCGGCCTCTGCTTCTGAAATTTTAGCTGCTGCATTGCAAGACTACAAACGTGCCATAGTTTTAGGAAGTAAACAGACTTTTGGCAAAGGAACCGTTCAAAACATGGTAGATCTCAACCGTATTATATCTGGCAATACCTATGGTGACCTTGGCGCACTAAAGATAACAACCGATAAATTTTATCGGATCAATGGTGGCTCAACACAGTTAGAAGGTGTCAAAAGTGATGTTGTAATTCCCGACCGCTATCAATATGTCGATATGGGTGAAAAAGACCAAGACAACCCCCTCGCTTGGGATCGCATATCTCCAGCGAGTTATAGGCCGTGGACCAAAGATTTTAATTTTCAATATGCCATAGAAAACAGCAAAGCACGTCTTTCTAACAATACGATGATCTCCTTGATCGAAGAACAAGCACAACGCATCAAAGCCCAGCAAAACGATTATACCTACTCACTCAATTATCAAGAGTTCAAAGACGAGCAAGATGCAGATCGTGCTGCTTCTAAAAAATTTGAAGTACTCAACAAATTTTCATCTCCGTATGATTTTACATGGTTGCCCGAAGCGGATCTATCTTTAAAGGGCAGTGCCGTTTTTCCCAATAAAGATTATGCCGAAAAGCGCAAAAGATGGGCCGAAGATCTAAAGAAAGACCTCTATATCTCAGAAGCGGTAAATATTTTAGAAGATATGAGTACATCGTTTAGTGGCAACCAGAAAGTTGCCCAGATAAAACAATAAACTATGGAAAGAAGGCCATCGGGGCTGTACAATCGATTAAAGAGTAATGCCCTTGGCCTAATAAGTTTTTCTATCATAATGATCCTAGCCTTGGTGGCAATCTTTGCCTACCAGTTGGCACCCGATGCTTCCAAAAATGCCAATCAAATGCACCTGTCGATTCATTCGCAACCTCCCGGTTTTGAGGTGCAAATCCTTCGTTTGCCGCTTCAACAACCTTCGGTTGACGCATCTTCTTTTTTCAACGGATATAGCATCGACCATGATGCCATTCCGATTGAAGATTGGCGCATACAAAATGGAGTTCTAGAAATTCGCCCTTTTGGACGTAGGCAAGGATATTATGAGCCGATAGCTACAAACCGAATTCCGCAGGGTCAAAACCTAAATGATTTCGTTTCCCAAAACGTCGAAAAGCAACAGTTTTTATTGGGTACTGACAAATACGGTAGGGATTTGTTGAGCCGCTTGATCATTGGTTCGAGAGTATCCCTTGCAATTGGTTTTGTGGCCGTATTTATTTCACTATTGATCGGAATTGTACTGGGGGCTATTTCAGGCTATTTTGGTGGAAAAATCGACGCGGCAATCATGTGGCTAATCAATATTGTTTGGTCGATTCCTACTTTGCTTTTGGTCATTGCGATTACCCTGGTTTTGGGGCGTGGCTTTTGGCAAGTTTTTATTGCGGTAGGTTTGTCAATGTGGGTAGAAGTTGCCCGTCTGGTTCGAGGGCAGGTTTTTGGCCTCAAGGAGCGAACATTTATCCAGGCGGCTCATACCTTAGGCTTTTCTAATGGGACCATCATTTTTAGCCATCTTTTACCGTTATTGGTAGCACCGCTTATTGTTTTGTCAGCGGCAAATTTTGCCAGTGCTATTTTGATCGAATCCGGGTTGAGTTTTTTGGGCATAGGGGCACAACCTCCCATTCCCAGTTGGGGAGGAATGATCAAGGATCACTTTCGGTATTTACTCTTGGGCAAACCCTATTTGGCCTTATTGCCGGGTCTTTGTATCATGCTGTTGGTATTGGCATTTATGACTTTGGGCAACAGCCTTCGAGATGCGTTAGATGTCAAAAACTAACTACCACTCCTTTAGCCGATTGGCATCGATGTTGAGATAGATAAAAATCAACATCGAAAAGGCCAAAAGACTCGAGCCGCCATAGCTCACAAACGGCAGCGGAATTCCTATCGTAGGAACAATTCCTAAAGCCATACCGGTATTGATGAAAAAGTGAAAAAACAAAATACTAGCAACTCCATAGGCATAGGCGCGTCTAAAGATATTGGTTTGCTTTTCGGCTTGATACAAAATGCGTATTATAAGTAGGGTAAACATCAAAATCACAAAAAAACTGCCTATAAAACCCCATTCTTCTCCAATGGTACTAAAGATATAATCCGTATGTTGCTCCGGCACAAAATTTCCTTTGGTTTGTGTACCATTTAAAAATCCTTTTCCACTAAAACCACCAGAACCGATGGCAATTTTAGATTGATTGATATTATAGCCTATCCCTTGAGTATCGACCTCTTTTCCCAAAATAATATTAAAACGATCCCGATGCCGTTGTTCAAACACGGAATTAAAAATAAAATTTACAGACAAGACAAAGGCCGCGGCAAGAATTCCAACACCCAGAAATGGTAACAACTTGGGCTTGTATCGTGCCCATTTTAGGTACAAAAACACCAGTACGAGTAAAATAGCAATACTACTGATCATTACGGGGACTTCGATGAGTAGGGTGCCAAGAAACAGGGCCAATGCAGATAACAGAACAAATAAAAAGCCTAGGTTGAGCCCTTCGCGTAACAAGACAAAAAAGAAGGCCAGATAGACCAAGGCCGATCCGGGATCGGGTTGCAAAACAATCAAAAACATGGGGAGTAACAATACGCCACTTACTTTTAGTATCGATTTTATGGACTTTAAATTGGTTTGAAAATCGCTTAAAATTTTTGCCAAAACAAAGGCGGTACCAATTTTTGCAAATTCGGCGGGTTGCAATCCAATACCCCCAAAATTATACCACGAGCGTGCCCCTGAGATGGTTTTTCCAAAAGCAAAAAGCCCAATTAATAAGACGATGGTCAAAATGTAGAAAGACCAACTAAATCGTTCAAAGATTTTGACATTAAGGAAAAGGATCAATCCGCCACTTGTGAGTCCAAAAACAAAAAATAAAAACTGTTTTCCGACAGGAATCGTAAAATTGAGTAAATCGCTTTGCTCTTCTACAAAGGTTGCTGAATAGATATTTACGATTCCAAATATGGCGAGGCTCAAGTAGAGCAAAAGGGTCATCCAATCCAAACGAGAAAAAATAGAACTATTCATTGATCGTAAAGGGGATCCCCAAATAAGGTTTTTGATATTCTGCTTCTAGGCTACCATTGAGCATCCGATTTTCGAGCCATTTTCTTTGGACGCTTTTGTTGAGGTATTTTTCAATCATAAGACTGGCGATAGGCGCTGCCCATCGTGCTCCCCAATAACCGTTTTCTACAAATACAGCCAAGGCGATTTGGGGGTTGTCCTTTGGGGCAAAAGCGATAAACATGGAGTGATCGGTGAGTTGTGTTTTTTTGCCGTCAAGTAACATAAAATTTTCTACGGTACCGGTTTTTCCACAAACAGTTATACCGTTTATTCGTGCCACACGTGCAGTGCCTTGCTCCACCACTTTGTGCATGCCCTCGATAACGGTTTCGAAATGAATCGAGTCGATGGTCGTCCATTTTTTTTCATATTCTGATCCTTGTGATTGATCACTGACCGATTTCATAAAATGGGGTTTAATATAAAAACCTCTGTTGGCGATGGCAGCCGTAAAGTTGGCCATTTGAATCGGAGTTGTTAAAATTTCTCCTTGACCGATGGCGTTTGAAATAATGGTGGGGGCTTTCCAGCCTTTTTCTCCATAAAATCGATTGTAGAGTGCCGCATCAGGAATGTAGCCGGGTTGTCCAATGGGTAGATCATATCCCAGATAATTCCCCAAACCAAAACTATTGAGGTGTTTTTTCCATTGTGTGATTCCCTCTTGTGGTGTTGGATAGCCCTCGATGATTCTTTGGTAGGTATATGAAAAATAGGTATTGCACGAATTATAAATACCAGACATTAAATTGTTGCTTGTGCCTATTGGGCAATGACATTCCATAAACGCACCTCGTGCATAATAGTGTCCTCCATCGCAACGAAATAGGGTTTTCGGCGAGATGACATTTTCTTGAAGTGCAATGAGTGCATTGAGGGTTTTAAAAGGTGATCCTGGGGCATATTGCGCTTGTAGCCCACGATCAAAAAGGGGCTTAGAAATGGTGTCGTTTCGTAGTTGTTTAAAATTTTCGGACCGTGTTCTACCTACCAAAAGTTGGGGGTCAAAGCTGGGTGCAGTTACCAATGCTAAGACTTCACCTGTTGCCGGTTCTATTGCAACAACACCCCCCCGTTTGTTTTGAAATAGGGCTTCACCGTATTCTTGCAATTCAATATCAAGGGTCAAGTTAATGTCGCTGGCTTGCACCACCGCTTCGTTGAGTTGCCCCTCTTGATAATCACCAATAATGCGATTGAATTTGTCCTTTTGATAGACCATCTTACCTTTTTGACCTCGGAGGTATTTTTCATAAAATTTTTCGATGCCCTGTCTGCCTATCAATTCTCCCATCTGATAATAGTCGTCTTTTTTGAGGTCAGAAGTGTTTACCTCACTGACATACCCCAACACATTGGCTGCAGCTTTGGTATGGTATGCACGTTGCGACTTGTCTTGCAGATAAAATCCAGGGTATTTCCAAATTTTTTCTTGCAATAGCGCATGTGTTTTTTGATCAATTTGGTTGACCACTACCGATGGAAGTTTGACCGAATACCGACGATTTTCGTGGAGTTTTTTTTCTAAATAATCAGGCGTTATTCCAACAATTTTGCACAACTCGAGCGTGTCAAATGGCTTTAGTTGCTCGGGGATTGACATCAAATCATATGCCGGCTGGTTGGCAACGAGCAATTTGCCATTGCGATCGTAGATGTATCCACGATCTGGAAAAACCGGACGCTCAACAACTGCATTGCCTTCAGAAAGACTTTTGTAGTTGTTTGAAGATATCTGCAAGTATCCCAAACGAAGAGTAAATAGAAGTGCTACAAAAAGAGTAAATCCGGGTAAAACTAATTTACGATTCATTTGCGCACATTAAAGAGACTTAAAGTTAGCCATAAAATGCTTATTGTAAAAAGTGCGCTGTAAATGGTATTTAAAAAAATATAGCGTAGCCCCTCCCAATTGAAAATTGCAATTGAAAAATAGATTAAATGATGGATGAACACGATCAATGCTAAAAATGTGATTCTGTTGCTGAGCTTCGTCCCGTATTCCATGGCATGGTTGTTTTCTGCATTGACGCCAAATGCAAAGTTGCTGATCGTGGGCCGAACAAAACATACCGTCAAGGTAGCAATGGTATGTGCGCCAGCGGTTTGATGCATCAAATCCAAAAAGAACCCCATCAGAAAACCGAGTATTATAAAGAGTGTTTGGTTGCTGTCCAATCGGTATAAAACCACAAAAAACAAGTACGGATAGGGATTGATATGTCCTAAAAAATTGATGTTGCTAAAGATCAATACTTGCAGAAGTATCAAGAGAAGAAATTGTCCTGTGATTTTTAAAATTTCTTGTACCACTTATGGTTTGAGTTGGTTGAGTTCTTCTTTGTTGTTGTTCTTGACAACATATACATACTCCAATGCCGTAAAATTTGTAAAGGGGAGTACTTCAATTTCATAATACCGCTTGGAAGGCAATAATTTATAGTTAACCACTTTGCCAATAGGGATATCTTTTGGAAAATAGTCCGACATTCCGCCCGTAACAACGGTATCTCCAACGACAACATTGTTGATCGTACTGATGCCATCTAACAGCAATCTATTGGCTGCAATCCCGGGCCAATAAATAGAGCCAAAAGCCCCGTTTTTTAAAAGTTTGGCATTGATCCGTACATCGGAGTGTAAAAGGGATAATGCACTAGAAAAATGGGGTGTGGTTTCGTTGATGATGCCGACAATGCCATGAGGACCAATAACACCCATTTCTTTTTCTATATGACCTATGCTCCCTTTGTCCAGCACCAATTGGTTACGTGCTTGGTCAAAGCTGTTTTTGAGTACTTGTGCAGTATAGTAGGTAAATCCCGAAATAGCAAAAGTTGGATTTGAAAGCGTATCAATTGAATTTGTACTTGTCAGCTTTTCTTTCAAAAGTCTATTTTCTTCTAATAAATCTTGATTTTGTTTTTGTAAAGAAAAATAATTCGAGGTGTTGTTTTGAAATTCAAAGATTTGGCCCGACATGCGAAGCCCCAACCTTTCGAGTTGCGTCTGGTGGTAATAACTCCTATTGTTGAGAAAAATAAGTGCAAAGAGGAGTAATAAAAGATAAATCAAGACATTTTTATTGCGAAAAATGGCATTGATAATTTGCTGCATGTGTTTTATTTAATCAAGATCGTCTTGTAGCGCTCGATGTTTTTGAGAGTGATTCCTGTGCCTCTAACAACAGCCTGTAAGGGGTCTTCCGCTATATAAACCGGAAGGTCTGTTTTCCGTGATAGCCGTTTGTCCAAGCCTCTTAGCAAAGCACCACCCCCGGCAAGGTAAATTCCGGTATTATAAATATCAGCAGCAAGTTCTGGTGGTGTTTGCGCCAAAGCTTCCATGATCGCCTCTTCGATTCGAATAATAGACTTATCAAGCGCTTTGGAAATTTCTTTATAATTGATAACCGTTTGCTTTGGTTTGCCGGTTACAAGATCGCGCCCCTGAACCGACATTTCTTCTGGTGGATTGTCTAAATCTTCAATGACAGCGCCGATGAGGATTTTGATTTTTTCTGCGGTACGCTCGCCCACATATAGGTTGTGTTCACTACGCATATAGTTGACGATGTCATTGCTAAACACATCACCTGCAATTTTGACGGATTTGTCACAAACGATACCGGATAAAGCAATTACAGCAATTTCTGTAGTACCTCCTCCGATATCTACAATCATATTGCCTTTGGGTTGCATGATATCGATCCCAATACCGATAGCGGCAGCCATGGGTTCATGAATTAGATAGACTTCTTTACCATTAACGCGTTCTGCAGATTCTTTTACTGCACGCATTTCTACTTCGGTGATCCCCGAAGGGATACAAATTACCATACGGAGTGAGGGGGTAAAAAATCGATTTTTTAACGAAGGGATGCTTTTGATCAATTTGTTGATCATTTGCTCCGAAGCATTAAAATCTGCGATTACTCCGTCCTTGAGCGGGCGAATGGTCCGAATATTTTCATGGGTTTTGCCTTGCATCATACTGGCTTCTTCTCCGATGGCAATAATCTTATTGGTCGTACGATCTATTGCCACTATCGAGGGACTGTTGACCACCACTTTGTCATTATGAATGATCAGTGTGTTGGCCGTGCCCAAATCTATTGCTATCTCTTCTGAAAAGAAACCCATAAGTTCGTCTTTGAAAGTGGATATAAAGTTAAAGAATTAATGTTTAAAATGACGAATTCCCGTCAACACCATTTTCATATTTTTTTTATTGCAAAAATCTATAGAATCTTGATCTTTAATGCTACCTCCGGGCTGGATTACAATCCGAATACCTGCTTCGTAAGCGATGGACACACAATCTGGAAACGGAAAAAAAGCATCACTAGCCATCACAGCATCTTGCAGATCGAAGTTAAAATTTTTGGCTTTAACAATTGCTTGGTTTAGGGCATCAACGCGCGAAGTTTGTCCAGTGCCTGATGCTAGAAGTTGCTTGTTTTTGGCCAACACAATGGTATTGGACTTGGTATGCTTACAAATTTTTGATGCAAACAGCAGATCTTCGATTTCAGAAGCGTTTGGCACCTCGAGGGTGACATTTTTCAAGTCAGACACTTGGTCGGTATGAAGGTCCTTGCCCTGAACCAATACGCCGTTGAGGCAACTTCTTAGTTGCTGTTGGGGTAGGGGCACGTCATTTTGTTTGAGCAAAATGCGGTTCTTTTTTTGTTTTAATATATCAAGGGCATCTACTTCAAAGCCTGGAGCAATAACGACTTCACAAAACAGATTATGGATCTCCAAGGCCGTAGCTGCGTCTAGGGTTGTATTGGCTATAAGGATGCCGCCAAAGGCCGATACCGGATCTCCGGCAAGTGCGTCAACATAAGCTTCATGAAGAGTTGGACGTGTTGCGAGTCCACAGGTGTTATTGTGTTTTAGTATCGCAAAGGTGGGCAATTCGTCTTTAAATTCTTGCATCAGCTGTACAGCAGCATCTACATCGAGCAGGTTGTTATATGAAAGGCCCTTACCATGCAATTGTTCTAAAAGCTCGTGGAGTGGCCCAAAAAAGCGCCCTTCTTGATGCGGATTTTCGCCATATCTTAATGTTTGTCCTTCAGATTGGCTAATTTTTAGATAGCCAGGTTCTGCATTAAAATAGTTGAAAATTGCGGTGTCATAGTTGGAGGAAACGTGGAAAGCTTTTGCCGAAAAATGCTTTCGCTGAGCCAACAATGTGTCCCCTTTTTGGTCTTTTAAAAGTGCCAATAAAGTGGGGTATTCTTTTTTGTCAGCAATACACAGTACGTCGTGGAAATTTTTGGCGGCCGCTCGGATTAATGCAATGCCACCGATGTCTATTTTTTCAATTATTTCTTGCTCTGTACCACCAGCAGCAACGGTGTCTTCAAACGGATATAAATCCACAATAACAAGATCGATTTGTGGAATTTGGTATGCAGCCATTTCAGCCTGATCTCCACTGTGATTTTGACGGTTGAGGATGCCTCCAAATACTTTTGGGTGCAAGGTTTTTACGCGGCCACCGAGTATCGAAGGATACTCCGTAAGATCTTCTACGGGGACCACAGGAATCCCCATTTGTCTAATAAAAGCTTCAGTTCCACCCGTAGAGTATAGGGTAACCCCCAATTGATGAAGTTCTTCGATTATGGGTTCGAGGCCCGTTTTGTCAAAAACAGAAATTAAAGCTGCTGATAAGGTGCGCGTATCACTCATATTAAGTTAAATAGTTTTCGGGTATGATGTCTTTGACCCTTTTGTTTATTGCTTCGAGCAAGGCTTCATCTGCAGCACCAAACGGGTCGATTTGATTGGAATCGATGTCTATCTGACCGATGTTTTTACCGTCTTTGAAAAGCGGAACAACAATTTCTGATTTTACAGAAATGCTGCAAGCAATATAATTGTCTTGTGCATGCACATCGGGTACGACGAAATTTTTGTTGGATTCGGCCACTTGACCACAGATACCCTTCCCAAAGGGTATTGTTGTGTGATCGGTTGGGATTCCTGCGAAAGCCTTGAGGTGAAGGGTGCGGGTATCAAAGTCAGAGAAATAAAAACCAACCCAGTCGTAGTGTGCAACTTCTTTTTGAAGAAGTTCACAGATGTGTGTTAGGGTTTTTTTCCAATCTTCGGACGTGTTTGCGAGTAGTTGATCGACTGCGTTAAGAAGGTGGGTTGTTTTTTCCACATTAATGTTTGTTCAAAAATATTAAAATTAGCCCGCAGACGGATCGTTAAATTTTACTTAATTTCAACAAACAATTAACCATTGAAATTCACAGATGGAACAAGCAATAAAAATCGCTGGAATGACCTGTGAGGGATGCCGAAAAGGGGTGACTGAAAAGCTGCTAACACTCCCGGGTGTAGCACAGGCAAATGTAGATTTGCAAAATGGAAGTGCCCTGATCCAAGGGACTCAAAATTGGTCAATTGAAGAAATTGAAAAGGTGCTTGGTGCTAAATACAAAGTGACACAGGGTGTGCAAGCAACGGCCGATGTTCTGCCACACACCCAGAGCAAGTTGCAGCAGTTGTTTCCACTTTTTCTGATTTTTGGATATTTGACAGCAGGCGCTTTTTTTCTCCAATGGGTTTCAGAAGGTACACGCCTTTTTATGTATGATTTTATGGGGCTATTTTTCCTCATTTTTAGCTTTTTTAAGTTTCTAGATTATCAAGGGTTTCCTGCTTCATTTTCCAGTTATGACCCCATAGCTAAGCGTACGCTTGCCTATGCGTATGCCTATCCTTTTATAGAAACCCTGCTAGGACTTTGTTTCCTTTTCGAATGGCAAATAGCGGCCGCATTGATTGTCACTTTTATGCTCTTATTTGCAACTACTGTTGGGGTATTGCATGCCTTGATCAACAAACGTATTATTGAATGTGCTTGCTTGGGAACTGCGCTTAAGTTGCCCATGACAGAAGCAACACTGATAGAAAATGCTATTATGTTGGTAATGTGTGTTTACAGTTTGGCTTTGCTCTGGTTCTAGCGTAACAGGATTTGATGCCGCGTATTTTTGTCCACCAAAAATTTGGCTTGTGAAAAATTTGGAGGTCCAAAAGTGCCCATAGCATTGTTTGAAAAACCGTATTTTTCTTTAGGAATACCCAACATGTTTTTGTCCAAACGACTGTTGTTATTGGCATCATGAAAAATTTTTACGGCATAAAAGCCTGCTGTAAGATTTTTGAAAGGAACGACCATAGACGGAGCAGTTACGGCAACTATTTTTTTGTGCGCCTCAATTGCGGTATCTGTGTCAAAATCGGTTTCTGATCTGTGTAGGCTGAGGTATAATTTTCCTTTTAGGTCTTCAAAGCCACTAATGTCAATGTCTAAAGAAAATTGCTCTTGAGCGTGGCTGAAGTGTATAAAGACGGTAACTAAAAAAAGGGTGAAAAATCGATTCATAATTAAGAATTTTAGGACGTATAAAAATAAAAAAACCTGCTCTTATGAGCAGGTTTTTGATTGACTAATGCAATGATTACATCATGCCAGGCATTCCACCTCCCATTGGAGGGGCAGCAGGCGCATCTTCTTTGATGTCCACCAAAGCACACTCGGTAGTTAAGATCATACCTGCTACAGATGCGGCATTTTCTAGGGCTACACGGGTTACTTTTTTAGGATCAATAATCCCTGCGGCAAGCATGTCCACATAGGTGCCATCTTTGGCATTGTAACCGAAGTTGTCATTTCCTTCCATTACTTTAGAAACCACGACAGAACCTTCTCCGCCAGAGTTGGCAACAATCGTTCTTAAAGGTGCTTCAACCGCATTTTGAATGATTTGAACCCCTGTGGTTTCATCGGCAGTAGCAGCTTTGATTTTGTCCAAACATTTTTTGGCATTAAGCAGCGCTACACCACCTCCAGCAACAATACCTTCTTCGATTGCTGCACGAGTGGCATGAAGGGCATCGTCTACACGGTCTTTCTTTTCTTTCATTTCTACTTCAGAAGGGGCACCCACATAAAGTACTGCGACACCTCCAGAAAGTTTGGCTAAGCGTTCTTGTAATTTTTCTTTGTCATAGTCTGAGGTAGATGCCTCAATCTGTGATTTGATTTGGCTTACTCGTGCCTGAATATCCTCGGGATTTCCTGTACCGTTAACAACGGTCGTGTTGTCTTTATCGATGGTTACTTTTTCGGCAGTACCTAACATATCTAGGGTTACGTTTTCTAAGGTCAATCCGCGTTCTTCAGAAATGACGCTACCACCAGTAAGAATTGCGATATCCTCCAACATGGCTTTTCTGCGATCTCCAAAACCAGGAGCTTTGACAGCAGCGATTTTTAGTGATCCGCGCAATTTGTTAACCACAAGCGTGGCCAGTGCTTCACCATCAACATCTTCTGCAATAATCAAAAGCGGTTTTCCAGATTGAGCAACCGGTTCTAGTACGGGAAGCAAATCTTTCATGACAGAGATTTTTTTGTCGTATAACAAAATATACGGCGCTTCAAGATCGGCCATCATTTTTTCAGAATCCGTTACAAAATACGGAGAGATATATCCTCGGTCAAACTGCATACCTTCTACGACATCCACATAGGTGTCGGTTCCTTTGGCTTCTTCTACAGTGATGACACCTTCTTTGCCCACTTTTTCAAAAGCCTCTGTTATGAGTGCTCCAATGGTCTCATCGTTGTTTGCTGAGATGCTGGCGACTTGGCTGATTTTTTCTGAGGAGTTGCCCACTTCAACGGCTTGTTTTTCCAATTGCGCAACGATGGCCTCTACGGCCTTATCGATTCCTCTTTTAAGATCGAGTGGATTGGCTCCAGCAGCGACGTTTTTCAAGCCTTCTTTTACGATGGCTTGTGCCAAAATGGTTGCCGTGGTTGTTCCATCACCCGCAAGATCATTGGTTTTGGAGGCCACTTCTTTAACCATCTGTGCGCCCATATTTTCAAGGGCATCTTCAAGTTCTATTTCTTTGGCAACGGTTACTCCGTCCTTGGTCACCTGTGGTGCACCAAATGATTTGCCAATAATTACGTTTCTCCCTTTGGGGCCGAGGGTTACTTTTACGGCGTTAGCTAGAGCATCGACACCGCGTTTTATACCATCTCTTGCTTCGAGATCAAATTCTATTTTTTTTGCCATTTTTGGTGATTTTAAAAATTAAACAATTGCTAAAAGATCACTTTCTTTCATCATCAAATAATCCACGCCGTCATACTGCAGTTCAGTACCTGCATATTTGCCATAGAGCACTTGATCGCCAACCTTTACGGTAATGGGATGATCTTTGGTGCCTGGGCCAACAGCCGCAACGGTTCCTTTTTGAGGTTTTTCTTTTGCTGTATCAGGAATAATAATACCTGAAGAAGTCTTGGTCTCAGCAGCCGCAGGAACTACCAGAACGCGATCTGCTAAAGGTTTAATATTTAACTTACTCATAATTAAAAAATTTTAATGGTTCTATTCATAAATTATGCCAATAAGAATTGTCTGACAGATTCTAAAAAAAAATGCCAGACTGTCAGTAGCCTGGCATGGAGTTGATCCTATTTTTTATCTAGTTATTGTCCGTTGCTGGAACTTCTGGGATGGTTTCAGGAACAGCATCTGGAATCGGTTGCTCGGTGACGTCTTCTAATAGACGCGAATCGGATGCTGTTTGGTTGTCGTTTAACGAAATATTGGATAACAAAATCAATACCAACAACAAACCGGCCAAAACCCAGGTGCTACGGTCTAAAAAATCGGTTGTCTTCTGAACGCCTCCCAATTGTTGGGCGCCTCCACCAAAAGAAGAAGAGAGCCCTCCTCCTTTGGGATTTTGAACCATAACAACCAACACTAGTAAAAAGCATACTAGTATAATAAGGCCAATAAAAATATTAAAAGTGCTCATAATTATTTGTCTTTCTTCTTTTGAAGGCGTTTAATCGCTTTAATTTGGTCTGCAAAGAAACTATTTTTTTCTGGATATTTCAAACTTAAAATGGTGTAGGCTTTGAGTGCCTCTTCGTACTTTTCTTGCTTAACAAATACGCGAGCCAATGTCTCGGTCATCAATTCGTTTTGAGGAATTTCATTGCCTTTAAGTGGGTCATCAAATGTGGCAGTTTTACGAATCGGTCCAATCGAAGGGTTTTTTTCAATAAAGGCATCTATTAACCCCCATTTGTCGTCAGACTGTGGATTGTTATGTTCTTGAGCTTGCTCTTTGCTGTCGAGTTGATTGATCCATTCAGTAAAACTAAAGGTTGCAGGGATTTCGGGGCTTACCGTTTTTGGTTTTTCTGTTTGGGGTTCGGTGTCAATTGGTTCAATTTGCTGGGAGACAGCTGCTTGTTGTTTCGGTTGCTGTTTTGACGTACTCCGTTCATCCATAAAGGATTTTAACAACCCCCGATCATAAGTGGCGATTGCCGCTTTTTGAAGCGCACTTTCTGCCGACAATTTTTCTTGGGCAAGTTGGGCTTTTGCAGAACAAATTAATGCGGTTTGAAAATGAGGGTAGGTACCAACCAGTGCCTCTAGCGCTGTAGCTTGTTGTGGATCTTGTGGATCAAAATGATCGAGAAGTTTGCTAAATTCCGCTGCTGTCATCCTTTTACCATTTTGCTAGGGTTTCATTAAAAATGTCTTGGGTAATACGTTCAAACAATTCTTTATGCGCTGTGTCTTTAATGTCATAGACTTGTTGTTCTGCTGGGAAATCGTAAAAAAAACTAAATTTTCTTTCAAAATCATCTTCGTCATTTTTGGTGTTATAATACCGAAGATTTACAGCGAGAGTAAGTCGGTTTTGCGCCGCTTTGATGTCTGAAGTTGCTGACATTGGGGTGACACTATATTCGACAATTTCACCTTCATAGATCAGATCCCCTTCTCGATTTACCAAAGACAGGTTGGTCAGATTGAGAATTAAATCTTGCAGAGCAATGGTAAAATCTTGGTCCAGCCCGGGTTCGACAGTAGATCCGGGTCGGTTGCCGGCTTGATTTTCGAAAAAATTAACTTGAAAAGTTTCGGTCCCTGCAGGAATCGATGCGCCCGTAAACGAATAAATACCACAGCCGGTGATCAATAGGATAATTGGCGCCAACAACCAAAAGGAAGTTTTAGAATGCATCGTCTTCTTTCTCATTGAGGTCGTATTGTTTGATTTTGCGATAGAGTGTACGTTCTGAGATGCCGAGTTCTTCTGCAGCCTTTTTTCTTTTTCCGTTACTTCGGCTTAGGGCCTGCTTGATCATTTCGATTTCTTTTTCTAACAAAGAAAGGGGTTCTTCTTCAATGGCAGTTTCGGCATAATCGTATCTGTCATGATCATCAACCTTAGAAATTTCGATGTCTGCAGTCGGTTTTTCAATGGCAATTGTTGAAGGAGGCAATTCTTTTGGAAGATGCTCTTCTTCTTTGCCATAGATTTTTTTGATTAGGTTTTGATTTTTTTCTTTACGCATTGACGGATCCTCTTCCTGAATCAGTTCGTGGGTCAATTTTTTTAGGTCATTGAGATCGGAGCGCATGTCAAAGAGAATTTTGTATAAAATTTCACGCTCAGAAGAAAAATCACTTTTGTCTTTTTGTTTGTCAATTACACTGGGAAGTTGACTTCCTTTTTCGGGGAGATAAATCCGCAGTGTTGTTGGGCTTATGAGTCGTTCTTTTTCTAAAACCGACATTTGTTCTGCGACGTTGCGCAATTGACGGATGTTTCCGCTCCAGCGGTATTGTTGCAAAAGCAGTTGGGCGTTATCGTCCAATCGAAGTGGGGGCATTCGATATTTTTCGGCAAAGTCTGCTGCAAATTTTCTAAAGAGTAAGTGGATGTCTTCTTTGCGCTCTCTTAGGGGTGGAATGGCAATTTCTACTGTGCTGAGGCGATAATAGAGGTCTTCTCTAAATTTTTCTTTTGCAATAGCTTCTTCCATTTTGACATTGGTAGCAGCAACTATACGGACGTTGGTTTTTTGGACTTTAGAAGATCCAACCTTAAAAAACTCTCCGTTTTCTAACACCCGCAACAAACGCACTTGGGTGGGTAGGGGCAGTTCGCCTACTTCGTCTAAGAAAATGGTCCCTCCATCGGCTTCTTCAAAATAGCCACTTCGGGTACTTGTTGCTCCGGTAAAGGCGCCTTTTTCGTGCCCAAAAAGTTCACTATCTATGGTGCCTTCTGGGATGGCTCCACAGTTTACGGCTATATATCGGGCGTGTTTGCGGGAAGAATATTGGTGGATGATTTTGGGGATATTTTCTTTCCCTACGCCACTTTCTCCAGTGACCAAAACCGATATTTCGGTGGCGGCTACTCGCAGGGCTTTTTCGAGTGCTCGGTTAAGCCCGGGATGATTTCCGATAATGCCAAATCGTTGTTTTACGTGTTGTATCGAATCCATCGTTTATATTGTTTTTGAATGCCCTACAGCGGTACCGATAAGGGTTGCTGATGTAGCACGTTCTATTTTTACATCGACAAAATCACCGACGTTATAATGTTCTTTTGGGAAAACAACTACTGTATTTTGTGTAGTACGACCACTCCATTGCTCTGGGGATTTTTTGGAAGCTTTTTCGATTAAAACACAATAGGTATTACCGATATATTGTTCTGTTCGATATTTGCTGTGGCCTTGTTGGAGGGCGATAATTTCGTTGAGTCTTCTTTTTTTGACCTCCTCGGGGATATCATCCTCGAGCTTGCGTGCCGCTAAAGTACCGGGTCGCTCCGAGTAGGCAAACATAAAGCCAAAATCGTATTTTACATATTCCATTAACGAAAGCGTGTCTTGGTGATCTGCCTCCGTTTCGGTAGGAAAACCTGCAATCATATCGTGCGAAATCCCGCAATTGGGTAAAATCTTCCGAACATTATCAATAAGCGTCATATATTCTTGACGGGTGTGTAAGCGATTCATTTTTTTAAGAATACGATCGCTCCCCGATTGGACAGGAAGGTGAATGTATTTGCAGATGTTATCGTAGGCTGCCATAACATGTAGGACAGAAACCGACATGTCTTGAGGATTTGAGGTAGAAAAACGGATTCGCATCTGCGGTTGTGCCTCAGCGACCAATTGCAATAATTTGGCAAAGTCAATGGCCGTCTTTTGTTGAAGCAGTGTGGCTTTGCTGAAATCTTTTTTTAGTCCTCCGCCATACCACAAATAGCTATCTACATTTTGCCCCAAAAGGGTAATTTCTTTGTAGCCCTGCTTGGCAAGCTTGTCAATTTCTTCCAAGATACTTTTTGGATCCCTACTGCGCTCGCGCCCTCGAGTAAAGGGTACGACACAAAAGGTACACATATTATCACAACCCCGAGTGATAGACACAAAGGCTGTTACTCCATTGGAATTGATCCGAACCGGGGCGATATCGCCATAGGTTTCTTCTTTGGATAGAATGACATTGACGGCTTCCCGTTCGGCAGCAACTTCTACCAAGAGGTTGGGCAAATCTTTGTAAGCATCAGGTCCTACAACCATATCGACGATTTGTTCTTCTTCTAAAAATTTGTGTTTGAGTCTTTCGGCCATACAGCCAAGCACACCAACTTTGAGCCCTTTGTTATTCTTTTTTAAGGTTTTGAAATGTACCAAACGATTGCGTACGGTTTGCTCTGCTTTTTCGCGAATCGAACAGGTATTGAGCAAAATTAGATCTGCATTGTCAACCGTTTGTGTCGTTTGATAACCCTCACCTTCCAGTATAGACGCAACCACTTCACTGTCAGCAAAATTCATTTGACAGCCATAACTTTCTATATAGACGTTCTTGTCGCCCTTTTTTTGGGAGGACAACATCAGTGTTTCGCCGTTGTATGTGTTGGGGTTCTTTTCCAATTTCAAAATTTATTGATGCAAGGCAAAAATACAACCTTTTTAACAAACTGCCATTATGACAGTTTGTTAAAAAGCGGCTATTAAAATTGGGTAAACTGGGTGGTTTTTAGTGCGGGAGTTTGTCTTGGATCAGTCCGTAGACAAAGGTTCCAAAAGTAGCGGCAATGATCACTACTAAGATGGGTAAAAAGCCTGCCCCCAGTAGTGTAAATAGTGGGCCAGGGCATGCGCCAGCAAGGGCCCACCCCAATCCAAAAATACTTCCTCCGATCAGGTAACGTGCAATACTTTTGTTTTTGTCTTCAAATTGCAAGGGGCTTCCAAATATTGAGGCGTATTTTCCGCGTTTAAGAATTTGTGTAAACACAACACCCAAAACCAGTGCAGAACCAATAATACCATACATATGAAAGGCGTCAAATTGAAACATTTCATAGATTCGAAACCACGAGGCCGCCTCTGATTTGAACATCGTGATACCAAAAAGGATTCCAACGGCTAAAAAATAGAGATTTCGCATGTTATAATATATAAGGTAAAATAAAGTGATTCATTAAAAGGCCCCCAATAAAAAACCCGATTACGGCAATTAGAGAGGGGAGCTGAAGGTTGCTTAAACCAGTGATTGCGTGTCCAGAAGTACACCCACCTGCGTAGCGTGTTCCAAAACCAATGAGGAATCCTCCAACAGCTAGGATGGCGATTGTTTTAAGATTCATCAAATGGTTAAGATCAAAAAGTTCGGTGGGCATATAAGCCGATCCAGCGCTGTCAATACCCAAGTCCTTAAGTTTGTCTATCGTTTGGCTACTGATAGCAACGGCGGTGTCTTGTGCTAAAAAATGCGCTGCGAGGTAGCCCCCGATTATGGTGCCCAAAGCCACCAAAAGATTCCATTGTTGTTTTTTCCAATCAAAATCAAAAAATGCAGCACTTTTGTTGGCACCACAAAGCGTACATAGGGTTCTTAGGTTGGATGACATACCAAAAGTTTTTCCTCCAATCAACAATAAAAAGAGTACTAAGGCAATCATGGGCCCTCCGATATACCAGGGCCAAGGGTCTAATAATAGTTCCATTAGGAGTTGGCTTTAAGGGTTGATGGACAGACTTCTTCTACGATTGGAATACCCGCATTTTTGATTGCGCCAAAGCCGCCTTCTACGTTTATCAGATTATGATACCCTCTGCTTTTTAGAATAGAGGCTGCGATCATACTGCGGTATCCTCCAGCACAATGGATGTAAAAAGTGTCCTCTTTAGGAAACTCTTGCAGATGATCGTTGATGAAATCTAGAGGGGTGTTTTGCGCACTTTGAAGTCTCCCTACAGTAAACTCTCCCGGTTTTCTAACATCAAAAATAGGGTTGGTGTCCAATTGCTTTTTAAAGTTTTCTACATCTACGTTTTCAACGGTATCAATTTCTTTTTGTGCTTGCGTCCAAGCAGAAATTCCGCCTTCAAGATATCCTATAGTATTATCAAATCCGACACGTGCTAGACGAATTATGGTTTCTTCCTCACGCCCCTCAGGAGCAACAATTAGTATGGGGTGGGTAACATCACCGATGAGGGCACCGACCCATGGAGCAAAGCCTCCATCGATGCCGATAAATATAGATTTTGGAATATGACCTTTAGCAAATTCGTCTTGATGACGCACATCGAGCACCACAGCTCCAGTGGCGTTGGCTGCTTTTTCAAAGGCTTCAGGGTCCATGGCATGGGTGCCTTTGTCCAGAACTTGATCAATGTCCTCATAGCCTTCTTTGTTGAGTTTTACGTTGAGTGGAAAATATTGGGGTGGCGGCAATAACCCATCGGTTACTTCCTGAACAAACTCTTCCTTGGTCATGTTTTGCCGAAGGGCATAATTGCTTTTTTTCTGTTCACCTATCGTACCGACCGTTTCTTTGCTCAAGTTTTTACCACAGGCCGAACCGGCACCATGTGCGGGATATACAATCACATCATCAGCAAGGGTCATCACTTTATTTCTCAGGCTATCATAGAGGGTTTCTGCCAGTTGTTCTTGAGTCATATGCGCTGCTTTTTGGGCAAGATCGGGTCGTCCTACATCGCCCAGAAAAAGCGTGTCTCCACTAAAAAGTGCATGGTCTTTGCCGTTAGAATCTTTTAACAAATAACAGGTACTTTCCATAGTGTGACCAGGAGTATGTAATACCTTGAGAGTAAGCGCACCCAACTTAAATTCTTGTTGGTCCTGCGCAATGATCGCTTCAAAGTTGGTTTTTGCCGTTGGTCCATATATGATTGGCGCTCCAGTTTTTTTGGATAGCGTGACGTGACCACTCACAAAATCAGCGTGAAAATGGGTTTCAAAAATGTATTTTATAGTTGCGTTATCTTTTTTTGCCCGTTCTATATAGGGACTTACTTCGCGCAAGGGGTCAATGATGGCAACCTCGCCTTGACTTTCTATATAATAAGCACCTTGTGCTAAACAGCCGGTATATATTTGTTCAATTTTCATGATGAATGTTTTTGCAAAGATATTTTGTTATCTAACGGTTTACGGACTAAAAGTTATTGGT
>Ga0255760_10001035_pt1 | contig 27388 bp, 27 predicted proteins | sample 071ome_25_FD_179960 | JGI IMG/M metagenome (GOLD analysis project Ga0255760, IMG submission 179960) | Coastal salt marsh microbial communities from the Groves Creek Marsh, Skidaway Island, Georgia - 071410BT metaG (version 2) | ecosystem: Environmental > Aquatic > Marine > Intertidal zone >...
ATGTTCACCATCACTGTGATTGGTATGAGAATGGAGGTCAAAGACAGAAGACCAATCCATGTTTATGCCTAAAGTGCTATGTCTAAGAATGTTGTTAAAATTCTAAATCATCAAGGGATGGGAGTTCCAGAACAACTGGAGAATCTTTGCCCTTTTTTGAACTCAAGTCATCAACGAAAATTTCCTCTAACTCAAGGTCATATTTCAACTGAGTATCATCGAGCATGATATCATCAATTGAAGGGAGGCTGTCGAGGTCTGGTAATGTCATGTCAACCAGCATTGGTTCGAATACCTCTGTATCATGTTCAGGTAATTCACTGATAAATTCGGGTGTGGAAGTCTCTTCTTCATCATCGAAATCTGGCAGAGGTATCGATGAGATACCAGTAGTTACGAATTCACGCGTTGTTGATAATCCAGGGATATTCTCGATGCTCGCAACATCATTCTCTTCTTTACCCGGTAAGGCAACTTGAGGTTGAATCATTCGTTCAACAACTTTTCCAGTTTTGCTATCCGTAGGAGTTGCATCCCGTCTGCTGTATGCCATTGATTGTTGAGTTTCATTCATGGGTTCGGGATTTCTCCGTTCGGTGACTTCAACTGATTGAATTGAAAGAGCATCTAATGCTGAACTTACTGCTTCTTGGTCTGGTTCAATCGTCTGACTTAATATCGATTGAACAACGGTCTGACTCGTTTGTTGTAAATTTTGTGTGGACACTTCAAATCCATATTGATCATGAGTTGTTGAAGTGGAATCAAACAATGTTCTGCCATCTCTGTATGCTCCATCGAGTTCATTACTTGCATGTTGTTGAATGAGTTCTGGAACTGGATTTTCCTTTGAAGCCCAGTAATTAATGTAAAGCAAGAGCAAAATAAACACAACAAAGATGTAGGATACGGGTACAAATAAATCGACATTAAGGAGGTCAAATTGTGTGTTAATAATGAGAAATCCAATGGTAAAGCCAAGTAAAATCCTCGCTACTGCTGCGAGTTGAGGTGCCTTGGGGTCGATTGCCATTGAGTGAACCATGCATTCGATGAATTATGATTCTATGTGTTCATGGCGATGATTTCTGCTGACCGAACCGTGTTCTCCATCAACATAGCAATTGTCATCGGGCCGACGCCACCAGGAACGGGTGATAACCAAGACGCAACGGTTTGAACTTCTTTTGAGACATCACCAGCTAATCTCCAACCTCGTTCCCTAGATTCATCTTCGACTCTGTTGATGCCAACATCCACGACAACTGCACCAGGTTTTACCCATAGAGGTTCAACCATTTCAGGAATCCCAACTGCTGCAACAAGGACATCAGCTTCTCTGCAAACTTGTGGAAGGTCATTTGTTCGTGAATGAGCGATGGTGACCGTTGCATCAACGCCTCGTGCAGCAAAAAGAAGTGACAATGGCATGCCTACAATCCTTGAACGCCCGATAACAACTGCCTTCTTGCCTTTCAATTCGATTCCGGCCCATTCCAACATTCGAAGAACACCATGAGGTGTACATGGAATCATACCATCGAGTCGACCTTGAACAAGCCGACCGAGATTGGTTGGATGAAAACCATCAACATCCTTAGCAGCAGAAATAAGATCTGTTATACCTTCTTCATCCATGTGTGAAGGCAAAGGTGATTGAATCAGTATACCATGAACTGAATCATCATCGTTAAGTTGTTTCACCTTAGATTTTAATTCATCCTCAGAAGAATCCGAAGCAAGTTCGATATGCGTGCTACGTATGCCGAGTCGTTTGCATGTGGCAATCTTTGAATTCACATAGACATGCGAAGCAGGGTCATTACCAACGATGATAACGGCAAGATGCGGTTCAATTCCTTTTTCTTGAAGGGATTGTATTCGGGAAAGCAAGTTTGTTTCAACTTCAGCCGCACATGCTTTCCCATCGAGTTTTTTAGCACACATGATGAGTACGAAGAGTTGTCCTTTCTTGATTTTTGTTCAAAGACATCATGCAGATTCTTGGAGCCAACGGAGGGACTCGAACCCCCGACCGTCTGATTACAAATCAGACGCACTACCAGCTGTGCTACGTTGGCGTTGACCTTCCGTGCGCTCTCCCCTTCAAGAAATATACGGAAGTCGCCCTTTCAAGTCATGGGTGAAAGCCATGTAGTTGATTCTTCTGCAAGGTCCATGCCTTCAGAGAATGAAATGCATTTTCTCTCTGAGCACGCACACACAAAACAAGGGAACGACACCATATTCGGTTGCTTTGCTCGTTACCTACAAGCCGCTGAAGCAGGTGCTGACGCAGTCAATGGAACCGTTGGAGCCCTGCTCACCAACAATGGAACACTAGCCATCAACACACTTGTCATTGAGGAAATGAAGCAGGCGGAGGATATTGAATTCGCATCATACGCCCCACTCAAAGGTCTTCCTGATTTCCTCGACCTGACCATAAGTCTTGCATTGGGTGATTCGAGACAAGAATTGGAAGACTGTGGCATTCATATGACGAGCGTTGCGACACCAGGAGGCTCAGGGAGCCTGTATATAGCCGCAAAATGTTTCGCTAATCCGGGGGAGAAGGTCTTACTCCGCGACCGATATTGGGGTCCATATGCAGGCTTTTTAGATGGTTGTGGCCTTGGCATAGAGACGTACCCATTGCTCCCACTTGAACAAAACAATGAGCATCCTTTTTTTGACAGAGACGCTTTTGAGCAATCGGTTCAAGATCTCGCAAGCAAACAATCCCATGTGATGACTTGGCTCAACGATCCTGCGCACAACCCAACAGGCCTTAGCCTCCCATTTGAAAGTCGAATGGAAGCCCTTGACATCTTTATGCAACAGGCTGTGAATCATCCAAATGTCGGGTTTACGCTTGTGCTCGATAGTGCATACCATTTCTATGCCGACGAGACGCATGGCTGGGGTGAGACAATTGTTGAAACGATACGTGCTGGCAATCCATGGCCTGAAAATTTGCTCATTTGTTTCGCCCTTTCAATTTCAAAATCACACACTATCTACGGCATGAGAAATGGGGCACTCATCTGCATTCATCCTGTCAAGGATGCTGTTTCTCGTCTCACAGAAGTCTTAGGCGTCACTGGTCGTCAAACATGGTCTGCTTCTCCTCGAGTTTCACAACACGCATTATGCACGATTCATGCTGATAAACAAAAGAGTGAGAAATGGAGTGTAATGCTCGATGATTTCCACGGAATCTTAACTGAAAGAAGGAATGCCTTTGTCGATGCCTGTACAAAATTGAATATTCCAATTAACCCAACACACGATGGGTTTTTTGCTTGGCTAGAAACTGAAAAAGCAAACGAAATTGTCGAGATTTGTGCATCATTACATGTGTATTTAGTACCACTTCAAGGAGGGGTAAGAATTGGATTATGTGCAATTCCAACTGGAAAAATTGAACGAGTTGCACATGCACTATCTGTCGCTCTTGAGCAATCATCGTGATTGTTATGTCGAGACTGAGTCGTGAGAATTTTCTATTATCCGGACTATTATGCATCGTATTTGGAGCGTTTTTTACTGTCGCCGGCGTTTATGCAGTCGCAGGTACGATTGGATTCTCTGGTGTTGTTTTATTTGTTATAGGCATGACAATGAATCGGGGTATTGAACTATCCAATGATGAAATCGCGTCATGGTTACCTCCTGCGGAGCAACTACCTGAGGCGGGTCGAGTGATGTACCGTATCGACACAACGCTCGATGAGCCAATTCGAACATCAATTCTTTGTGGTCAATGTTCAAGCATCACTGTTGTCGATGGAAAAAAACCCAATGGATACACATGCCCTCAATGCAATCTAGAACTTTGGGAAGAAGAATAATTCACATAAAAATTGACGGAGGTTTCAAACCTCAACGCTTTGTGGAGGCCACATGGTTGGAGGCCAACTTTCGAATATCGAACGAAGGTTGCTTCGAAAGATGAAAGAAGGTTCATTGGAAAATTGCTCTGTTGAAGAGATATTGAAAGCATGTGAATGGACTGACCAAGCCATTGCAGTGGGTGCTGCTCAGGGTCTGTGTGAGAAGGGTTTAGCAAATCAAAAAGAAGAACATTCGAGGATGATTCGAGCCCTCCAAAATGCACAAATCGCAATTGAAAAGGGGTTACTTGAAGAACGAATTTTAGCATGGATTCAAACGAGTGAACAACCGACAATGGCAGAGTTTCAATCACATTTTGATCGAAGTGAAGCCGGACCAGGCATCGGATTGATGAAAAAATTAGGCATGTCAACCAATGACGGTGAATTATCTTTCGAAAATGAGCAATCAGTTGTCGATATGATTGCAAAGAGAAAATTGTTCCTATCACGACTCCCTTTGCCAATTGATGAATGCGATGATGAATTACTTGAACACTTCAAACAACGAAAACAATTTGTCGAAATCGTTGAGTCAATCCATCGAACATGGAATATTTCCACAGAAGGTTCCCAAGTTGATATGAATGAACTTGCTGAAGTTGATTTTGTCAACGAAATCACCCCAGAATTGCTTCAATCAGACCAGTGGGGAGATGTACAATTCCGGCCATTCGATGTGTCTTTGGAAGCATCAACACCGCGTACCGGAAGAGCACACCCCATGCAAGCTTTGATTGAACGAATTCGATCCATATTTTTGGAAATGGGTTTCTCTGAACTTGTCGATGACTATGTTCAATCAGCAGGATGGAATATGGATGCATTGTTCATTCCACAAGACCACCCAGCAAGAGAGATGCAAGATACATTTTATTTGTCCAATCCAGATGCTATTGATATTGAAGAATCAGCCCTAAGCACTTGGAAATCAATACATCAAACAGGTGGAGATACAGGTTCTAGAGGATGGGGAGGGCAATTTTCTGAGGAAATTTCAAAACGACCTTTGCTAAGAACACATACCACCGTCAACACAGTTCAATATCTCGCCCGCCATCCAAACAAGGCATGCCGAGTGTTCTCCGTTGACCGAGTTTTTCGAAATGAGTCAATCGATCGAACACATCTTCCAGAGTTTCATCAAATCGAAGGCATTATCCTTGAACCAGATGCAAATTTACAAATGTTGGTGACGACGTTAAAGACATTTTATACAAAAATGGGTCTTCCAGAGGTACGAGTACGCCCAGCGTATTTTCCATACACTGAACCAAGTTTAGAGGTTGAAGTCAAATGGAAAGGAAAATGGCTCGAACTCGGAGGTGCCGGTATCTTTCGGCCTGAGGTTACTGAACCACTTGGAATCACATGGCCCGTGAGTGCATGGGGGATGGGCCTAGAACGCCTTGCAATGCTCGTATTGAATCTCGACGATATTCGCCAGTTGTATATCTCCGATGTCGAATGGCTACAAAATCAACAAATATTGTGATAAGTGTTAAACCTTAACGGATTGAGCGGAATCCATGGAACCGAATGGAATGCCAATGCTTTACCTCTCCAACACAGAAGAAATCCCTGGGAAAACAATCGTTCAAACATTTGGGCTCGTGAGTGGTTCAACTGTTCGAGCAAAAAATGTGGGAAAGGACATTTTTGCGGGCCTTAAATCGATTGTTGGCGGTGAAATCAAAGGGTATACCGAATTGCTCAATGAATCTCGGAATGAGGCGTTGCAACGAATGATCATGGATGCAGCACAACGTGGTGCAAATGCAGTGGTAAATATTCGATTCTCAACATCGACTGTCGCATCGGGTGCTGCCGAATTGTTGGCATATGGAACTGCAGTAAGTGTTCAATAGGGTGGTACCTTTGGACTCGGAACTCTTTTTTCTGTATCTCTACATTCTTTTTCCATTTTTGATTCCTTTAACAATCTACACTATTTCAATCATTTTCGGTTCCAGAGTATATTCAAAAGGCGTTTCTCAACTTCGAATCCGTCAATCAAGTTCGCAATCAACGCATCCAAATATGCTCTGCAACATGCGAACAACAAAGAAAATTCCGAAAGCCAACATAGATCTTAATTCCGAGGCAACATTTTCACCAGTTGTTGCTTCGGAAATTCAGGCATCGGGACTTGTCGTTTTGAGTACAGTGTATTCTTTGTCGACTTGGGCAAAATTGAAGGTGTTCGTTAAATCGATTTTCGGTGGAAGTCTTACAACTGCCCAAGACATGCTTCAACTCGGACGTGAGGAGACGATCCAACGGCTTCGTGAAGAGGCAATACGCCAAGGTTGGACTCAAGTCATCAACGTTCGAATTGAAACATTGTGTTTAGACAAAAAGAGTGACCGACCCAGTGCATTTGTTGAATTCTGTGTGTATGGGACTGGCATACGATATTAACGCCACTCTTTTCTGAAACTATCTCTTCGTTTCCTTGAAGCTTCATCCATATGTCGGTCGTTTGGTTCAAATCCTTTGGAATCTATCGATAGCGATTCATCGGATTCCTGCTCATGCATTCGATGAATGAATTTGAAAAATTCTTCTGGATTTGGAAATCGAACGACATGTCGTGTCGAATCATCATTCAGACGAGATGCAAATCTTCGAACCTCTTTTCTCCAATATGTGAACCATCGAAAAAGATTTTTTTCACCCACCTCTGAATCGACTTCTAGACCCATTTCCTCAAACTTTTCTCTAAATCGTTGAAGGTCATCGAGGTAATGCTCCCGATACTCATCCCTTAAACCTCCATTGCTTTCAACAGATTCACTTTGATTCTCATTGTCTTCATCTTTGGACTCCATGGATTTACTCATGTTCAAGACTATATGAAGAATCCAATACGACATCTTACACACTATGAAAAAGGGGAAAATATAGGCTTGTACAATGCAACTACGAGGACTTGTTACTTCTGGCCTCGGGCGAGCGAGCGTGTTCATGGCACAACCGCATTATCAAAATCAATTCAAGGAATTGTTTGAACAGACTGCATGGCCCGGCACGCTCAACATTCAGGTCGAAAATGATGTGTTAATTCGCTACATTGCACTGCGGAAACTTTCTGGCATCGACACATTGGATGCTGATGAAACATTGAGGGAACGCTCAACAACCGTTGATACATCATCAATAGAGGCCATTCGGATTCGTGGTTTTTTACGTGACGGCGTTTCTTTTGGTGGTGCTACAGCATTCCTCGGAACTATATCGACGGATGAAACCTCACTCGACTGTGCCATCTTAATTCCTGATTTAACACGACATGTTGACGTCATCGAAATTATTTCCCCGCTGTTCTTGAGAGAGACATTGCACATCGAAGATGGTGATGAGGTTCGAATCGAGATTCATTCTCGTTCGTGAGGTTTGTACTCAAACTTACCGAGCGTCGACCATTCATCAAAAAGCATCATCTTCAGTTCAAATTGCCGTGCATGTTGCCATCTTTTCTTCCGAGTACGCTCCACATCACGTCCGACAGGTGGTGCCTCAATGGCCGGGGATACAATCGACGGTGGAATTTCGAAATCATCCCATGACACACCCCATAGAATGAGCCACTCAGGAGGAGCCACGCCAAAGTCGACTTGCTTACTAGGAAATTTGAGTGCTGATTGAACTTGATCGAATACCAGTTCACCAATACTGAGATGAAACAATGCATTTGCAATTCGCCGAACTTGATTCCATAGAAATGATTCTCCTGTAATTTCAAATCCAATAAGACGCTGATCAGCAAACCAAGGTTGTACATCAAGGACAGTACGCATAGGTGTTTTGTCAGGCTCAAGTTTCGCAAAATTAGAGAAATCATGTGTACCCTTGAATACCTCAATCCAATGTTTGAAATCTGAATGAGGTGGTTCTTTCCAAAAATCCATCCCCTCGAGCATGTATCTGTACGTCCTAAAGTTCGCTCGCCTTGGGTTCCAATCTTGTTCAACTTCATGGACATCGAGGAAGACCAGCGAATCATCAAGTAAATCATCGACAGCACGAACAAATTTACGTGGTGTAATCGAATGCCACAATGATTTCTTGACGGTGACAATACCCCCATTTATTCGCACATGGACGCCCGCATCAGTTCGACTCGACAATACGAGGTAGGAGTGTTCTTCCGAATCATCCCACCAATTCAATTTTCGAAACACGCGTTGTAATTCACCTTGTACTGTTTTTACATCGGGCTGAATTTGGCTTCCATGAAATGCATCACCAAGATAGCCAACGCGGAAAAATAGGCGTACAAAACCGCCCAAATCGATCCCTCATCATTCATTTTGCAAGATTTCAAGAGCCTCTTCTTTGGAAAAGCCGAGTGCTGCAACGGACCAAAGAAGAGCTTGTTGCAACCATGGTTGGACCATTGATTCCTTTCGGGTTGGGTCCATCACTTCAATTGCATCAACAAGATTACGACTTGCATTGTAGAGTACGTCATCATATGGGATGTCTTCAATTTCTAGTCGGCGTGCATATCGCTGAAATTCTTTAACAGCGACTGGAACACGGCGACATTCCAAAGCGAACGATGCAAAATCAGCGATGTATTCCATGTTCTCCTCATCAAGTTCCATCGCTTTCTTGTACGACATCATGATTTTTCCTCCGGGAATGACATCGTCTTGTTCTTCCATATTTTTCATGTTTGCAAATTCAGCATACATATGGTGTAATGATGCTACTTTGCTGTTTGCTTTGATTTGATTTTCAAGTTCCTCAATGGCACCATCTAAATCTCCGTTGCTGAAAAGTTCAATTGCCTTCGCATTCAATTCGTCTGACATAACATCACCTAATCGTTGCGGGTGGCAAGAAGTTCTTCAAGGCTATGCTTAGGAAAAACGACTCAGTTGTCCTTTTGGTTAAGAATGACATCTTTCAATTCAGAGAGCATGTTGGATTGTGAGTTCTTCAAATGCATTTCATTGAGAAGCATTTTCGCTTTTTCCCAATTCCTGATGTTGTAGAAACAGTGCTTTGGATCTGGTGAAACTCGGCGAATTGTACGTTGGTAAAACATGAGTGCGAAGATTTTCCTCAAGAAATTTTTTCCAACCTTTGTGGAGGCTGAATCTGAATCTTTTTCGTCGGTTCCAGGGATATTTCCTGCTGCACCAGCTCCAACAGTTTCATCGACGAGTCCAACACCTGAGTCGGTAAGAACCGTCAATGTTGCATAACCGAGCATCGTACCTACTGGTGTTCGCTCGACCATCACCTCAGAAATTCTGTCAAAGAGAATTCGTCGATGGGACTTTGATAACAAAAAACTGTGTTGGAATATAACTGATTCTGACGTAATCGCATAACTGAAGCTACGATGGAAAACAAAGGTCATCGCCCAAAAAAGAGCGGTAAAAACAAGACCGAATAGGACGAGGTTGTAATCAAATCCTATGAATGGCTCCACATCATTTCCAAGCAAATCCATGATTGTCGCATAGAGTTTGTCAACTTGAAGCAGAAGTGGTGCAAAGGTGACGAGAAGAAGCCACATTGTGACCCATCGTCCTGATGTTTGAATGTTGATCAATCGGTTTAACCAAGTGACAACGAGCATACAGAAAACAAATCCAAGTGGAAGTGTATCCGTGCTTATGATGTCATTGAAGAAAATTGCGAATTTCAAACCTACATTTGCATCATCACTTGCGTTGTAATCCTCTGCGATGGAAAACAAAAAGTGGAGACCTAAAACGAGTCCGCCTAAAATATACATGTTTAGGAATGCCAAGGTGCTGGGTTGTTTCGAAAGAAGAAGTTCTTCGCCCGGTACCAGTCGAAATTTCTTTGCTAGTGCCTCTTTATTTCCTGTATCATCTTGTTTTGCTGAAGAAGTCGATTCCTCAGTATCGGGGGTCTCATCATCAGTCATGGTCATGCCTCCTAATGCAATATGGTAACCGTTATGTGAAATAACTTCCCCTTGATTTCTAACGATTTTAATGTAAAATACCCCATGAATGCTCAGCGTTGCCTCGAATCCATGTGTAATCATCTCGTGTCCTCGTTCCATATTCGTCCGTAATTTCAATGTTGACGACGGATAGAGGATATTCATTGTATGTTAAATGCGACCATAGTCCACCGCGTGTAGGTTGATCGAAATGCCAGTGTGCTCGTTCAATTGCTTGAACATGAATCGAAATCAAGGTTCTACCGTTTTGGAGTTCAACAAAAAATTCGGGTAATGGTGCACCTGGATTGGCACCATGGCTCGCTTCACTCAATGATGACGCCCTCTTATTCACTCGAACTTTGCCGAATCGTTCTGTTCGATTGTGAACAGCATCGTGAAACAAACCGCCTTGTGAAAGAGAAATATGGTTGATATCTCTTTGTTTCCACGGTCGAGGTGTTTGAGAAGTCACCGTTAATGCAAAGTGTGGTAGAAACCAGTCAAGATAGGAACCATCATCGAAATGGAGGACACCCCAATACCATGGAGGCGAAGGTGCTTGAACACAGACTTTTTGGAAATATGCAGTTCCTTGCTGTTCTTTTCCATCAATCGAACCGTGAACTTTGGCTCCATGAATTCGAAGAATATCGTACCCCATTCCACCAAGATAATCGGATTGCAAATGTCGGGCATGGGACAATGTTTGGTTCCAAGGAGTAATATCAAGATTAAAGTCAATTTGATGTCCTTCGGGAAGCGTTGTTTGCAGATGTAACCAGAATGAAGACAAATCAGAACGCAGACCCATCGAGCAATCGATATCGAGTTGTGGAATGATTGCACCCCCTCCAGTGCTTTTGTGTTGTTTTGAAGGCCAATGTGAAGATGAATCATCGACAATTGTCATTTTGCATACATCTTTGAGGATTGGTTCGTACATCCGTGTTCCATCATACCACCATGCACAAACCATGCCATCGATATTGTACGCCCCATCGACAATCTCACTCGGCCTCCCTTGTGGTTTCCATGGTGTTTTGTTCACATGAACCAAATCATTGGTCTTCGTTGACCAAAGAACCATGAGTTGCTTTCCACTTGGATTTCCATCTTCATCATCGAGCATTAAGAGCCACCACCACCAATCCCATGTGAGATGCTGGATAGGTTGACGAAGACCAAGTGACCACATTGTTGAAAAATCGCCGCTGAAAATTTCTGACATCAAAACACCTACGAAATTTCCTTTGATGAGAAGAGTGCACTTCCAATCAGCCAAAACGCAATGCCTTGGAAGAGAAGCACTGCAGAACCAACAATGAAACTAGCAAAATTGGAAAGGCCGAGCCCAGGATTCGAGGAAAACACCATCAGTTGTTCTGCCCCTTGAAGTGGCGCCATGCCCCCACCCCACATTCCAACTTCGATCATGTATTCAAGGTCGGGCCACAACATGAGTGCCCCTGCATCGATGATCATCGTGGCCCACCCGAGTACCGAGAAACGAAGAACACTGGCTTCAGGCTCCCACAACGATACGAACATCATCGCCAGTTCCCATGCTGCGACTGGAATAGCCAAAATGATTCCATGCTTCCAAAGAACACCAAACATACTGAACATCATACCATATGCGAGTACAGCAAGTAATGTTGCAAAGGCTATCACCATCCAAATACCAATGTCACTCAAACGGAAAATAGATTCCGATGGTCCTGAAAATCCAAAGAGCAAGGCACATACCAAACACAAGCCCAAAACATATGGATATGTGATGCCGATAAATCCAAACATTCTGTACAAGAAAATCTCTGCTCTTCGAATCGGTTTTGCAATAAGGAAGTGCATGGTTCCTGACTCCATTTCCTCACGAATGAGTCCAGTCGCCATAAACAGAGGAAGGAAGATACCAATGAGGAAGACGAAACCGAATTTGCCTAAAGCGAGGATTGTAGCTCGATGTATAGCTTCCTTAGCGTATGCTTCGTCATCAGGATCTTCGTCGACATAATTATCACCACGAATATCGTACCCATCACCAAACTGTTTTGCAGAGATCAGAATGTTGCATGGGATACCATCCCTGTTTGTATCCTGAGCGGAAGGAGCAACCGGTGCATTTCGACAATCACCATCATCATCATAGCCAACAGAGCCCTCTTTTAGAGAATCCCAGTCTATATCGTCTTCATCAACCCAAACCGATGGGTCATCGGGTACAATTCCTGCATCAATGAGGCCGGGATGTGATAGGTCAAAGTAGGGATCGGTTCCGTAAAGTAACTCCTGACCTGTAGGATAACCATCACCATCCGGGTCAAATGAGTCATAGTCGTTGTCAACTGATTCAATATCACGCAGCATAGTGTCGAAATAAAACAACATGATGATGCTCATCGCAAGTACTCCTACAGAAAGGATGACCCAAGTTGAGATTCTCTTCGAGTATTGTTTCATTGTAAACTCCGCAACCGCTGCGGCTTTCCTATCAAACCGTCGAAACGAAGGCGTTGGTGCATCACTTTCCATGTGCTTGTCCTCCTGTAAGATAGTCGAGAATCGATTCTAAGTCGTCGTCTGGGTTGTCAATGACCTGAACATCATGGCCATTCTCAACAATGATCCTTGGAAGGTCTTGGTGCAATTGTCCAAAATGAAAGGTCTGCACATTTAATTCATTATCAGACGGGAAATTAACGCCGAAGACAGCAGGATGATTCATCAATGATTTCCCTATCGCCCTAGAATCACTTCCTTTGATGTGAATAGTGTGTGGAATTTGGTCCAATCGTTCACGGATTGCATGCAAATTTCCTAAGGCAAGGAGTTTGCCGTGATGGAGAATAACGATTTGTTCAGTAACACGTTCAATCTCAGTCAGAATATGACTGCTGACGAGAACCGTACAACCCGACTTTCCAAGTTCTCGTATCACATTGTTGATTGTTGTTCTCGCAAGGGGGTCGCATCCTTGTAACGGTTCATCGAGGATAATCAATTCAGGCTTATTGACAAGGGCGTGAGCAATCTTTGTTCGTTGCCTCATCCCTTTTGAAAATCGTCCGATTTGCTTGTTCGCCACATCAAGTAAGCCAACGAAATCAAGTACTCGCAAGGCTTCTTGCTCTGCTTCAGCTTTGGTCATGCCAAATAATCGTGCAAATGTTGAGACGAATTCAAGTGCCGTCATCCAATCATACATTTTTTCATGTTCAGGAACAAAACCAATTCGTGCATATGGAGATGGATTCTTCCACGGGTCTTCACCAAAGAGCCGAATTGTTCCACTGTTGGGTTTGAGTTTACCCATCAAGAGTTTGAACAGTGTTGATTTGCCTGCACCATTTAGTCCCAGTATGCCTGTAACACCACCTGATAGACCGAGAGTGACATTTGACAAAGCATGGATTCGACCGTACACCTTTGAGACGTTTTCAAGATATACGATAGGCAATTGCTGGTTTGAAGGATTCATTCACGTGTCACCTCCATTGAACTTACTCGATTCGCAAGAATGTAGAGAGAAACACCGTTCATGAGGATCAGCGAAACAAATGACCATGTCCATGAGTATTGTGTATAACTCACTTGTGTTCCAATCAATGCTTGACCAACATGGGCAAGACAGTCATATGGTGACAATAGATAGAGGATATCCCGTTCAAACAATCGGGAGATGATACCAGCGATGGTCTTCGTTCCAAACAAGAGGGCAAGCAAGCCTATACCTGGAAAAAAACGCCCTCGAGAAATGGATGACATTGCAAGTCCTAAACTAGTGTATGTAACGACGAGAAAAACACCTGCAAGCAAGCCTGCTAAGAAAATTGGAAACGTATCTACAATCCATGCCCAACCACGGCCCATCGCAATAATTTCACTGAAATAGTATAGAAAATATGTGCCGAGAATGATGAGTGATTGAATGAGTGCAACTGAAATAAACTTCATTGCTGTATAGTCAAATCGTGATATTGGCCTCGAGAAATACAACGCTGAGGTTCCATGATGACGGTCCTCGGATATGACACCACCGACAAGCAATGCTGTTACAACAGGATAGTACAGGATATTTCGAGGGAAAAATCCGAGGTTGTGTCCATACAAATTGTTGCGATTTACACCCCAAAACTGATGCAGTTCTGAAGAGCCGAGAACACCAGACAACAAGGTAAGTCCAGCATCGGTCAGTGAAACGATAAAGACAATCACGAGAAAAATTCGTGTTGGCATGCCCCATGGCCTGTATCCTTTACGAAAAATGCCAAACAGATGATGACGTAAAATAGCCCAATTCCTCATCCATCGTGGATTGAGCGTCCCGTTCCATGGTTTGTAATCTTGATCAAATATCTCACCACTTTTTGGCAAGGTGGCAGCAGCAACGTCCTCCGTTTCATCACCAGTGCTTGAACCCCAAGCAGAAGTTAAACGAGTTTTTCCAGTCACAGGAGCACTCGCATCTTCTCGCAACAATTTCACCCCTGCTGTAGTTCCTCGGGTGCGTCAACACGTCGAGCTGCGACCGGTTGGCCAAGCAAATCATCGCTTGACTTTACGCTATATCCCAAACTTTCCATTATTGCAACAAAGAGATCTTCTAGTGACGCCTCATATTCATGCATTCGTCGAATTTGTGAGCCAACATCGGCTGCCGCACGAAGAATCGCTGAGGTCATCTCATCGCCCTCCTGTGTTATTCGCATGATCCTACCTTCCCGACGAACTTTGAACCCATCATCTTTCAGTCGCTGTTCAAGTTGTGTTGCCTTTCCCCAAACATGAATTTCAATTTCCTTATCGATTGCTTTCAAATCTTCGATTTTTCCTTGAGCCGCCAATTTGCCTTTGTGCAAGAGAAGAATATTCTCACAAACCCGTTCAACATCTTCCATGAGATGGCTTGCCATCAAAACTGAACGATTCCCTTCATCGACCATGAGTCGTAATGTGTTGATCATGAATTCCCTTGAATTCGCATCAAGTCCGTTTGAAGGTTCATCGGCAATCACAAGGTTTGGGTCATGGATAATCGCACATGCAAGTTTTGTTGCTTGCTTCATACCTGTGGAGTAGCTCTCAATTTCACGATATCGTTGCTCACCAATACCGACAAATTGTAGCGTTTCATGTGCTCGTTGCATAGCAACAACTGGATTCATGCCGAGTAATTCACCGGTGTATTTGACTTGATGAATACCATCCATACCTGGATTTAACGCATCATATTCTGGCATGTAGCCAACATGACTCCGAATTTTCTCTCCTTCGGTTCGAACATCATAACCTAGAACAGTTCCATCACCTTCTGTGATTTGTATCAAACCAAGAATGGTCTTTAGGAACGTCGATTTTCCTGCTCCATTTTGACCAAGAAGTCCTGTTGCTCCGTGTGCAACTTGTACATTCAACTTCTCCAAGGCAACGTGTGGACCATATGCCTTGGTGAGGTTTTGTGTTTGAATGACAAATTCTTTCTCCATTTGACTCTAGTCATCCGAGGTGGTTCAACCTATCAAGACTTAGCCCGAGGTGTTTGAATCGTGAAACGAACTCCGTACGCGAACGGCGACACCTTTTCTAAACATTCCAAACTCTTCTGACGAACATTGAGATAGACCATGGCCGATTAAGGTGCCATCTTGTTTGACAATGAGGACTTTGTCTCCGGGTGTGACCCATGAATCCGCGGAGGTGACAAAGCCGTGGAAGACATTTCTTCCTTTTTCGATAAAGGGCACAGCGTCATCAACAACACTAACTTTTGCGATGCCTGATTCAATACCGGTAAACAGCTCAGCGAGAGGGAATCCTTGGGGCGTTGGTCTATGACCATATTTGTAGCACTCCATCGCACCACGGTCTGTCAGGGTGATTCCGCCATCAGTAAGACGTGTGCTGAGTATATGGACTCCTTCGTGGTTGAGAACATTCTTCATTCGACCTTGCCTATTGTAAACGAAAGTACAATCGTTGAGCAACAGTTCCGCATCCTTTCTGTTCAAATTGAGTTCATAACATACTTTGTCAGCGATTTGTCGGCGGTAAATTTCCTCTGAGACTTTACCTTCTGAATTTTGGTAATCTGTAAAAGCCAAGGTATGCCCGGCATTTTCAAATGACTTGGTTAATTTGAAACATGAAGCAACATCGCTCGGGTCAAGAAACATGACCTCAGGGTTGGAAAAAGATAGCCTCGAAAGTTCTCGGTTGATATATTCGTTATCGATGGGATTTGAAATCATCCACGAGGGCGCGTCGGTGTGGGCAAATGGGTGGACATCTTCGAAGGCATAAGGTACAAGGCCAAGAGGTGTGAGAATGCAAAGTTCACAGGAATCGGTGTCAGCGAGTGCTGATGCCCAAGATCGTAAAGATTCACGATAAAGTCCTTTCAAGCCGTGAAAAATAACAACCTTTCTTTCGATTTTGGTTCGAGGTGACCATCGATTGTGAAGTCTTCGCCGTGCTTTGAGTACGTATGGTCGAGTGAATGTATCATGACCTCCCCACAAGACACCACCTGTTTTCATCGATTGCTGCCTCAAAATTAGATGGTCCCATGCATCCTCCCAAGACCCTCCATCGACATCCTTTGAAGGTGAACCTCCTGCCTGTCCATCGGAACGAATGAATTCTATGGATTGTGCATCAGGTGGGCTCTGTGGCGTGCTTGTGAGCCACAAAAATGCTTCACGCAAGGCGGGGTGTTGATGGCTTCGTCGTTCAGCAAGTTCCCATATCGTTCCATCATGTACGGCTTGTTTGCAACGAGAAATCTCTTGCAATGTGATTTCAAGGTTGTATCGTGCTAAACATTTTGTTCGCTCGTCGTCACTCAACTTCCGAACTTGTTCAGGTGTTTTATCATGAACTTCCAAGGTGATGATTGGCCAATGCACGAGTTTCTCCAACTTTTCAGTTCCCCAAGGTGTCAGGATACGACCATCACGTGCAAAGAGTGCATATGCTGCCGAATCAAACAAATCTGCCCCCAATGCAATAAGCATAGGAAACAGCATGGGATGGCCACAGCCAAACATGTGGACAGGACGATCTTTGGGGAGGTACGGAATCGTTGCCATCATAATTTGAACAAGTTGTTTGTAGTTGTGCTGCTCCATGATGGGTACAATACCACCTATGGGATGGACTGCAAACGGATATTCGGCCATTTTTACCGCAGACATGGTTCTCAAATTCTTGAAAATCCCTCCTTGGATTGGACCGTTCAACATTGTCCTGCCTGAAGCATCAATGCTTTCCTGAGCTCGCTTAATAGTGGTATCAATGCATTGTTTTACCTGTGCAGGACTCATATCAGGTCGAGAAAATTCATCGAGCATGGTTGCAATATCAACACCGATCTTGTTTTGAAATGCAACAATTTCTTCTGCTCCAACATCAATGTCACCATAGACATAGGACTGGAATGTTCCAGAGTCGGTCATGATAACTCCGGGGAAATTGAGCAAATCATGGACGCCGTGTTCAAGTGCGTGTGATTTGAGATGTTCATGTTTTGAAATGACATAGGAATTGGTAATCAGGGCTTGAATACCGTATGCATCCCACATTTCTCTTGGTGCAATCGTCTGAATGTTGGGGTTCACCACAGGAAGTAATGCGGGTGTCTCAAGAGGGCCATGGTTTGTGTGAAGAACGCCACAGCGAGCCCAACCGTCACGTTGAGTGAGTTCGAATTTGCCGAGATCTTGCTCTCTGCAAGGTTTTGGGTCTTTTCGACCACCTTGCTGCCAAGCCACCATGCTCTTGCGCTGTCGGTTGTTTTTTTAGTCCTATTTCCAAACGGGTCGAAAACAGCATCGTTGAGCACATTGACAGATGTCAAACGTGAAAAATAACGATTTTACACGAATTCAACGTTGCCGTGTGCCAAAATGAATTCTCGACCAAGTTCATCAAAAGTATCGAGTAAGGAGGACGAAAATCGAATTCGCCAAATCTCACTGTCGCCCTCGAGGTCCCCTTTGATACCTTGCAGTGTACCAGGTGCAGCACCACAGGACAAACACGCACCTGTAAGGTCAAGGACAAAGTCGAGACCTTGTTCGGCTCGTTCGATGGCCTCGACACTCACTCCACCGCCATGTCCATCTAGAGCGGCACGAACTGGTCCAAGTCGAGCGAGTAAAGCATGAACAAGCGACTCTGATTCAAGGAGGTCATTCAACTTCATATTGCGAAGGCGATCTTCTTCCTGAACATCGACGGATTCATTGATTCGACGGGTTGCTTCTTCCTCCATTGCTTGCTTTGCTTGGGCGGCGTAGAAGGCAACCAAATCATCTTCTTCCATGGTAAAAGCAAGAGGTTCTCATCTATCAAGTCTATGACCTGCAGGAAAATGGTCACCTCGACGATACTACAACCCTAAATAAAGGAGCATCTGCAGGATGAATTGAGGAAGATGAGCGAAGAAGTCCTGCGAATTGAAAATCTCCACGTTTCTGTGGAAGGTGTGGACATTCTCAAAGGCCTTACCATGACCATTCACAAAGGTGAAATTCATGCGATTATGGGACGAAATGGTGCAGGAAAATCGACTCTTGCGAACGTCATCATGGGTCATCCAGCATATGAAATCACCAAAGGTTCCATCCATTACATGAACAAGCCACTTGATGAACTGGAAGTTTTTGAGCGAGCACGTTCGGGTATGTTTCTCTCGTTTCAATACCCAGCTGTGATTCCAGGCGTGCAAGTTGGGACCTTTCTCAAAAAATCAACTCAAAGCGTTCGTCAAACAGAAATATCTGCGCGAGATTTTCGAAAAGAATTGAAGGAAGCGATGACCATGCTCAACATGGATAGATCGTTCTTGAGCAGATATGTCAATGATGGATTTTCTGGCGGAGAAAAGAAACGGCTGGAAATTCTCCAAATGCTTCTGCTCCAACCAAAACTTGCATTACTCGATGAAACAGATTCGGGCTTGGATATTGATGCCTTAAAAATCGTCGCAGAAGGCATCAATATGGTCGCTCCAAACGCAGGATGCCTCGTCATCACACACTACCAACGACTTCTTGACCACGTTAAACCGCATTATGTGCATGCCATGATCGATGGTCGAATCGTAGAAACTGGCGGGCCAGAACTTGCGACCAAACTTGAAGAGCAAGGCTATGATTGGTTAGAACAGCACATTTGAGGTGAAACAATGAGTGAACAAGCAAGGGATGCGGTAGGCGACTATCGGTATGGATTCCATGACCCTGAGCATGCCACTATTCGTTTCGACAAGGGCTTAAGCGAACAGGTGGTTCGTGACATTTCTGAATTGAAAGAAGAACCACAGTGGATGACAGATATCCGTGTCAAAGCCTTCCACCACTTTAACGAACGACCGATGCCAGACTGGGGGAATTGTAGCGAACTCAACAGCATCAAATTTGATGATGTCACCTATTTCCTTCGTTCGAGCAATCAAACAGAGAAGAGTTGGGATGATGTCCCTGAGGATATCAAAAATACCTTCAACAGACTCGGTATTCCAGAGGCTGAACAAAAATGGCTTGGTGGCGTAACTGCTCAGTATGAATCTGAGGCCGTTTATCACTCCATACGAGAAGATTTGGAAGCCCAGGGTGTCCTGTTCCTCGACATGGATAGCGGACTCAAGCAGTTTCCAGAGATTGTTCAACAATATTTTGGCTCAGTTGTGCCCTATTCCGACAATAAGTTCGCTGCGCTCAACACTGCGGTATGGTCCGGTGGTTCATTCATCTATGTTCCAAAGGGCGTCCATGTTGAAATGCCTGTGCAGGCCTACTTCCGAATCAATGCAAAGAACATGGGGCAATTTGAACGAACGCTCATCATCGCTGATGAAGGAAGTTCAATTCATTATGTCGAAGGATGTACTGCTCCAACATATTCAACAGACTCATTGCACTCTGCTGTCGTTGAACTCATCGCTATGAAAGATGCTAAAATTCGATATTCTACCGTGCAAAACTGGTCGAGCAATGTCTACAACCTTGTCACAAAACGTGGTGTAGCCTATGAAAACGCTACAGTAGAGTGGGTCGATGGAAACATCGGTTCAAAATTGACGATGAAATACCCTGCAGTACTCCTTCGTGGCGAAGGTGCTCACGCCGAGGTTATCTCAGTTGCATATGCAGGTGAAGGTCAGCACCAAGACGCGGGTGCAAAGGTCCACCACCTCGCTCCAAACACCACCTCGAACATTCTCTCCAAATCAATTTCAAAGAACGGAGGACGTTCGTCATACAGAGGTATGTTGCAGGTTTCACCAAAAGCTTCAGGTTGTCGCTCAAAAATAGTGTGTGATGCCCTCTTGCTCGATGAGCATTCACGTTCTGACACGTATCCAACCATGGAAGTTGCCAATTCCACTGCAGACCTTGAGCACGAAGCAAGTGTGTCAAAAATTTCCGGTGATCAGTTGTTCTATCTCATGAGCAGAGGATTCTCGGAAGAGGAAGCTATGGGGCTCATTGTCAACGGGTTCTTTGAACCATTCACGAGAGAACTGCCAATGGAATATGCGGTCGAACTCAACAAATTGCTTGAACTTGAAATGGAGGGTTCAATTGGATGAAGTATGCCGAAATGGCACCACCTCCTCGCTCTGAACACCTATGGCGATACACGCCATGGCATTGGATGCACCCATCAGACATTCACCTTGTTCCTGAGGCATTGCCAATCCGTTTTACAATAGATGAAGGCAGCCCCCTCGAGAGCACACCCTGCGCGCCTTCGGCATCCAATGAATACGCACGTGTATTTCTTCATGAAGTTGCGAGGACTAAAACAACGGTGGCGACCTCAACCGAAGGCCAGGTCTTGAATCTCTTTGGTGTGGCATCAGGCCATTTGGCATCAAGTCATCTTCATCTTGACATTCAACATGCTTCGACCATCATCCTCCATCTTTCAGGGGAGGCCGAATGGTGTGGTCTTCATATCACTGCAAATGTAAAGCGAAACACACACGCATCCTTTGCACTTGTCAATGAGTTGTCAAACACGACCACATATCTCGAATGTCAGGATTGGGAACTTGAACAAGACTCAAATGTCGAATTTGCGGGATTAACTATTGGTGGATTTCGAATCAAATCGGATGTTCGTTCCAACCTAAAGGCAAAGGGAGCGCACATGACACAGGCCATGTCAACGCATGGAATTGGGCAAAGGCACGCTGACCATCATGTTGAGATTCATCACTTGGAGGGGCACACAACATCAAACCTCTCGGCACATTCAGCATGCGATGATGAAAGCCATCTCGTTGCTACTGGCTTACTCACAATTGCAAAAGACGCAAACCAAAGTGACGCTGGTCAAGTGTTTCGAAATCTCTTGCTCTCGCCAAAAGCAAGGGCTGAATCACTGCCTGAATTAGAAGTCCTTGCCGACGATGTGTCTGCGGCCCACGGTGCTGCAAGTGCTCCAGTCGACGAAGACCAAATGCATTACATGATGTCCAGAGGATTTAGTCCCTCAGAAGCATCAGCACTTATCGTCGAAGGTTTTCTCACAGCAGCATTTGGCGACATCAAAAATTCACACATTATCGATGCCATTCGTACGAGACTAACCGTGCACCTTGAATGCCATATCAAGAGGTGATATGGTGAGTCTTCGAGATCAATTTCCAATCCTACAACGAAAGGTCAACGGTTATCCATTGGTCTACCTCGACAATGCCGCAACCACTCAGAAACCATCGGTTGTTATTGAAGCAATGAATGATTACTACACCACCTCAAACGCCAATGTTCATCGTGCGGTTCACACGCTTGCAGGTGAAGCCACTGATGGTTACGAGAGTTGTCGAACAGCACTAAAGCAACGATTTAACGCTGAATATGCTATTCTAACGAGTGGAACGACCGAAGCCATCAACCTTGTTGCACATGCTTGGGGTAGAGCAAATTTGCAAAAAGGTGACGTCATTGTCCTTACAGAAATGGAACATCACTCTGATATCGTACCGTGGCAAATGCTTGCCGAAGAGCGTGGAGTTGAACTTCGATATGTGCCTGTGACAAAACAATTCACACTCGATATGGAAGCATTTACCTTCGCCTTGGAGGGTGCTAAATTAGCGTGTGTCGTTCACACATCAAATGTTCTTGGCGTTCGAAATCCTCTCGAAGACATCATTGAACTATGTCGTAAAAACGGTGTCCGAATCCTTATCGATGCCGCCCAAGGTGTGCCTCACACTCATCTTGATTTTGCAGACTTCGGTGCAGATTTCGTCGCTTTTTCCGCTCACAAAATGTGTGGGCCTACCGGCATTGGAGCCCTCCTCGTACAGCCAGATGTGTTCAAAGAAATGCATCCTTTCATGGGCGGTGGAGATATGATCGAAAACGTGAGTATTGAAGGTTCAACATATCAAACCAATGAGCACAAATTTGAGGCAGGTACACCAAGAATCGCAGAAGCAATAGGTTGGAAAGCAGCTCTCGATTGGCTCAATACAATCGATATTGAATCTGAGCATGAACGGTTGCTCCTCATTGCAAAATATGTAGCTGACGAATTGCGTCAAATGGGTGTAGAGGTGTATGGACGACATGAACAACAAGATTCTGCTGTTGTTTCATTTACCCATCCAACAATCAACAGTGAAGATATAGCCCATCTCCTCGATGCTCGAGGCTTCGCCGTACGAACTGGCCACCATTGTGCCCAACCTCTTCTCCAGCGACTTGGTTTGTTGGGTACAGTGAGAGCCTCATTTTATGTCTACAATACCATGGATGAAGCGGAACAATTCATCGCCGAAATGAAAGATATTGTGGAGAAATTTGCATGACATATCCGTCTCAATTGTCCGAACTCATCGAAGAGTTTCAAGACATAGAAGACAAACGTGAGCGTCTTGAATACCTGTTTGAATTTGCTTCCGAAGTCAACGAACTCCAACGTACCGATTGGACGGAAGACACAAGGGTTCGTGGTTGTCAATCTGAAGCCCACATTCGCGTACACGTCAACAATGGAATTGTACATTTTGAAAGCGCAGCCGATGCCCAACTTGTCCAAGGATTGATGGGCATTCTCACAATAGCAATCCATGGACAAGAAACAGGAGTCGTTTTGGACCTCACACCTGAATTTGCCATGGAGATGGGGATTCTCACCACCCTTTCTCCAAGCCGTTCGAATGGATTTCGAAACATGTTTGATAAAATTCAACAAGAAGTAAATGATGCATTGAGATGAGACTATGAGCACGAAAGAAGAAGTAATGAGTAAACTCGATACCGTCGAGGACCCAGAATTGCACCTATCGATTGTTGAATTGGGACTTGTCTACGACGTTCGATTTGAACAAAAAGAGGGGAAGCATCACGCTGAAATCGACATCACATTGACTTCACCAGGGTGCCCTGCAGCACCTGAAATTATGGCTGCAGCACATCGTGCAGCACTCCAAGCAGATGGTGTTGAATCTGTCCACATTAATTTGGTATGGTCACCGAGATGGGATCCCAAAATTCACGCAACAGAAGATGCAAAAATGGACATGGGAATTTGGGATTAATTACCAAATAAGCGGAATGAAACTTGCCAACAACATGAGTGCTGGAATGATGACAGCCTCGGTTGTACTTCGCAATCCGCCGAGAAGTGCAAATTCTGTACCTCTGGAAAGTTTTGCTTGCATTCCCTCAAGTTTGTTACCACGCATGATAATGTTTGCAGACCCGATGGTCGTGTCAAGACCTTCTTCCTGTTCATCCAAAGTTCTCTTCTCAACTGTACCTAATGCGTACACTGGGTCCCCGGAACAGAATGCATGAACTGTCCATCGTCGCTTCCCAATTCGCCATGAATCGAGTTCATCACCAGAATTCATGTCTTTCCAAGATGTTGCGTCAACAAGAATTCCACCAGAACCGTCGTGAAGAATGAACTTCGACCAGTCTTCACCCGAATCGACGAGATGCCAGCTACACGATTCCTTACCTTCACTGTCCCTTGTGCAGCGCTCCTCCTCCTCTTTCCATTGGTAACCAACAATACCATCGAAGGCTCTTCCTCCGATCGATAAATGATGCGTCGGCGTATAGGGTCGAACCTGTCCTACGAGTTCAGCGGAGCCGACCGCGACACCACGAACTGTACTCGTTGGTGTATCGATAATGTTGTGCAGTAATTTCCACTTCCTTACTGAAGAAAAAAACCATACGAATGCAAAAAGGATTAACGCAAATTTACCAAATGTGCCAAAAAGATCTCCAAAAACGTCGGTATCCCTTGCATTAAGGTCAGAAATCAGCCAGACACTGAACAACACGAACAAACCTCCATTGAGGCTGTAGAGTGTTAGTGTAGCAGCCTTTGGCGTCCCTATCCTTCTTGGATGCTCAGGAATGAGAATTCCATCTCCATCGGGCCCATATTTTGATGGTGCCCAACTTTCCATTGTTGGTGAGGAAAGAATCCAATCCTTATCATCGACTTTTCGAGTTGTTGTCGTGGACATAGAGTATCCATTGCCATCATAAAGCACAGAAGGCCGTGCTTCACGTGCTTGTTTGAATTCTCGAATATCGTTTGCTAATGAAGTTGGCGTGACGAGCATCAAAATCAAACTACCAACGATGCATAACAACATCGAAGTTCGTTGAGTATTCTCCCTTTGCGTCACCTCTGGTAAATCCAAACCCATTTCAGAAAATGAGAGCACAGAGAAGGTAGATTCCTGTTTGAGAATGAATAAGTTCAATCGATCACCTTCTCGAATATCATCAAAACATGAATCACCAACAAAATGTTCAACATCGAGATTATGGCGACCAATTTCTGCAACGAATGTTTCTGAGCCTATTGAAAAAACGATGGTTTCGTCCATCACAACTTTGTGATAACTGGTTTCACCTTCACTGTTCGTCGTACAATATCGATGCATGAGAACTCCGGTTGAAATCTCGGCAGATGTCACAAAATAGGCACCCTTCTCACCATCAAATCCCTTGCCTAAGGCAGATTCTGCAAAATCGGCCTGTACGAATTCTGTTTCACCTTTTATGACTTGAGCATCTTCAGTTTGAATGACATCAGGAATGGATAAACTAAAGATGAAGAGAACGATAGAACTGAGGAAAAGGAGCATTGCAATGGCGAAACCGAACCATCCGAATCTGTGCGGGAGTGTAAATTCAAAAAATCGATGCTGAATGGTGGATTCTTGCAATTTTTGAATGTCGCCTTCCATGTGTTTTGCATATATACAATTCATTTAAGTCAATCTTTGGATATTTTATTAGAAATTACTTTTTCATCGAGAACCCAATATACGAAAGACGAGTCGGGGGGTCATGGGCAGAAACACTGTGTTCGTCACACTTCTTTTGCTCACCTTACCAATGACTGGCTGTATCGATCCAAATGAAGATGCAGTTGTCGCTCCATCAATCGATTTCCCTGAACTCGACGATGAGAATCTAGTCCTTCAAGTACCGAGAGGTATTGTTTCCTCGTTTGATATTGATTCAAAAACAAATTTCGAAGTCATCCCGGGACCAGCAGTCTATCTTCTCGATGAATTTGGTGTTCACCGGGTGGGCATGCTTGAGTTTGAAAAAGCAACAACTGCTGTTCAATTTTTAGCACTCGACACCCTTCATCCATCGAGTCACCTTCTCATCCGAAGTGGCCAAATTGAATTCAATATCACACTCGAATTTGTCGATGAAGGCCTTGGCATTGTTGATGGTGAACGTGCATACGACACCATTGACTACATCACATCAAATTACAACAATCGTTGGTGTGCGAGTGCATCACTGCATGAAGGAGGACAAAATTATGAAATTGCAGCAGAAGCAATGGCTGAAGATATGCGAGAAATGGGCTTTGATTTCGTCGAGGTGACCCGGTATGAAGACGACCCCGACCAACTCAATGTCGTCGGATACAATTGGGGCCGGACGAATCCTGATGAATACATCGTGGTCGGAGGTCATTTCGACATTGCCTATGTCTTTACTCCTCCAGGGGGTGGAACCAACGAAGGTGCGAATGATGACACCTCCGGCTCAACTGTTTCACTCGAAATGGCACAAGCACTCGCTACAATGGAATTTGACCATACCGTCGTGGCTGCTTTGTGGGCATGTGAAGAAGAGGGACTGCTTGGAAGCCTTGCTTATGTTGAACATTTGCCAGAAAATGTATCAGTGAAGGCTTACATGAATTTCGATATGGTCGCCCTGAACTATCCAATCATACCACCGCCAGGTTACGGCCCATACGAACTCTCCATCAGCATAGCAGGTGCAAACGAAGAACGAATGAATCGAATGATCGATTGGGTTGGCACAACGATTGAGGACGATTTGGCATACGAATGGACAAACTCGAACCGAATTTTCTGGCAAATTGCTGAATCCTGTGCATCAGACCATTGTGCCTTCTTTTCAGCAGGCTATCCAACATTCAACTTCTTTTCACCAGGTGGAGAAATCTCATTTTGGCAAGAGTGGCATTCGCCTTCTGACACCCTTGAATTCATGACGCTCAAAGCGGGAGGGCAACCACAAATGGCAAGTGGTTTCAATACACTTGTATGGATATCGCTCGCCCTTTTTATCCAAGTTGATAATGCCGATGATTTCTATGGTAACTGGTACGAGGAATAAGAATCGTCAATGCAATTCATGCCAATGCTTGCTTCAACCGTTGAAATCTAAACCTATGTTCACTATTGAAACCAAACTGTTATTGAGAACTCAAGATGCGTTTCTAGCATGGCAGGTACTCATTCAGGACCAGATTTACTCTTTGGATTCCCAACAATTTTCTTTGGTACGTTAGCCATTGCTGGTGGCCTTGGATACTTTTTCAATAAAAAATTGGGCCAACTCCCTAAAATTGGTGACAAATATTACGATGTCATTGTTTTGGCACTTGGATTGTGGTGCTTGGGCGGATTACTCATTGATTCATTTGCACATATTTCAGGCACAGTTGATGATACATTCTTCACGCCATGGCACGCTATTTGGTATTCAGGAGCAACTGCTTACGGAGCGTACATATTTTATGTCCTGCTTCCGGATGAGGGAATCTCTCACATGATTCGCAATCCATTTGAGTCACTGAAAGGAATTGAGCCACAACACAAACCCGGTGTATACGGCATCATTCTTTTCGGTATATCTGGTGTTGGCGATATGATTTGGCACGAAACATTGGGTGTTGAAAGCAGCCTCGACATCTTGTTGTCGCCAACACATATTGGCCTCTTTATTGGACTCATCATGTCAGTGAGTGCACCGGTCTGGTCATCGTGGGCAGACCTCAATTCAGGAACAAAGGGATTGACATCACAAATGCTGCTTGTTTTCGGAATTGGTGCGGCATGGAGCGTTATTTTGTTGATGTTCCGATTCGCAAATCTTTGGGTTGCACCGATAGAATCGTTCTGCTATAGCAGTCAACTCGACTTTTGCAAAAATGATAGTTATGAAGATGCATTGTCAATCGGCCTACAATCACTGTATGTACAAGCTGGAATCACATCAGCCATGCT
>Ga0255760_10001036_pt1 | contig 27370 bp, 26 predicted proteins | sample 071ome_25_FD_179960 | JGI IMG/M metagenome (GOLD analysis project Ga0255760, IMG submission 179960) | Coastal salt marsh microbial communities from the Groves Creek Marsh, Skidaway Island, Georgia - 071410BT metaG (version 2) | ecosystem: Environmental > Aquatic > Marine > Intertidal zone >...
GGCTTCGCTCAGATTGCATCAACCATTGAGGGTGAAGTGACTGCTGCTTCATTCTTCGAGGCTGCGAGCAACACGAGCAACCTTGACCTCAACGGAATGGTGCCAGTCATTGACTTCACTCAAGAGTGGACCGATGGACTGGATGGATACTCCCGCCTGTTCAACCGGAGCGTCGTCTACAGCCAACTCTCAAACGGAGAAGTTGTCCCTATTGACAACGAATTCTTCGACGTCGGTGACCTCGCACAGGGAATCGCCCCGTAACACATCGGGCAATGCCCAATAACTGAAACCCGAGCCCGGCTCAGCGTCTTTTCGGAGGCACTGGGTCGGGCTCATTTCTTTCTCAACGACCTGGTCAGAGCCGCCGGCCAACGCGGGTGAAGTTCACAAAATTTGGAAGAAAATGATGGCGGCAATCAATCCTGCGGTGATCAGAGCAATCGCAAACGCGCCCGCAGCATCATTTCGTGACGAACGGATGTCATCAGGGTTCGGCTCTGGTGGAGTGACATCTTGATCTTTGATTTCGTACACCATGTGACTACCCCGATACGTGTCTGACGCTGCGCTCAACAGACGTCGCCTTCTACGCGGAGCGTATTGCGATAACTGTTTCGCCAGCGAAGCGGACGTTGCCGCGCCCTGTTGGCGCCCGCTCGGTCGCAACCAACATGGTGCGAATATCGTCATAGTCGCATGTGGATCGTCGTCACCTTTCTCGCCACGATCTTCCAAACTCTGCGAACTGCAGCCCAAGCACGACTGCGACCTGACCTTTCTGTCAATGCAGCAAGTTACGTGCGCTACATCCTCGGCGCACCACTATCTATTTCAGCCTGCATGCTTGCCGTCTGGTGGTCGGCAGACGGTATTCCAACGATCCCTGTGCGCTTTTGGTTCATCGTCACAGTCGCCGGCCTCGCGCAAATCGTCGGGACGATTGCGCTACTCACGGCCTTTGACCGCCGTGACTTCGCTATCGGAACCGTGTACTCAAAAACCGAAGTCATTCAGGTCGCAGTGTTTTCAGCTGTCATCGTTGGCGAGCCACTCCGATTGTGGGGCTGGGTCTCGGTGATCGCAGTGTTAGTCGGCGTCGTCAAACTTGCGAGCCCGTCTGACACGCCCCTTCGTCAACTCATTGCTCATCGAGACCGAGCCGCTCAAGCAGGCGTTCTTGCTGGTGCCGGATTTGCGCTTGCGTCGGTCGGTATCAGGTGGGCGTCGACAAGTCTCGGCGAACACCCTGCCCTGGTTCGCGGGCTTATCACGCTTGCGGCGATGAACACCGCTCAAACCATCGTGAACGGAATCTGGATCCGCATGAGAGAGCCCGAGTCGATCAGCATCATCTTTCGGCACTGGCGACGCACACTGCCCGTTGGAGCGATGTCGGTCGGTGGTTCAGCGGCGTGGGCAATTGCCATGAGCATGGAAACCGCTACGAAAGTGCGCTCACTCGGCCAACTTGAATTACTGCTCACGTTCGTTGTCTCGCGGGTGTGGCTCCGACAGCAGCACCGCCGCAGCGAGATTGTTGCAAGTGGGCTCGTACTTATCGGAATCCTCGGCGTCACCGTGTTGGGGTGACGCGGCGGTGTCTACTCGGCTGCTGAAATGTCAACGCCGAACAATTCCCCGAATCGTGCGGCATAGCCAGCGTCGTCAGCAATCGCTCCGAGTTCTGCCCAATCGTTGGGCCCCATCTTTGCTTTGCCGTCGATAATTCCTTCTGCAGCCCAACTCACCGCATATCGCAACTGTGGCGAATCGGTATGGATCGCGTGATGAATGACCTCAGCAACCTCTTCTGCGGGGGTCGCCTGACGGATACCAGCTGCGTAGAAGCCAAACATCCGGCCGTACTGCTGGTCGTAGGCTCCTGATGCGTTCGGAGCCTCAGTGTTCTTCGAAAAGATCGCTGACTTTGTCACACCCGGTTCGATAATCGCAACGCGAATTCCGAACGGTGCAACCTCGAGCGCAAGTTCTTCGCTCACACCTTCGAGCGCCCATTTTGAGGCCACGTAGGGAGCTTGAGCAATAGCTCCAAAGCAACCAGCGACCGAAGTGATGTTGATGATGGAGCCCGATCCTCTCTCGCGCATCTGTGGGAGGACCGCTTGTGAGCACCGCACGGCTCCGCACAGGTCAACATTCATCACATCGAGGAACTCTTTCGGTGATGTCTCTTCGACAACGCCATTTCCACCAACTCCCGCGTTGTTGATGAGATTGTCGACACGTCCGGCTCGATTCATGATGTCGTCAAATCCCTGACGAACTGAATCGCCATCAGCCACATCGAGTTCGGCCAGCTCAATCGTCACGCCGGCATCGGCGGCCATCGCCTGCAGTTTGTCGGCTTTAGAAATTGAACGAACTGTGCCGTAGACCGTATGGCCTTTCGCGGCGAGATGCACTGCGGTCGCACGACCGATGCCTGAGTTTGCGCCGGTCACAACGGTGATTGGTGAAGTCATATTTCGAGTCTAAGAGGTGTGCCGTCACCACGGCGTAGGAAGCGTTGACCGTCAGCTGTTGTTGAAGTTTTCGAAGTAACGGCTCGGCGTCGGACCGCGTTGGCCTTGATACTTCGAACCACGGGCACCCTTGCCGTACGGGTTTTCTGCTGGTGTCGTCATCTGCATAAATGACACCTGCCCGATCTTCATTCCCGGGTATAGGGTGATCGGAAGTGAAGCGACATTCGCCAGCTCGAGCGTGATGTGACCATCGAACCCGGCGTCAATAAACCCGGCAGTCGAGTGAATGAGTAACCCGAGACGACCCAAACTCGATTTGCCTTCCACGCGGCCAACGAGATCGTCAGGAACTCCGACGCGCTCGAGGGTCGAACCGAGCACAAACTCGCCCGGATGCAACATGAAGGGCTCTGAACCATCTTCGGGCATCTCGACGAGTTCGGTGAGGCCGGTCATATCGCTCTTCACGTCGATGACACCAGCGGTGTGATTTCGGAATACTCGAAACAGATGAGAAATACGCACATCGATTGATGAGGGTTGCACTAGCGAGTCGTCATACGGGTCGATCACGATGCGACCCGCTGCTATCTGTTCACGAATCGTCTGGTCAGACAAAATCACGAACTGAACCTTAGTGCTCCCGCAGTGTCTCTACGTGGGGTCGCAACCTGATGAGCCGCTAATCTGAGCACTTCTGCGGATGTAGTTCAATGGCAGAACATCAGCTTCCCAAGCTGAGAACGCGGGTTCGATTCCCGTCATCCGCTCCAATAGCCCTTCAGTCTCGGCGGCAGACTGCGGTGAGGTCCGACAACCCCTCCGCCGTCTGGCCGAGCACGCTCGCCTCAAGATGCAAGATTTGCGCTAATGACAGCACGAGCTCCTGCATCGTCGAGAACCGGTGTGATGCTCAGAGTCTCTGCCATTCCAGCCCACATCATCAGTGATCCGTGCAGAGCCTCTGATGACTCAGCCTCAACAATTGCGACGCCGCGACCGTTTACTGTGTCGTGCCAACGGCCAATTTGACGATAGCCATGGGCAGCTTCGATGGCGGCGTCGTCATCAGGCGACATCGAAGCAAATGCTCCAAACGCTTCCATTTTCTGGCTGTGATTGATTTGGTATTCAAGCATGAACAACATTTCGAACCTCCTTAAGGTTTCTGGTGGTTTACGCCGGGGAAGGTCGATGAGACGACCCAATCACTTTCCTACGGGCGCTTCACGAGCGAGAGCAAGTTCTCAGCGAAGGGTTCATTCTCCATTGGTTGAGCATTCATACTCGGTTCATAAACCAACAGGCCAGGCACCGATTTCCCTACACCCGCTCAACTTGCGCCCATTCAGATGTTCTACGACTGGGCCCGCTCTCAGGTCGACCACAGCGACACTTCAGCACGCAGGGTGCAACGAAGAGCGGACATCTCCGGCGGAGACCGAGATGACCACAATGTCACCGTCACTGGTTGCGATCTCATCAGCATCGTCAAATGGTTCACCTAGCGATCGAACCTCTAGTCGCAAATTGCGGTACGAGCCTGTCGAATACATTCCGCAGCCGAGGGGCTCAACACCGATATCGGTCGCAAAGGCTGACCAGCGTGACCCGACTCCAAGCCCACTTTCGGTGACGAGCATCCCTGAGCTCTCACGTTGTGTCCACCCGGTAAAGACAACTCTGTCGTCAGTTTCGCCGGCTCCTTCGATGCATAAACCGACGGAAAAGCACGTTTCACGACCGAACACATCAACAAACTCATAATCGGCATTTCGATCAATGAACGCACCTTCTTCGGTTTCACGAAAGCGACGCATGACATCGGTCTGCGGTAGCCCAAAGACATTGATCAGCGATGAAATGACGTCGCTCATGTCGTCACCGAATCGCTGGCTCCCTACTCCGAAACGACTGAGATAGAGCGCATCCTCACGTGCAACAGGGGCCGGAGGAACTGGCACCGTTGTCGTCGTCACCGCCTGAGAGCGGTCGGCGACCCGCTGAGAGGCATCATCTTCGTTGCGTTCAGACGTGGCCGGCAGCGTAACTGTTGGAGTTGTTGGTGAATTCTCGCTTACCGACGCCAAGCTCGTCGTCGGCATCGACTCTTCAGCAATCGACAATGACTCAGAAGACCCGCAGGCGGCCAACAGGCCCACCAGAACCACAAGCACCACCGTCGCAAGTGCGACATTGGATACTCGGGCAACACTCACCCCATCACTCTCGCAGACGCGCTAGCCAATCACACGACGCGATCACCAGCAATCACCCTGGGATCGATCCGTGTACCCAAACTGGAGAGCCCATCGGCATCAACTCCTCGTCCCAGATCCAATCCATCGCTGGGGTACTCACCCGCACACAACCATGCGATGCCGGGTAATTCGGAATGGACTGCGAACCATGCACTGCAATCCCCCCGTTGAAATATTTCGGGCGATAAATCTCACCAAGATCGCCATCCCACCATCCTTCGGCGCGTTCGCGATCAACCTTGAACAAACCAGGATCAGTGATCGAGTCACCCTCCTCGATCGTCTCCGGATCGTTTTGGTTCGGTTCTATATATGGAATCTCCGAACCCGTCGACACGTTGAGCACCCACTCGGTCACCCCATCGATCACGAAGAATGCGAGCTGTTTCGATTTGTCGATCTCGACCAATGTCCCTTGGTCTGCGCGAGCTTGGGGCCTCGCCGTCGCAGATGAGAGCGCCAAGGCGGTGTCGTCATCAACCGATGACGTAGCGGGCAGTCCAAAATATTTCTGAGCAGCCATCACCGCTTGACGGGTGGTCAACCCGAAATCACCATCGACCGATTGCACCCAGAACCCAAGTTCGACAAGCCGTTCTTGAAGGCGGACGGTCTCTTCGCCGTCAGCGCTACCAACTGCGATCAACGGCTCAATCAACGGCACAACCGCAACAGACTCCTGCTCAAACGATGGCAGCACGGTGGTAGTCGACGACGTTGTTGTCGTAACCCGCGCCGCAGTTGTCGTTGGCAGATCTCGAGGGAGCGCGACGGTTGTCGTCGTCACCGACGTGGTTGTCACAACCCTTGAGTTGCTCGACACCGCTGGTGTAGACGTGCAGCCAATCACAAACGGCAGCACCATGGCCGACAACGTCAGCATCATCGCTCGTAATCGAAAAGGTGCCACTCATCTCAACAGTACCGAGCACCTCACCTCACGACAGACGATCATCAGTACCAACTGCAAGGTCGAAGGCCGCAAGATGAATCGGCCAGCGAGAAAGTAAATCAAGTGACCACTGTGCAGCCCACATTGTGAACGAATCTGGATGACCGCCAGCAGGCTGACATCCAATGCTCATGGCGATCGCGTCTCGTACCGAACTCACGGTCTCGCCACGTTCAACAAGTTCTCGAAGTGTGATCGCCCCGTCTCGTTTTGCGAGACGGCTTCCCAGGTCGCCAAGGACGAGTGGCACATGCGCGTACTCAGGTGTCGGAAGACCGAGAAGGCGTTGCAAATGCATTTGTCGCGGGGTCGATGACAGCAAATCGTCGCCACGCACCACTTGGTCGATGCCCTGCACCGCATCGTCGACCACGACCGCCAAGTTGTAGGCCGGCACACCATCAGCGCGAGCAAGAACGACATCATCAATTCCACCCTCGAACCGTCCGGCGATCATGTCCTCAACCACATAGGTCTCACCCGAGGTTCGTAATCGAAGTGCAGGACGCCGGCCCTCAGCTTCTCGCTCAGACCTCTGCGCAGTCGTCAAGTTCCGGCAGGTGCCCGGGTAGGCCCCGTCAGGCAAGTTGCCATTTGGCGCCTGTGCCGCCGCCTCAATTTCGGCACGAATTTCTCTTCGGCTGCAGTAACACGGGTACGCATCGCCGCTCTCGGTGAGACGGTCGATCGCACTCCTATACAACTCAAACCGCTCCGACTGCCGGACAATCTCTGCCGAGGTCACCACACCCACGGCTGCAAGGTCGGCAATCTGGCGCTCTTCAAATTCGGGAGACGCAGTCACAAGGTCGAGGTCTTCCATACGAATGATGAACTCGCGTCCGGTGGTGTGGGCAAGCAGCGCCGCAACGAGGGCCGTCCGAAGGTTGCCGATGTGAAGATCGCCCGTCGGTGAAGGTGCGAAACGGCCCGCCATTGCACCATTCTTGTCACATGGACCGTTCGCAATCAGCGACAGATCGCCATCGAGGTCGGCAACCAAACCGACGCGAACGGATGTCGATGATTTTGGAACGAGACGGCAACGACTGTGTGTGGTGTCGTCGCACCTTCGACAACCACCTCGTCGTACCGACAACGGAACATCTCGTGCCTCGAATTAAAGGGGGGCCGAGTTGGGTCGAAAATGAAGTTGCTGCCTGCAAGCGATGCAACAACGAACGTGGCCATCGCACGCTTGGGGAGTTCGCCGATGAATGCGAGGGGCTTGCACGCGAACCAGACGTCGCTCGAATTATCCGATCTCTTGAGCGCTTAACCGATGCCATCGCCACCCGCGGCGGGCAGCGCCGTGCTCGGCCATATGTCGCCACTCAACTTCGACGCCTTCGCCGTCGGTAACCGTCGATCTCATTACTCGCAATCCCAGGCGAAGAATGTCGTATTCTCGGCCTATGCGCAGCGCTTTCAAGCCGCGTCGGGGCGAGCAGGAGACGAACGTAACGAAATGATCTGCCCTGCCTGCGGCGCTGCTCCACCTGAAGACGCAAAGTTCTGCAATGCGTGCGGCGGAAGCCTCAGCGCTCAACCTGATGGCACTCCTCATGCCGTCACCACAAAGTCACCTGTTGTTGACGAACCCGTCGATGATGAGCAGACCGGCGAACTTCGGCTGCCTGTCGATTCAGCAACTGACGAACTCGACGAACTCGCCCTCACCCGACTGCATGATTCGATCCAAACCGAAGAACTGAAACAGACCATCCAGATCACTACGGCCGATGAACCAGCCTTCGCATCTCAGGTCGTCTGGGCAGATGACGAACGCCCCTTTGATGACACGATCGATGACATGCCGGCGAGTGGCATCCCTATCGACACTGCTGCAGCGACCCAAGTGATTCCACTTGACCACGAGCCGCCCACACCTTCTTCTGGCTCTGCCACTCTTGCCGCCGCAGTCGTCGACCATGAGCCGACTGAGAGCCTCGCCGCACAACTTACGGTCACCTCCTTCATCGGTATCGTCGCCACAGTGCTCACCGTCATTGCACTGACGGCTGACATTCTCAGGATCTCAACAACAGCGGGAGCAGAATTCGCCGACGTTGCATCAGCCGTCGGGTTAAAAACCGGGGTTTGGCACGTTGACAACCTTGGCTCCAACCTCATCGCAGTCGGTCTTCTTGGGGCAATCGGGCTCGTAGCCGGTTCGGTCGGGTCGATCCTCAATCGCCCCTGGGGGCCAGGCCTTGTCGGGGGAAGCGGACTCTCAGTTCTCGGCACCGCTGCACTCACGATCGGTCTTGTCGAGTTTCCGGTTGGAGCCGCCCGAAATTTTGCTGCGAGTGCGACTGGCGAGTTCACCATCGAGATCACGAGAGATCTTGGTTACTGGGCGTTGTTCGCTGCCGGAGGTGTTGGGCTCATCACATTCTTCGCATCAATGAATGATCTCTTAATCGACCGCCGAGCGATCCTTAACCCGTACGTGCATGCTCTTGGAGCGCTCATTGTCGTAGTTACCGCAATTGCTCCACTCGTACCGGTGGTTGGTTCTTCCTGGTCAGCGAATTGGCTTCTCGATAGTAACGAGGGTTGGCCGAACGAACTGATGATCGCACGGTTGGTGCAGCTTGGAGCCCTCGCAGTTGGAGGCCTCATCGGATTTCTCACAGTGAGACCGACCGGTCTTGCCCTCGCCTTCGGTGCCGTGTTCCCGGTAGTGATCGCAACAATGTCGACGTGGCTCGGGTTGGGAGTGCTGTCGCTCGCTCCGGGCTATCGAAACCCTGGTGGTACAGCCGGGTCACCAACCAATCTGCTGGTCGGTGCGTCGGTTGGATGCGTTCTCGTTCTCGCCGTAGCTATTGCGATGGCGTGGGACTCACATCAACGAAGTTGAGTCAGTCAAGTAACGCGTTGCGATACGAGTGCGTTCCGTCAAAACGCGACAGCAGGTAGGGGCCGGCCGTAAGCGGTTCGTGACGTGGCGGGTTCGACGCATCTTGGCAGGTGGGCAAGCATTCAACTTGGGCATGAAAACCTGGCTCCACGAAGAATGGAATCGAGTACCGATCGACATCTGGTGGACTCACCACTCGATGAGGGTTTGATACGTAACGATCGTTCGACCAAATCGCCATGAGATCACCAAGATTTACGACGGCGTGACCTGGCGGAACTGAAATGTCGATCCACTCGCCGCTTCGTGTCTTCACTTGCAGTCCACCCTGCCCATCGTCGGTAAGGATGGTCACCGACCCGTAATCGGTGTGCGAGCCGCAACCGGGTTGGCCGGGGGCTGGTGTGACCCGACTCGTCGGCGGGTAATGCAGCATCCTCAAGTGGTACATGAACGCATCCCGTGACGGGTCTCCGAGGTCTTCAAACCACGTTGAGGCTAAGCCGAGAGCTACTGCGAGCCCTCGATGAGCTCGAAGGCTCGCTTCGGTTGCCTCATCGAAATAGCGCTGCCATGCCGCGCGGAACCGTGGTGACTCTGGAAGTTGGTTTGGGCCGTGAAGCGGCGTGCCGGCGAGCACCTCTGGGTGTTGCGGTCCGTGCTCGGTTCCAGAATCGATGGTTTCTTTCAAATCTCCAAGTCGCGGAACGTCGAATTGATCATCGTCGGCAAGTGCACCCTCGAGTGCTTCGGTTCCGATGCCGACGTAACCCCGATGGCACGAACTGTTTGCGATAGAGATTTGTTCTTTGACGTCTTGGGGTTCTGCGAAAAACTCTCGCATGACGTCGAGTAGATCTTCTTTCGTCTCCGATGCAATTCCGTGTCCGACAGCAAGCAAGAACCCGAGCTCTTGGCAGGTTGCATCAATGATTGCGGCCTGCTCGCGTGCGGCAGCGCTCAGGTGATCTTCACCGGTTGCAAATGGTGCAAGGTCAATGACAGGAAGGCTCACATGAACGACTGTAGCCCGGTCAATTTTGCCGGGAGCAAAGAGAGCATGGACGTTCTCAGCCGACCATTCGCTCGTAAAGGAACTGCAAGACCGAGTTCTCGAAAAGTCGGAAAGCGTTCGATGCGTTCGGCTCAAACACTCACAACTGCATGACGACCGATGTTCATTCATACGGCCATTCGGTCGTTGAAAGACCGCCCAAACCATTGCGCCGTAACGATTCTCAGGATTTCGAAAAATTCTCGAGAAAATTGCAAGAAACGGCGTGCGTCGTGCTCTTGGATGACATGAACGCACACAAGTCACTCACCACCGCAGCAATCGCATCGGTTGCTTTCTTCTCGCTCTTCGGAGCTCAAGCCGCCCACGCCGCCCCAGGAGGAAACGGCAATGGCAACGGACAAATCGGGTCAATCGGCATTGGTCCCGCTCCTGTCGACCTTCATAACGATGAGGCAGAAACAAAGAACGACTGCCCAAGCGATGATTCCTGGTGGCACTTTGTGCTTGCTCCCAACAACGGTCAGTACGCATTTACATCGATGAATCTCAACATCGGCGGGTCGACAACTCTCATCAGCGGCGCTGACATCGTTGCTAACGGCGGTCAGACCGACAATGTGTTCGTTGCAGTTCCTGAGGGTGCAAGTCTGGATGATCTCAGCGCAGCAGGTTCAAGTGCGATGGTTGATCCGTACAGCCCGAAGGTGAAGTTCGTTCTTTCTCACGTATGCGAGGGTGACGAAGTGATCGTGGAAGAACCAGTGGCTGAAGAGGAAGTCATTGAAGATGAGATAGCGGTCGAGGAAGAGCCCGCTGTTGAGGACGAGAAACCAGTCTCAGACGAGGAGATTGTTGAGGAAGAGACCATCGAAGAGGATGTTGCCACAGACGAACCAAGCAACGAGGTGATCACCGACATCGTCACCCCAGACCCCGACACCGACAACCCCAACAACGACAACGACAACAACGAACAAGACGACCCCATCACCGACAACCCCACCACCGACATCGTCACCCCAGAGCCCGACACCGACAACCCCACCACCGACGAACAAGACAACCCCACCACCGACACCGAAGACGTCATCACAGTTAACGAATCCGCCGACAACAACGAGCCCTCTGTTGAGGATGACCCCGAAAAGGGCAACGTCGACGAGAATACAAACGACATTGAGGTCAACTCGAACGACGAAGTCGTCAAATCTGCATCCGTTGTCGAAACAGCTCCTAGCGCTGAAGTTGCTCCTGCACTCAACGTCACTGCTGACGACACCGATCACAACGCATTGCCAGCCACTGGAATGGAACTCTCCCTTGCATTCCTTGGCTTGGGACTCGCCGGCATTGGGGGAACGCTCCTCGCCGTGCGCCGTCGCCTGATGATCAAATGATCACACCCGATGCGTTCGTAGCGCCCCCTTTCGACGAGACTTGCGTCGAGAGGGGGCGCTCTTTCGTTCCCATATTGAGGAGCACAACATGTACGACACCATCATCTATGAAGCGGACGATCCGGTTGCAACAATCACGTTGAACCGACCCGAGGCAATGAATGCCTGGACCAACCGCATGGATCGTGAAATCCGTGATGCGGTGGCACGAGCAAGCGCCGACCCCGCGGTCGTAGGCATCATCATCACCGGCGCCGGACGAGCGTTCTGCGCAGGTGCCGACATGAAGCTTCTCTCCAATATTTCATCAGGCGATGAATCGAGCAACGATGCCGGGTCGGCAGTTGCCGAAGGTGAAGCGGCAGCAGACTCGAACGGAGACTTCGATGGCCGTTTCCCGTTTCTTATGACAACCCCAAAGCCGATCATCGCTGCCATCAACGGCGCCGTTGCAGGAATGGCTTTTCCGTTCAGCCTGTGCTGTGACCTTCGTGTTGGTACGGAAAAATCACTGTTCCTCACCGCATTCGCGCAGCGTGGCCTCATCGCTGAGTGGGGCCTCGGTTGGCTCCTCCCGAAACTCGTTGGGCCATCAGTCGCTCTTGACCTTCTCATGTCTTCTCGGCGGGTGACCGGAGTTGAAGCCAAAGAACTTGGTCTCTTGAACCACATCGTCGACAACCCCGACGACCTCTTGCCGTGGTGCCGGAACTACATCACCGAGCTCGCAGAAAAGTGTTCACCAACGTCGATGGCCATCATGAAACAACAGGTGTACGAGCACCTTCATCAAGGAATGGGGGCAGCCGAATCTGAAGCAGCCAAATTGATGGTCGAAAGCTTTGGGCGCCCCGACTTCGCAGAGGGTGTTCAGTCATTCGTCGAAAAGCGACCACCCTCGTTCTCACGCATCGGTGGCAACTAAGCGTTACGCCATCCCGACTGAAAAGTCGTCGATCAATCGCTCATAACCCGTCGCGCACCTCAACACGTCGACGTCGGCCAAAGGCGCACCGATCAGTTGAATACCCGCAGGCAAACCAGCCGAGGAGAACCCTGCGGGCATCGAGATCGCCGGGAGCCCCGCATACGTTGCATATAGCGTGCACTCCATCCACCGGTGATAGGTATCCATTTCTCGACCGTCGACCTCGGCGGGCCACCGTTGCTCAACATCAAATGGCCACACTTGAGCGGTGGGCAACGCAAGCAGGTCGAACTCGCCGCCGGCGGTCACGAACATCGAAACGATCTGCTCGTAGAAGGCGGTTCGTGTAGTCGCAGCACGCTGCAGGTCAAGTGCGGTCAACGACAGACCCGACTCAGCTTCCCACCGAACCTCTTCTTTGATTTGGGCGGCAGTCGCTTCACGCTTCAGCAATGCGCCGTACTTCGCTGCGTTATACGCGTGGCGGTTGTGTAACCACGACGTCCACAGCGCGTCGAGATCGACATTCAACGAGGTGGGCACCACGACCGCACCATCGCCCTCCATCCGCTGTAACGCGCGCTCAGAGGTTTCAAGAATTCCAGGTTCGGTCGCAAGGTGACCACCAAGATCTCCCAACCAACCGATACGAACACCTGAAAGACTCCCTTGAAGATGCATCTGGCATGACTCAGGTGATGTCAACTCATCAAGTGTTCCTGGCAGCGCCGTCGGAACCCGAGCGTCCCACCCAGCTTGAGTGCCGAGCAACATCGCAACGTCGATCACTCGACGCCCCATCGGGCCATCGGTTGCGCAAAGTGTTGAGTACGAGTCACCGCCGTAATGCAATGGCACCCGGCCGAAGCTCGGCCGAAAACCGACAACGTTGCACCAGCCTGCCGGGTTGCGAAGTGACCCCATGAAGTCGCTGCCATCGGCAACCGGCAGCATTCGCGTTGCGAGCGCAACTGCGGCTCCACCACTGCTGCCACCCGCCACTTTTGTTGAGTCATAGGGGTTCACCGTTGCACCGAACACCGGGTTAAACGTGTGTGAACCGAGGCCAAACTCAGGAACGTTTGTCTTACCGATGATGATGGCACCGGCTGACCGGATGCGCTCAACATGAAGGGCGTCGACATCGGGAACAAACTCTTTCAGCAGCGGAGAACCCTTCGTCGTGAGGAGCCCTTTGGTTTCCGCAAGGTCTTTCACCGCATGCGGAAAGCCGTGCATCCAGCCACGAGAGATTCCTCGATCGAGTTCGTCATCGCAGACCGCAGACTCAGCTAGCAATTCGTCACGATCTCTCAACGACACGATGGCGTTGAACACATCATTTCGAGCATCGATCCGATCGAGATAGGCCGACATCACCTCACGACACGACACCGACCGGTCATGAATGGCACCAGATAGTTCTGTCGCATCGAGTCCTGTGATGTTCACGACGACAGCATGCCACGAACTGCAGTGCGCGAAACTGTCTCATGAGCTCAATGACGTACTCTCCGTGGTCGATTGAAGCCACCAACCTTCCAGTCCATGCGCGAAACCCCATTCACACCGATGAAGGCGGTCGCGCCGCTGGATTTCCGGCTGCGTTAGTCGCCGGTGTCACCGTCTACGCCTATCTCTGCCATCTCCCTCTCGTCACTCACGGTCTGGCGTGGGTCCAGCATGGCGGCGGGGAGGTTCGCTTCAAGCAACCAGTGTTTGATCTCGATCATGTTGCGGTAAGGGCGCGCATGTCAGATGACGAAACGCTCGTTGAGGCGTATACCGACTCACCCCGACCGCGCGCTGTCTTGCGACCGACATTGAACGCCGGCGCAGCGCCCGCACTACGCCCGGGTGACGACCTCGATCAGGTCACCATCGTCGCCGATACCCCATACGGAGCCGACTACGCGGTTCCCGCAGGTGACGACCTCGATATCTGTCGTTCGGCCGGGGTTGTGCATCCCGCGGTGTGGCCAGACCTCGCGAACGACATCATGCACAAGCAACTCGCTCGCGGAAGTTGGGTGCACACGAGATCGATCATTCGTCATCACCGAGCAGTCGCTGTCGGAAGCGAAATCACCATCGTGCCCCGGGTCGTCGAACGGTTCTTTGCTCACGGCGAACGAGCAATCGTCGATATGCACTTCATGCACAACGACGACATCGTCACGTCAATCGAGCATGAGGCCATCATCGACCTCTCGATAACCGACTAACTCGCGCGTTGCCCCGAGCCGATCGTGTACGCCGCGCTCGGGTACGTTCAGCACAAGGAGGCGATTGCAGTGAACTCACCAATTCCACATGAGATTCCCGAAGAGTTACAACAACTCCTCGGCCAACTCGATGACTTCATCGAGTCAGAAGTCCGACCGCTAGAAGAGTCGAATGACAACATCCGGTTCTTTGATCATCGAAGAGAAGATGCCCGTACCGATTGGGAACGCGGCGGCCTTCCAAACGACGAGTGGGAAGACCTTCTCCACCAGACAAAGCGCATGGCTGATGCGGCCGGCTTCTACCGCTACCCCTTCCCCGCTGAATACGGCGGAAATGACGGAACCATTTACGGTATGGCGGTCATTCGCGAGCATCTTGCGCGCCGTGGACTCGGCCTTCACAACGACCTTCAAAACGAACACTCGATTGTCGGCAACAACGTCGGGCTGTTGCTCATGATCAACTACGGCACTGAGGAGCAAAAAGCCGACTGGGTTGATGACCTAGCCGAGGGCCGCCGAGGTTTCGCATTTGGCATCACCGAACCCGAACACGGCTCAGATGCCACCCACATGGACACCCATGCGGTGAAAGATGGCGACGAATGGATCATCAACGGTGAGAAAACGTGGAACACCGGCATTCACAAGGCTGACTGCGATCTCATTTTCGCGAGAACGAGTGGAACCGCCGGCGACGGCGACGGCATCACCGCATTTCTGGTGCCAACCAACTCGCCTGGCTTTGAGATTCTCGAATATCTCTGGACATTCAATATGCCCACCGACCACGCCCACATCAGACTCACCGATGTTCGGGTACCTCACTCCGCAATATTTGGAGGCGAAGGCAAAGGTCTGCAGGTCGTGCAGCACTTCTTCAACGAAAACCGGATTCGCCAAGCGGCATCAAGTCTTGGTGCCGCCCAATTCTGCATCGACGAATCGGTGAAATATGCCCGTGAGCGCAAACCGTTTGGAAAAGCCTTGTCGACCAATCAGGCGATTCAGTTTCCACTTGTCGAACTCCAAACCCAGTGTGAAATGTTGCGAGCACTCATCCACAAAACCGCGTGGCTCATGGATGAACACGGCGCATTTAGCCAGTCCGACAAGGTTTCGATGTGTAACTACTGGGCCAACCGTTTGTGTTGTGAATCTGCCGATCGTGCCATGCAGGTACATGGTGGCATCGGCTATAGCCGCCATAAACCGTTCGAGCACATCTATCGCCACCACCGTCGCTACCGCATCACCGAAGGCGCAGAGGAAATCCAAATGCGGCGGGTTGCCGGATACATGTTCGGCTACATGAATCAGCAAGCCCCGAAGGGCGTCGCCAGCGTGAAGGGCTGACATGCATCAGCCACCCTCTGCTGCTGATCTGCTTCGAACTGTTGCGGAAACGTTGGCCGACGACATTGTTCCGGCAACGAGTGGCCCTGCTCAGCATCAGGCTCGGGTTGCGGCAAATATTGCGGCAATCGTTGCCCGAGAACTCGAGTTGGGCCCAGAGGTTCGGTCTCGTGAACACGACCTCCTACGTGAGATCGGCGGAGAAGAGATCGGCGATGAAGCAGACCTCGCTGCGGCTGTTGCTGCCGCTCTTCGTAAAGGATCTGCCGATAGCGATGAAGAACACGAACGGGTGAGGATGCTGCTCACCGAGATTGTTCGCGGTGACCTTTCGATATCGAAACCGGGTTACGACGGCTGGGATGGCGAATGACGGGAAGTGACCGCGATCACGTTTCGACGCGTTTATCGCGTTGGTTGACGACCGAGACCGGATCCGACGTCACCGTTGCCGATCTCGACGCCGTTTCCGCAGGCGCTCGTCGATTCAACGCGCTGTTTACGGCGACCACTGCGCAATCATCAACTCGCTTCGCTCTCACGATGATTCCGACAGCGTCAATTCAGTTACTCGATATCGCTGACGAGGCCGCCGTTCGACAGCTTGCCGAGTCTGCCGGTGTGCCAGTACCCCACATCCATCACGTCTGCACCGATGAGTCAGTTCTCGGAGGACCCTTCTTCATTTCGATCGCAGTCGATGGCGAAACCGTCCCTCGTCGTGTCTTGCGACTCATCGCACAACATGACCGGCTTGGTTCGCAGATCACACAACAAATCGGCACTGCCCTCGCGCAACTTCATTCTGTTCCCGAATCTCTTGCCCCGCGTTCACTCCTTCCTGACACCGGTCTCGCTCCGATCGCCCATGCCATTAGTCAGGTTGACGAGGGCCTTCAACAACTGCTCACACCATCGCCAGCGTTTTCGTTCTGCGCCCGGTGGCTTGAGCGCAATGCGCCGACAGAGCCCATCGAGCAGACCATCGTGCACAGCGACGTGCGCAACGGCAACATCATCGTTGGTGCTGACGGCCTCCAAGCGATCCTCGACTGGGAGGGCAGCCGAATCGGTGATCGAATCGAAGATCTGTCGTGGACAACGCAACGCATGTGGCGGTTTCGGGAAGATCATTTGCCCATCGGCGGATTCGGAACCATCGACGATCTTCGTTCAGCGTATGTCGACCACGGTGGCGAGTGGGATGACGACCGGTTTCGCTGGTGGCGAGTGCTGCTCACCGTCAGATGGGGTCTCGGCATGGCCGGCCAGTCGCGCGCACACCTCGACGGCTCATTCCGCTCGATTGTCATGTCGGCGAGTGCGCGCCGGATGGCAGAGCTCGAATTCGATGCCCTACAACTTCTTCGATGATGCGGCAGCGTTAACCGAGACCGAGTTCGGTAATCGTGTCGTCACGCAGCTGGCGCTTCAACAATTTGCCGGAGCCCGTTCGTGGTAGCGGCTCTGTCATCGTGGTGATGTAACGCGGAATCTCATACTTCGCTAGGTGGTCAACGAGATACTCACGCAATTCTGTTTCATCAAAATCTTCAGTGACATACATCGTCGTTCCTACCTCTTCACCAAGACGATCATCAGGAACTGAATACACAGCTGCTTCGATCACGTTCGGATGCGACGAGAGAGCTGCCTCGACACCTCCGCAACCAATGTTCTCTCCACCACGAATGATGAGGTCTTTTATTCGATCAACAATGAACAGGTGTCCGTCGGTATCGATATACGCAACATCGCCGGTCTTAAACCAGCCATCTTCAGCGAACGAATCTGCAGTTGCCTCCGGTTTATTCCAGTACTCACGGAACATCGACGGTCCACGAACCTGCAGTTCACCGCGCTCGCCCGGCTGCAGTTCGTTCCCGTCATCGTCGACCACTCGTAAGTCGATCACGCATAACGCAGGGCCAGAACTCAAACGACGCTCAGAGTATTCGGCACCAAAAATGATGGTGCCGATCGCGTTCGTCTCCGTCATTCCCCACCCAGTGTTTGGCAGAGCCTTTTCAAATGTGTCGTCGATCTGCCCAACCTGTTCGGGGGGCCGAGCCGCCCCGCCGCCGCCGACGCTCAACAGCGATGAAAGGTCACGGCCCTCTGACTGAGCAACTCGAACAAGGTCACCGCTGACCGCAGGAGGGCCCGTAAATGTGACGATGCGTTCTCGTTCAATGAGCTCGGCTGCGACCGACGCATCCCACTTATACATCGCGACAAGTTTGCGTTGACCTCGGAAACTCGCCAAGAACACTGCATGGAGCCCCAGCACATGAAACAACGGAATTCCAAGCAATGAGGCGGGCACCAAACCCGAACCTTCTTCGGGAGCGACCACATTTCCTGGCCGCTCGGTTAAAGCCCCGTACTCAACTTCCCATGCCATCAGCGCAACGATGACGTTGTGGTGGTTCGACAACACCCCTTTGGGGTGTCCGGTTGAACCTGAGGTATACAAAATGAGTGCCGAGTCGGTGGGCGCAATATCAACCTCAGGCATCGGCACAGAACCAATTTCTGCCATGCGACCGGCAAGCTCAACATCTGCCGCCGGTGATCCTGTGTGACGCACCGCAACGACCTGGAGACCTTCAATCGGCTCAGCCATCGATTCGAGCAGCGCTAAACGCTCGGCATCGGCAAAAAGAACCTTCGCTCCAGAATCGGTGAGCCCGTATGCCATCTCGTCGGCGTTCCACAGCGAGTTCATCGCAACCGCAATAGCGCCTACCGACGTGGCCGCAGTAAACGCGAGCATCCACTCGGGGTAGTTACGCATCGAGATCGCCACCCGATCGCCCTTGCGCACTCCGAGGTCATGAACGAGTAAGTGGCCGATGGTGGCGGCGTCATTCCAGAACTCAGCAAATGTCCATCGCTGATCTTCAGCAACAACAAACTCAACATCACTTACTGCGTCTTCATACACCTGACGGAGCGATGTCGGGGCGTTCACGAAGGTTCGCACCGGCCCGCGGATGTCTTCCCGGTCGACCAATTCATACGGCTCTCCCACCGCAGTTATTCGCGCAAACGCATCAAGACGTTGTTGTACCAACGAGTCAGACATATTGAGCCCCTCCCTCGCCCACAACGTAGTGCAGGAGACCGATTTCTGAAGCAATCGGATGCACTGGCCCCGGTAAATGTCGCAGGTGGTGCGATCACTACCGTGATGAACGTAATTCTTGTCAGCTAGCTCGTCTTTGGGAGATCACGATGGGTGCAGAACCAACACTGGCATGGACGCTGCAGCGGCCTGCCGCACAGTACGCGAACAAAGTCGCAACCATTGACCGGGGCACCGGTGAACGTCGCATCTGGTCAGAGGTGGCTGACCGCGTGAACGGTCTGTCATCGGGTTTGCTCGGTCTTGATCTTGAGATTGGTGACCGCGTTGGAGCGCTCATGCTCAACAGTGGCCGGCATTTTGAATTGTGGTTTGCCATTCCAGGAGCCGGCATGGTGATGAACGACCTCAACTATCGCCTCGCCGAAGAAGAACTCGCCTTTATCTGTGGTGATTCAGACGTCAAGGTGTTGTTCGTCGATGACAACTACCTCGACGTCGGCCGAGCACTCCTTCAACGTGTCGACTCACTGCACACGCTGGTGTGGACCGGCCCCGGCGATGCCGCCCCCGAAGGCTGCATTGCGTACGAGACGCTTGTTGCGTCGCCTCTCGTCGATCTTCCTCCACAACAACACGACGGCCTCGCCGCAATCTTTTACACCGGAGGAACAACAGGGCTTCCAAAGGGGGCGATGCTCACCCATCGCAACCTCACCGCAAATGCAATGCACGGGGTAGGAGTGATGGGGCTCACCCATCGCGATACGTACCTCCACGCAGGTCCCCAATTTCACCTCGCCGACGGTTCAATGACCTACGCAGTGTCATGGGTTGGTGGCGCGCATGTCTTCATTCCGGCATTCGAACCGGCTTCCACCGTCTCAGCGCTCGCCGATGAGCACTGCACGATCACGTTGCTCGTGCCGACCATGCTTGGCATGGTGCTCGCGAGTGGAGCCCTCGACGGCGCTGACCTTACGGCGCTGCGGGCATTGATGTACGGCGCATCACCGATGCCTGGAGAAGTTCAACGACGTGTCGCTGAAGGCTTCGGCTGCGAGTTGTACCAGCTGTACGGAATGACTGAGGCGTCCCCAATTGCAACCTCGATGGATGGGGAAGATCACCGTCGCGGAATGGCAGGAGAAGAACCATACGCCAGCCGCCTCCGGTCAGCGGGTGCTCCTGTGCCCGGGGTTCGCTGTGAGGTCCGCCGCGAAGATGGATCACTCGCCGACGTTGGCGAACCGGGCGAAATTTATATCCAAGGCCCGAACATCATGGCCGGATACTGGAACAGGCCTGAAGAAACCGCTCACGCACTCGTCGATGGTTGGTATCGCTCTGGAGACGTCGCCTGGCAAGACGCCGATGGCTATCTCTATGTCGTCGATCGTGCGAAAGACATGATCATCTCAGGTGGAGAGAACATCTACACCTCCGAAGTTGAGAACGCCGTCTACCTTCACCAAGGCGTAGCCGAGGCCGCCGTCTTCGGTATCCCTCATGACAAATTCGGTGAAACCGTGCACGCCGAGGTCGTGCCCAAACCTGGCGCAACCATCACTGAAGAAGAACTCATCGAGCACTGTCGCGCTCACATTGCGGGTTACAAGTTGCCTCGATCGGTGACCTTCAGAGCCGCAGATGACCCACTGCCTAAATCTGGTGCAGGAAAAATTTTGAAACGCGATCTCCGCGAACCGCACTGGGTCGGACGAGATCGTCATGTCGGCTAACGACCTGTCGCTCTGACGGAACATACGGGCGTTAACGCCGACTACGGTTCATCTATGGCAGATGTCGCTTCACTTGTGAACGGAGTCTCTGAACTGGTTCAGATACCGAGTGTGAACCCGTTGCAGTCGCATGATCCAGCTCTTGCTGGTGAACGACGCCTTGCCGAACATCTCGCCAACCGTGCAGAAGATCTCGGTGCCGATGTCGAACTCGACAATGTGGTCGACGATCGGCCGAATCTCATTGCAAAATTTGAAGGCGAACGTCCCGACACGATCGTGATTGACGTTCACCTCGACACTGTCGCGGTTGGCCATATGACCGATGACCCGTTCGACGGGCGCGTCGAAAATGGCCGCGTCTACGGGCGAGGTTCGGTCGACACCAAGGCGACGTTCGCCATCGTGCTCGATGTGTTGTCTCAACTCCGCAACGATGGTCGGCGTCCAGGCCCCACCGTTCACCTTGTCGGAACTGTCTCAGAAGAGATGGGCGGATTGCTCGGGGCCCGCCACCTTGCGTCACGCCTTCAACATGACGGCCATCACATCGACCGCATGATCATTGCTGAACCAACGATGTGCGCTCCGGTGCACGGCCATAAAGGTGGCGTGGGACTCGAAATCTGCGTTCACGGGCACGCAGCACACTCGTCGCGCCCGGAGCTTGGCGCCAACGCGATCACAGCAGCTGCCCGCATCATCGCGGCGCTCGACGGTGAGCAATCGCGACTCGACACACTTGACGCCGCAACCGCTGTTGGTCGAGGCACCGTTTCTGTCACGGAGATTGGCGGTGGTGTCGCTCGCAACATCATTCCCGACCTCTGCACCCTCTATGCCGGTCGACGTATCGCCCCAGGGGAAGATCCCCTTGCGGTGTATGAAGCATTGAAAGCTCTCGTCATCTCGGCTGGCGAGCCGCTGCAGGTCGATGTCGAAATGGCGAACGGCACTGCGTTTCCTGCCTTCTACACCGACCCTAACGATGACTTGGTGCAACTCGTTGCCGGACTCTCAGAGCGGGCACCCGAGACCGTGACGTATGGCTCTAACTGCCTTGCGTACGACGAAATCACTGCGTCAAAAGTGCTCTTCGGTCCGGGTTCGATCGATCAAGCTCACCAAGCGGTTGAATGGGTCGAGATCGACGAACTCGTTACTGCGTCGTCGGTGTATCGCAAATTATTGAGCGCCTAGGAACCCTCGCCTACCTTCGGCGATGGCGAGACCTGGCAGCAATCTTCACATTCAGAGTCACTTTGCTACGTTCGTCGACGTGGGTTTGCGGCACATTTGGAGCGAGCGGTGAAGGCTGCGGTCATCGGGTCAGGAATGGCCGGCATTCTTGCCGCAATTGAACTGAAGAAGGCTGGCATCGACGTTGTCGTCTTCGAAAAAGCCTCCCGCCTTGGCGGAACATGGCGAGACAACTCGTACCCAGGGCTGTCGTGTGACGTTCCTGCCCACTCGTACACGTTTTCGTTTGCACGCAACCCTGACTGGTCACAGCACTATGCGCCCGGGCCAGAAATTCGTGAGTACTTCGAACGCGTTGCTGACGAGTTTGAAATCACCTCCTGCATTCGTTTCAACAGCGAAGTTGTTTCACTCGTGTGGGAGGACACACGCTGGAAACTTGAAACGAACGACGGATTCCTTAGCGAGTTTCCCTACGTGTTCGCTGCGACCGGGGTGCTGCACCACCCGAATGTTCCAGAGTTCGATGGCATCGAAGAGTTTGGCGGAGCCGTCTTCCACTCGGCCCGATGGGACCATTCCGTTCCGCTCGAAGGCAAGAAGATTGCGGTTATCGGCACCGGTTCAACCGCAGTACAGATCACCTCCGCGCTCGTCGACAGTGTGAGCGAGTTCGCGCTCTTTCAACGCAGTGCCCAGTGGGTGTTGCCGGCACCAAACCCCGAGTTCTCCGATGAGGAGCGCGCCGAATTTCGAAGTGACCCTGAGGCGCACGAGGAGTACGTGCGCGAACTCGCCATCACGATGTTTCAGCGAACATCGTCTGCTGTCACCGAACTCAATTCAATTGAGCACCAAAAGATCGCTGCGCTGTGTCGACGAAATCTCAGCACGGTGGTCGACGATGACCTCAGAGAGCGTTTGACTCCCGATTACGAACCGATGTGCAAGCGTCTCATCGTGTCGCCTGATTTTTACGAAAAGATCCAGCGACCACATGTGCAATTGGTGACCTCAGGAATCGATCGGTTCACGCCGACTGGTATTCGAACAAAAGATGGCACGGAACACGAGTTTGATGTCATTGTGCTCTCCACTGGTTTCCGGTCAGACCGATTTATCCGCCCCACTCGTGTCATCGGTGCTGATCACGTCGACCTTGACGATGTGTGGTCGCCAGCGCCGCTGGCCTACCTGTCGGTCATGGTTCCGGGCTTTCCTAACCTCTTCATGTTGAACGGCCCTAACGGCCCCATCGGCAATTTCTCTCTGATTGAAATCGCTGAGCGGCAGATGTCGTATTGCATGCAACTCATCTCTGAGCTCGGCCGATCGGGTGCAACAGCTGTCGCACCAACCGCTGAAGCGACGGAGGCATTTGAAGATGAGCGGCGTGCCGCTGCGCAGAACACCATTTGGATGTCAGGCTGCAACAGTTGGTATCTCGACGCAACAGGCGTGCCTGCATCGTGGACGTTCAGTTACGACCGTTTTGTTGACGAAATGAATGCACCGGACTTGTCAGCATTCGTTCTCTCCTGACTGGGCCCAGCCTCGCCCACCTAGCGTCATCAGCGAACAACCGATGAGATACCGGTCGTGCTCGGCAACACCTTCGCGTCGGGACGACCTCGGTAGGGGTCGTGCTTACGCCACCCAATCAATACGCGTTCACCATCTACGATGACGTCATGGACATCGGCGCACTCATTTTCCCGACCGACAAGACGATCCGACCTGATCGGCTTGGAACCGCTCTTGAAGAGCGCGGGTACGACTCGCTGTGGGTTGCGGAACATACCCACATTCCGTTGACACGCAAGACGCCATATCCAGCCGGAGGCGAACTGCCCGATTTCTATAAGCGAACGATGGACCCGTTCGTTGCGCTTTCGGTGGCTGCAACAGTGACATCGACACTCAAACTCGGTACCGGAATCTGTCTGGTAAATCAGCACCACGCAATCAACCTTGCGAAGCAGTGCGCGTCAGTTGATCTTGTCTCAGACGGCCGGTTTCTCTTCGGGGTTGGCGTTGGTTGGAATGAAGACGAGATGGAGCATCACGGCGTCGACCCTTCCAAGCGGCGCTCGACTGCACGCGAGCGAATCCTCGCAGTCAAGGAATTGTGGTCTCAAGAGGCGGCTGAATTCCATGGTGACTATGTCGACTTCTCGCCAAGCCTGAGTTATCCAAAGCCAGTGAGTAACCCGCCTGTCATCATGGGAGGTTCAGGTGGGCCGGTGACGTTCAAACACGTCGTCGAGTATTGCGATGGATGGATGCCGATTCACGGCCGAGCTGACCCACTGGAAAAGATTGATCTGCTCCACCAGATGACCGAAGAGGCGGGCCGAGACCCGGCGTCGATCGAGTTGACGATTTATGGGTGCCCGATGGATGCCGAGGTGATCGAGCGTTACCGCGCCGCGGGGGCTCATCGGGTGGTCTTCTGGTTGCCTGCCACTGATGAATCTGAGGTGTTGGAAGCCGTTGAACGCGGCGCCGCCTTCATCGACTGATTACAACAGAGGAAACAACGGGTCGTTCATCTCTGAGCCTGCAGGTAGCCGGGATGCGAGCCCAAGAAATTCAGGTGATGTAGCCCACTGCCGTGGAGCGTGCACCATGTCATCGCCGAGAAAGCGCAGCGATAACACCCTGCGCCGGTGTGGGCCTGGGTTACCTGCAGCGGTGTGAAGAGTCTGCATGTGAAAGCAGACAACATCGCCAGGGTCGAGTTCCCAACCGATCACTCGAGGGTCGTCACCTTCGATGACGGGTAGTTCACTCAAGCTTCCCTCAGGAAACCACTTGGCCTGCTCATCAAGAAATGTCCGAGGCATGTACCACGGGCCGTGATGTGATCCGGCGAGAAACTCGAGAGATACCGCCTGCGGCACAGGGTCGACCGGAATCCACATGCTGACGTTTTGGCGACCTTCGACGTTGTAATACGGGATGTCGTGATGCCATGGGGTTCGCTGTGAGGTGCCCGGTTCTTTGACCAGCATGTGGTCGTGGAAGAACCGAACCTGCTGCGAGCCCATCAACTCTGCTGCGAGTTGAGAGAGTACGGGTAGGCGAACAACCTGTTCGACTTCGGGCACGCGTTGCCAGGAACAGAAATCTTCGATGAATGATCCGTCGTCATCTGTGCTTGCTCGCTTTGCGCGAGGAGAAAGATCGTTGAGGTTCGCCTCAATCGCAGCAGTCACCATGCTGACTTCTTCACGGCTCAGAACTTGACGGACGACTACAGCTCCGTGTTGTTCATAATCAGCCCGCAAATTCATACTTCCAGTCTTTCATTTCCAAGAACCAGTCATTTCGTCGGCCGCCAAGCAACGTCACCAATAATGCTCTCCACACGCCGGTTGAGAAGACAACGATTTAGTCTTCGTTTATGTACGGAGCAGCAATCACCGCGGTGTCATGCCTTCGGGCAAACACCGAAGCTCACATTGCTTGGATCGTCTCATCGAAGGGGTTGCCCGCCCACGATCCGACCGAGGTTGTCACTCTCACGGCCGGAGGCGGCTACATCGGCTCGTTGTGCAACGGCATTTTGAACCAGCACGTCGAATTCATCCCGGGTGCGACCCGCGGAAGGCTTGTCAACATCGAACTATCGGGAACCGATGCCTTGATCGCAGGAATTCCTGATGGAGGAACGGCAACAATAGCAATCGCACCTGCCACAGTGTTGCCGGACGCTCTTTGGGCAACACTTCTTGAGAGAAAGCCGATAATGCTGACGGCCAACCTTGAAAACGGGATGCTGGACGATTTCACACTTGCCGATGTCGACGAGGACGTCAATGGCTCAGGAACGCGGTCAGATCTCGCCAATGAGAGGCTTCGCTCCTGTTTTGTTCCTGTTCAGCGCCTCGCCGTATTTGGTAACGGCCCGATTGTCGACGCACTCACAACCTATGCCTCTGCACTCGGATGGCAGGTTGCAGCTGCCGGTGAACCAGAGCGCGGTATCGGTCTCATGAACACCCTTTCGCACATCGACTCTGCGGTCATCATGGGCCATGACGTTGAATCGGCCAGCCGCGTACTTGAGGCCGCTCTTGAAAGTGAAGCGGGTTACATCGGATCAATTGGTGCGCCACGAATGCAAGACCAGCGAGCAGACTGGCTTGCGTACCGAGGCGTGACCGACCTCTCCAGGGTGCACGGGCCTGCGGGTCTCGACATTGCCGCCAAGAACCCTGCTGAAATCGCTCTTTCAGTCATTGCAGAGGCCGTCCGCTACCACAACAAGAGTGGAGAGACGGAATAGATCTGTTTACAGAACGTTCTTACAATAAGAGAATTCGCCAAAGGGGAAACGAGATGGATGATCAACAAGATCCAAAACAGGTGCTGACATCGATTTGGTCGTTGGACGCGGCCGGTGAACTCGACCCTGATGAAAACTGCAGCCCCACAAAGCAGTGCCGCAATACAAAAGATATGACCTTCGATGGTTACGCACCCGAGGGCACAGAAATTGGTGAAGCATGGCGAGCCTTATTGCGCCGCGAAGGGAAGATGGCAAACGACGGTGAATCAATCCGTGACCTTGTCTTGGGAAATTCGCAGCGCGAGGAATGATTCGAGATGCCAGCGGCGTTCCCGCCCTCTGATGTCGCTGGACTCACCAACGACCTAACCGCCACCGGGTATATCCCCGATCGAGGTCTCGCCACTGCAGCATTCCTTGCACTGCAACTAGGACGGCCACTTCTCCTTGAGGGTGAAGTTGGCGTCGGTAAAACAGAACTCGCAAAGACGTTTGCGGCGATGTTCAACCGGGATCTCATCAGGCTGCAATGTTTCGAAGGAATTGATGCAGGCCAGGCGCTTTATGAATGGGACTATGCCCGCCAAATGCTCGCGGTCCGTGCCCTCAGTGGTGTCCAAGGTACTGATGTTGCTGCTGTCGACGACCTCTTCAGTGAGTCATATCTCGTCGAGCGGCCGCTTCTTAGCGCGGTCAAGGCCGGTGACAGCGCTGTGCTTCTCATTGATGAGATCGATCGTGCTGATGATGAGTTCGAGGCATTCCTCCTCGAGTTACTCTCAGATTTCCAGGTAACGATCCCCGAACTCGGAACGATGTCAGCGACATCGAAACCAATTGTCATTTTGACGTCCAATCGAACCCGCGAATTGCACGACGCATTAAAACGACGCTGCCTCTACCACTGGATTGGCTTTCCGGCGCCTGAGCGCGAGCTCCAAATTGTCGCCGCCCGATTGCCGGGAATTAGCGAAGCAATGTCGACTCGAATCGTCGCAGCAGTCAATCGTCTCCGGGATATGGATCTCACAAAACCGCCGGGCGTAGCGGAAACTCTCGACTGGGCGACTGCCCTCGATGCTGTGGGTGCAGAAGATCTCTCTGAGGAACACGCTGCCGACACGCTTGGTGCCGTCCTTAAAGATCGCGACGACCTCGAGCTCGTTGGAGAGGCGATCAGCCATGTCATTGACGGTCGCTGACGGCGGGTTCACGCAACTCTTCGTCGACTTTTCTGGAGCTCTTCGCGAAGCTGGTCTTCCGATCGGAACCGATGACGTCATGGCGTTGTGCCAAGCCGTCACCGAACTCAACCCGACTGACATCATGGATACCTACTGGGCAGGCCGAACGACCTTGGTCACCCGACGCGAACACATTCCGGTCTATGACAACGTGTTTCGCCACTTCTTTCTCGACGAAGAACTGTCTGCGCCTGATGACCCGCGGTTAACGATGCGAGCAGCGACAAACTCGCAGGGGGTTCTTGAGGTTCCCGATACAGAATCGTCAGGAGATGAATCAAACGACGAGGAAATTACCTTGGTTATA
>Ga0255760_10001038_pt1 | contig 27342 bp, 30 predicted proteins | sample 071ome_25_FD_179960 | JGI IMG/M metagenome (GOLD analysis project Ga0255760, IMG submission 179960) | Coastal salt marsh microbial communities from the Groves Creek Marsh, Skidaway Island, Georgia - 071410BT metaG (version 2) | ecosystem: Environmental > Aquatic > Marine > Intertidal zone >...
TTATCGGAACTTGCGTCTCAATGCGAGTAAAGGTCGACGGGCACTGGGCCAATGACGCCCTCGAAATCATTGCAAAAGGAGAATGGGACGAGCGGTTTAATTGAGCATCACGAATTGCGGGAGAGGTCGAACACCTCGCTGACCGCAGAGGTGAGGAAATATGGAAGAAAACATCACACAAGCCATCCAAGCAGCACTTGCTGCCGCACCAAAGAGAAAGTTCGTTGAATCGATTGATATCGCATTCACCATCAAAGATGTGGATTTGAAGAATCCAAACAATCGTATCAAGGAAGAAATTCGATTGCCTTCTGGCCGTGGAAAAGAAATCAAAGTTGCTATGTTCGCTACAGGCGAAGCAGCATCAAAAGCAAAAGATGCTGGTATCAAGGTCATCTCACCCCAAGAAATAGAAGACTTGGGTTCAAACAAAGGACGAGCGAAAACCATTGCAAACCAGCATGACTTCTTCTTGTCTGAAGTACCTCACATGGGTCTTATCGGACGATATCTTGGTACTGTTCTTGGTCCGCGAGGCAAAATGCCTCGACCTGTTCCACCGACACTCGACCCAGGTGTTTTGGCAAACGGGCTAAAATCGACCGTTGTCGTAAAATCTGGAGATAAAATGACATTCCATGCAACCTTTGGTACCGTTGAACAAAGCGAAAACGAACTTGTCGCAAATGCCATGGAAATTTACAACCGTGTTCTTTCAAAACTTGAACGTGGTGCTGGAAATATCCGTTCAGTCTACATCAAGACCACCATGGGTCCTGCTCAGAAACTCGAGGTGATTTTGTGATTCCGAAAGTCATGAACTGGAAACGCGACACCGTCGACAAGCTTCATGCTTTGCTCACCAGCGGTGAAACTATTGCCGTCATCGACGTTCACGGTGTTCCTGCCGATTCGATGATTGGCATGAGGGCAAACCTTCGGGACAACATGGAAATCATGGTTGCAAAGAAGCGCCTCATGAAAATTGCTTGGGATCGAGCCGGCTTTGATGAAGCCGACCTTGAAACACTTTACGAGAGTGCTGTTCAACCTGCACTCGTATCAACAAGCGACCTCAACTCGTTCGCACTCTTTACTGAACTCAAGAAAACAGAAGCCGGTCGTGCAGCAAAACCCGGTGATGTCGCTCCTTTCGACATCATTGTCGAAAAACAAGACACAGGCATGAAACCTGGACCAATTGTCGGTGAACTCAATTCTGTTGGCATTCCCGCTAAAATTGTTCAAGGCTCCGTCCACATTCAGAAAACAACCACCGTACTCAACGCCGGAGAAACATTCGAAGGTGACCTCGGTATGATGCTGTCAAAAGTTGGCATCAACCCAATCATCACCGGCCTCCGACTCTGTGGAACGATTGAAGAAGGCGTTGTTTTCTCACCAGAAACACTCGATATCGATTACGATCAATTCGGTGAAGATCTCATTGGATACGCAGCAGGCGCGTTCAACGTCGCCTGTTTCATCCGATGGTTCACACCACAAACCGTGCCAACCCTCATTGCGAAAGCAAGTGGCGAGGCCTTCTCTGTGGCTATGGAAGCGGAAATTACCAACGCTGAAACCATGCCACACTTCATTGCCAGAGCACATGCAAGCCTCATGGGCGTTGCTGGTGCACTTGGCTCAGACGCACTCGATGACGAACTTGCAGAAATGCTCGGTGCCGCTGCAACCGCAGCCGCCAGTGCAGCAAGCGACGTCAGTACGAGCGAATCCGAGGCCCCAACCGAAGCCGAGGAGGAAGAAGACGAGGACGATGAGGACGCCGGATTTGGCGGACTTGGCGACCTTTTCGGTTGAAAACAAACAAAAAAAATTGAGGTGAAAAAATGGAATATGTATATGCTGCTATGTTGTTACACGCTGCCGGACAAGAAATCACAGATGACGCTGTGACAAAAGTGCTCAAGGGCGCTGGAGTCGATGTTGATTCTGCTCGAGTAAAAGCACTCGTTGCTTCGCTCGATGGCGTTGACATTGCTGATGCTATGACCAAGGCTGTTGCCGCACCTGCTGCCGCTGCTGCTCCTGCTGCAGGCGGTGGTGGAGACGCTGCTCCAGCTGCTGAAGAAGCACCTGCCGAAGAAGAAGATGACGACGACGGCGGTTTCGAAGGTCTTGGCTCACTTTTCGGCTGAGAACAGAACAAGCATTCAGAACGATCGTTAGCGCAAGCTAACGCGATGGAAGAGTTTGACTCTGGTCTTGTCCAAGGGAAAACCTCGCCCAGCAAGGGCGATGACCGCATGAGTCAACCAATGGCAATTCAAGTCTCTGTAACAAAGACGCAAGACTTTCCGCCACAGTATTGATGAAATACGTCGGCAAAGGACATTCATGGTTCGCAGGAGAACGCACGACTTTGAGGTTAGTGTTGGTCCTGTTCAGAGTATTAAGACGATGCGATTGATTGCTGAAGAATTCAATTGGTCGTGTCGGCGTATGGAAGGGTCGCGTCTTGTCGACCGATTTGCAATCATCATGCCGATGGCACAAGCCACTCGCACACTCACATTACAAGTGACAACCGGGCCATTTTCAGGGCTCGAACTGTGTGCTTGGGCTGAAACTAGAGGATCATCAGGAGCGATTAACATCGTGTCTTGGACGTTGCCGCAGGGTATAGAGCATGCTCCGAATCAAGACCTCATTCGTTTATGGGCATCAAGGTGTGACCGATGCCCGTGGCAGTGGACCTTTGGCGAACGGTCGAAGATTGGAGGATTGCTCCCTGTGTGGCGGAGGGCAAAGAAGAAATTTGCAAACATTGGTCTTGACGTCGGTAAACGAGGGTGGCCAATTTCAGAAGAATTGATACCGACATTCGATATTTTTGAAGAGGAAGAATAAGCGAAACTATGACAGTCAAGTTCGGTTTAGCACAAATGAAGCGGAGGAACGACAATGTATTCCATGGATGACCTCAAAGAAAACAGAGACGCTCAAATTACCGTTGCGTGCATCGCTTTTTTCCTTATTGCCTTCCCAACATATTTCTCGATTGCAGCCGACGGAGCCGATGGTTCACTCGGTGGTGGCGTAGGCGATTACCAAGTCAATGGCGAAGTCACCTATGTCACTCTGGACTCCGGTGCCGAGTATGTTGCCGATGGTACGCCTTGGAGCGAAATCTTCAGCACAGATGCTCTTGACAACGCAGAAGACCTCAACATCGTAGGTGTTCGGGTGACGTTATCATATGGTGAGGATGAACCTAATGGTGGACCTTTATGCACTTTAACCGGAAATGCAGCCGACACAATATCTGGTATGACAAGCCATGGTGAATTTTCTGCTTCAGCAGATGGGCAAAATAATGGAGGTAGTGGTTCTCACGAAATAACTGTTGAATGGTTTAATTCTTCAATGGTCGGAGCAGTCGTAAAAGGATTGACCGCAAGCGAAATTACATCTCAAGTAGATTCCATGGGCGCTGGTCTTGGTCAATATGACCTGGAAATATCTGTCGATGCAAATGCAGGAAATAGCCCCACATGCAACAAGGATGACAACGGCGAAGATGTTTCGTATACCATTGAATTGATGGTCTTTGACTACACTATCGTGCCATACATCGAAATTCCTGATGAGTGATTGTTCAAGCGTTGAGCAATTTCTCGATGTTGATCAGTGGTGAAACACGCTCTTTTGCAATCGCTTTCATTTGCTCGAGTTGTTCCTCCGATTCTGCTTCCATTCGCATAATGAGTACAGGCTCTGTATTGGATTGGCGAGCGAGATACCAACCGTATTGATGACCTGACGCGTCGGTAAATCGAACCCGAACTCCATCAACTGTGATGGATTCGAAATCTGAGAAGGCCTCGGTAATTGATGAGACCACCCTCACTTTGTCGCCTTCTTCGCACGGTACTTTGACTTCACCAGTCGTTGGCAGCGATGGAGCAAGTCGGTCGAGCACCGAAGCGAATGACACCGTTCGTTCTTGCCTCGACCACACTTCAATGAGTCGTGCAGTGTTGTAAAGGGAACAATCAAAGCCGTACCAGCCTCGGTCAGCAGGGAAAATATGCCCGCTCATCTCCGCAGCGAGTTTGCATTTTGGGCGTTCTGCAAGTGCTCGTTTCATAAACGAATGACCTGTTCTTGCCATGAGGGGATAGCCTCCAGCATTTGAGATGACATTCTCCACGTTCATCGAACATTTTACATCATAAATCACGGTCATTTCCTCTTGGTTAGATGACGGAGAGTTGCGAAGAATATCATCGGCCATGAGTGCAACGAGACGGTCTGGATAGACAAATTCACCATGGTCATCAACCGCTCCAATTCGGTCACCGTCACCGTCACAACCAATGCCAAATTCACAACCTTCTGAAACCACCAGATTTGCAAGGTCGACCATGTTTTTTGGTCGAGTTGGGTCTGCTCCATGATTCGGTTCGCTGGGGTCCCAATCGCAATACAAATCGTGCACGTCGCAACCCATCAAATGAAGCAACTTGAGCATCGACGGGCCGGGGACTGCGTTGCCACAATCAACAGCGATTTTTACTGGTCGCGATATTGCACCAACGGATTCCAGAATCGCTTGGAGATATGTATCGATGTGCGGGTTGTCCCTCGATGTGCCTTCGCCATCAACAAATTCGCCGCCCAAAAAGACCTCTTTGAGTTCTTGAATTTCCTCACCTGCGAGTGGAAGTGTTCCTTTGCACATCTTGAATCCGTTGTGTGTTGGCATGGGCAAGTGACTTGCCGTGACCATAATACCGCCATCAACAGGAAGGGTCCAACATGCATGGTACACCACGCCGGTCGATACAATGCCAAGATCGAGCACATCGACGCCAGATTCGGTGAGACCCCGAATCAATTGACTGGCGAGGGCCGGTGAGGATTCTCGAATATCTCGGCCAACAGCCAAGGTCTTGCAAGAAAGATAGGTCGCAATCGAGCGACCTAAGCGGTAGGCAAATTCAGGTGTGAGATCGCCTGAGCCATCGCCATATGCGTGACCACGGATGTCGTAAGCCTTGAAACAGTGTTCTGGCCAATCACTTGTCATGTTCCTCCCTCGTACGTCATCATAATGAGTATGTCGGATAGATGAAATTTCAAGTTCGGGGGAGAAGTGCAGTCATTGTTCCAATGATGAGAAGACCTATGCCTGCTTCAACGAGGATATCAAAATACCAAGCGGTGAGAAGGAGGAGGCTCGCAATTGGAATGAACCTTGACAAGAGGCGAGGCCATGTGAGCAAACCTTTCGGAATTTCTTCCAAATATGGTGAGCCCGGCATAGTGTTCACTCTGGTTTTACTGCTTGAACAACAATTTCGACCAATGCATGAGCGGGCAATGCACCCGCCTCAAATGCAGCCCGTGCTGGAGGGATGTCTACACCATCGAGCCATTTCGAATACACCTCGTTCAGGGCTGCAAAATCATTGATGTCATCGAGGAGAACCTGAACAAAGGTTGCATGATGCTTACTCGTTCCAGCGGCTGCAAGAAGGGCATCGATTTTATCCAACGAGGCTTGAACTTGAGCTTTAAAGTCGCCAGCATCCGGTGCGATTTGACCACTTAGCCACACCATCGACCCGGATGACACCCCCGGAGAATATGGTCCATATGTCACTGCTCCGTCGAGTTCGATACGTGATTTCTTCATGGTCCACCATCGTGCTTTACATCTTCAATTCACCGATGGACTGTTTTGGAACCACAAGCATTGAGAAGTGAATTGAATATGATGAACTATGGAGAAGAGCAAATCTCGATATTCAAAAGCAGCGAGAAGGCCGATTCGCAACTTCTTCAAATTGGTTCCATTCATTGAATGGCTCTACCCTGTCGACCATCGTCGAATGTGGAAAGACGCATACAATGAGGCGTACCCGACTGGGAAAGAACTCAAGGAGAGTTACAAGGCTGTGTGGGAAGTACACACAATTGCTGCAGCGTTGGTCTTAGCCATGAATGCATCTTTATTCTTCGGACTACTTACTGGAGAATCAAAAGATACCTATTGGGAGGCCACTCCATATTCAAGCATCGAGTGGTGGGCCATGATTTTTGGAGGTGTCATCGTGATTGTGAACTTTGTTCATCTCAATGTCTTGCTCGTCGTTCACGGCATCTATTCAGCAGTTGATGATGATAATTTCAGGGCAATCGTCAGTGCTCGAGGTCCGACTGGTCGCTTTGTGATGCTGCCAGAGTACCTCATTGTATGTTCGATGTATGGTATGGCGGGTTGGTGGTCATTGCTGCTTTTCGTACATATTCAAGATACAATCGGTGTGGTCGCTATCATAGCAGTTTTACTCACCATTGTATTCTTACTGGTCTCCTATGGTGCTTATGCTGCCCGAATTATCTATCATAGTGGAGCACACAAACCAGAGAGTATTTTCAAAGATATTCCAAATGAGGAATTACCGACAAGCCATCAAGAATTGGGATATTTGTTGATGGAACGCGCCCTCGTTGACGCACGAGCGACTATGGAGCCTCTAACAATCAATGCTCAAATTCAAAAAGATGTCGAAATTTCTGACACATGGAATATTGGTTCAAACGATTGAACCGATTTCTACCGTTTTGGGCTCCCAATCCAGCCCTTTCGCCAGAAGTAGACAAGCATCAATATGGCAAAAACTGCCATGAATGTCATGACGCCCCAAAACCCACCGATTGTGTCAGTTGGTAGATCGTCATTATTCATGCCAAAAATTCCAGCAATAAGTGTGAGTGGTAACATGATTGCACCAATGATGGTGAGTGTGGTCATGACTTCAGTGAGTTGAGCATTTGATTCTGAAAGTTGCATGCTGATGTTCGAAAGATATGTATCTCGGGAGGACGTTGCTCCAGCAGAATAATTGTTGCATCGCTTCAACAATGAAATCGAGAGTTGGTGCAAGTCACTAAAATATTGTTGAACATTATATGCGACAAAACGTTCACCTGGTTTCATCATTCGCATGGTGACTGAGTGGAGGGATTCAATTGACCTATTTGCCTGACGAAGTTTTCTCTTGAGGTCATGGAGTCCTTCGAGTAAATCATCATACTTCTTGCTCGGGTCAAACACTTGAAACTCGAGTTCATCGAGGTCTCTTGAGTAGCGGCCTAAAATTGGCGTCCAATCGTCAGCCACCGCATCAAGAAGTTCGTAGAGCAAGAAATCTACACCGAGTTGTTTGTCATCATCGTGTATTTCTTCAACACGCTTTCGAAACACATTGATGGCAGGGATGGCTGAGTGTCGAAGCGTAACGATGAGATTGTTGAGAAGCACAATAGCGAGCGGTTCAGTATCAAGTCGATTATCCGCATCCCTTGCATTGATGACAATGTAGCGATGATTACTGAATTTGAGGGCAGTGGTGTCAGCGTGTCCAAAAATATCCTCAATAATCAACTCATCAATCTCAAGACTGAGGAGAAATTCTCGAACGGTCTCATCCGGTTGCATAATGTCAAGCCATGCAACATGATCACCCTCTGTTGCTTCGGCTGTACGAGCGAGCGATTCGATTCCCGCTTCTTTCGAAGCTGAAGAGATGTCGTGAAACCGAACCTCGACCATGGAACTCGCGTAGACCACGCATTTGTAACTGTTTCAGTTTGGTGGATGATTCCTTTGTTCTATGTTTTTTTCATCAAGGCGACGTTGCGTCACGAATTGATGACGAGTTTCAACTTCATTGAGTTTTGAGCGTATTTTCCAAACCAAAAACCACAGAATTAGACCAATGGCTATCAACTCAAGAACGAGTAAAACCCATTCTTGTGTACCCCACTGCTCAAACATATCAATCATCAAAGTGGCGGTCGAATATCGACATCAACGGCGGTGGCAGGTTTACCAATGCAAGCAAGACGCCCCCCGTCCGCAACATATTCATCATCTAAGCCTGGCGGCAAATCTTCATCGAGGGGAACATCGCCAGAAAGAAGTGTTACCATACACGTTCCACATGTGCCTGATGTACAATTTGTTGGTATGCTCAGCCCCATGCGAAGAGCATGTTCAACGATGGTTTCCTCTGGGTCCAATGTACACTGCCCGAGCAATTCGGCTCCACGTAGAATTCTCACCATCTTTGGCACGGTCATGGCCTCGCATCACCGAGCCTTTTCACGCGTCCATCGACCTGTTTGCTTGTTGAAGAACAAGCCCGCCTTCTTCATCCATTTGTTGAACTTGGTAGCACCAGCACCAGTTCGGAGAATGAAATCTTCTCTGTCTTCTTGGGCTTGGATATAATTCTTGGCAGCAAGGGTCTGGTCGATCCAATCGTTGATGTCCATAAGACCACCTGACACAACAGTTTCTTCAATCGCTTTGGTCATTTCATCTGCAGAAGCACCGGTCTGTTGGAGGTCTTGCAAAATGAGGTTGTTCACACTTGAGAAATCAAGGCTTGCTGGCTTAGGTGGAACAGGAGAACGCGGTGGTTTATTTGGGTCAATCGAAATACGAGGATCTGAAAGAATTCCCTCCACGGTTTGGGTTAAATCTGGCATAAAACTTGTCTCGCACTCCCAGCAAATAAATGCCCAATCGTCTGGGCGGTCCATATCCCTGCTCTGTCTTGGGTCGAGTTCATCGCCGCACTCTGGACATGCGTGGAAAACCAAATTTGGCACATATTTTCTCCTAAAATCAACAATATCTTGTGGCGTTCCTTCTAATTCCAGCATTTCATGGTCTCGTGCTGCCTCAAGTCCACGTGTTTCAAGTTGATCTCGAATTTTCACTTTCTGGTCGTCTTTTCCCTCGTCGTGTAGGTTGTTCTCAAGTTTAACGATAAGTTCAACCGTTTTTCCGAGGCGATTCATGATAATCTTTTGATTTCGGAATGTTTCGACTTTTGCTTGTTTAAGCCGCTCTTTTTGTTCAGCGAGCTCTGTGAGGACGTCTTTCTGCTGTCGTCGAAATTTCATCTCTTCAATTTTGGATTCTTTCTTGCGTTCTGGGGCAAGGACCTTGGCCAAGAATCGTTCTTTTCCGTGGGCTTGGGGCCCGGCTTTGATGATCTCGATAACACCTTGAGCAATATCCGGCTTCAATCCATAATTTTCGACAAGGATTGATTTGTCAATTTTTTTGAGATCCCCGATCTTCAAACCAGCATCAGCCAACTGATTTGCGGTAGTATCATCGATTCCACGACGTAATAATGCAAGATATGTGTCCTTCTTTGCCAAATGGCATCCCCCCGCGTTCCTGCGAGAAGGCACTCATTAGAAAACCCTCCCTAACAGCAATGCCCACAAATCACTGCATACAACTCATTATGAACCATGTTGCTCAATCGTCGAAACCAGTTGAAACCACTGCTCAAGATCGAGTTCCTCAGGGCGAAGTTCCATCACTGGTGTGTCTTTCATTGATTGATAGGCATCTTTCCAACGCCCCATATACCATCCTCGAACACGATGCAGTCGCTTTGGTGGATTCTTGAGAAGTGTGCGCAACTTCTTCCTTCGATGGTCAAAGCAATGGCGGATGATCATGACCAGGAGTTTTCTGTTGCATGGAATGTGCAATGAGTGAGGGGTAAATTTGACAACTCTAGAATGTACCCTTGGATGAGGGATAAATGCATCGGGTGAGACTTTGTCCATCATTTCAACATCAAAATCAAGTGAAACAACAAGGCCAAGAGAGCCAACTGTATCTGTGTATTTCATTTCCAATCGTTCAGCAAACTCTTCTTGAACCATCAAAACCATTGTCGTCAATGGTCGATTCCGATTATGCTGTAATCGAGTCAAGACTTCGATGAGTGGAGAGGAAATTTGGTAGGGTATGTTTGCAACAACTTTTGTGATACCAAGTGGTACTTCTGTTTGTAGTGCATCGCCTTCGATGAGTTCAAGTTGTCCGCTCGCAAGTTCATCCGCAAAGACAGCATGCAAATGCTGACAAGCACCTTGGTCAATTTCAATTGATGTGACATTGCACCCTGTTCGAAGAAGATGTGCGGTGAGTGTGCCTGGTCCAGGGCCTATCTCAAGAACATGGTCATTCTCGTAAATATCGCCAGCTTCAACAATATTTTGCAGAATTATTTCATTGACCAAAAAATGTTGCCCTAAGTCTTTGTTCGCAGGTTGATGCGTCAACAATTGGTCGACATACCACCGTGCAGTCTTCATGATTTCACCGGCAGGAGAAGTGAAATCAAACGCGGTTGTAAATCTTGGTCCTTCAACTCCTCAAGGAAACGTTGAGACAGGAGTTCAATGGCATGAATGTTGCATTGTTCGTTGAGTGCTTCAATCGACTCAAAGCCACGACCTCGTGCATCAACCATTTGCATCGCTTTCTTGTTCCCAATCGTTGGTAGCAATTCAAAGGCGTGCATTTTGAGTGAAATATTTGTTGCAACATTGAAAAATGATTCAAGGAAATACAGCTCGTGCTTAGATAACATATCAAGAAGAACATGAGGAAGTTGCATGGTTGCAAAACTCGACATCCGGTCTATACGTGCAAGTCCTACGATGTGTTGAACTTCTTCACGATCAACAGCACGCTTGCCGATATTGATTCTCTTTGAAGGAGGACATGGTTCACAATCTTTGACTGCTTTTAGTCGGCATGGCGTGAGCATTTGTTCTGAAAGCGCGGTGATGATGCCACTATCCAAGTCGTGTTCAACGACGTAAGCCCATGTTTCTGATTCCAATTGTTTCGGGCGTTTCGATTCTTGAGGTTTGACAGATGTATTCCGATGTTCTCTGAATGACCGATTCGATGATTGAGGTCGGCGCTCTTGTCTTGGGTGGCGAGATTGCTGAGCCTTTGGTTGCCGTTGTGGCATTCTGCCTTCAGCTGGCCGGCTTGGCATAAACCTCGATGTGTCTTCCTGCTTCTTCGGTTGCTTCTTCGGCACGAAGGGGCGCTTACCATCATTGGACATTGGGGGCCCTCGAGTGGAATTTATTCAAATCCAACATGCTGACGAACGAGCTCAAGGATGGTGTTCACATCATCATCGTTGATTTGAATCCTTTTTGAAGCAAGAATGGTTCGGACATCATCAGGATAAACAGGAATGATTTCGGAAATTTTTGCTGCGAGGTCCGGATATTTTGTCAGAACCTCGAGTTCAATGAGGGCTGCTGTGAGTGTTTCAAACACCTCTGGATCAGTAGTGAAACCATTTCTGTGCTCACTCGCTGCCCATTCTGCATGTTGCAAAGCAGCTTTTTGCTCGTACGTAAGTTGCCCACGTCGTTCTTGTGCAGCAATTAGTTCGTCGCGGACGGTTGAAAAATCTAGAAACTTTTGTTCATCACTCATTCACATCACCTCATTCAAGGGGTCGAAGGTGCTCTGGCCGTGCAACAACGGTCTTTCTCATGTTGCCATCTTTGACAGCAACGACCCAAGCACGGCCTTGGCGTGATTGAATAAAGCCAGTTCGGCCATGGAACCGTCGATGTGGCATACCTTGTTGCTGACCACCGTCGAGAACGATGGCAACTCTGTCGCCTTCATTGTATTCGTGCATGACACGAGCAATGTTGAGCTGACTTTTCTCGGACTTTCGTCGCCTAAGTATGCTACGGGTTCCCATTCGTTGTCCCTTTGAGCGCTTCATTTTTTCACCTTCTTCTCCTTAAATGCACATACATACGTCTTCGGAGCAAATCGGCGACTGATATGCCCCATATAAGCACCGCGACGATTGAGGCCACATGTTTCGAGCACAATGCAACCTAATCCGCATGAATATCACCTACATCCAACCACAAAACGCGACACTTTGACTTGAGCATGGAGGCAAGGCAAGGCTGCGTTCTACCGGAATCACCATGAATCGTTTCCTTGACATACGTGCCCGACTCACATCTCAGTGTAAATTCGACTTCTCTCAAACCTTCATCATTCATTTCGATCAATGGTGAATGGGCCTCAAAAACTGTTCGCCTCCGAATTAAATCTGCCCGTCTGTGAGCCACTCTGTCGGGTGTACGTTGAGCGATTTTGAGTCCATTCAATTTTTCAATGGTCGAGATGATATCATCGTCGCTTGGCAACTCAAAAAGTGGTGAAGGTCGTCTTTCAAATTCGAGAATTCGATCGATGATTTGTTTTTTTGTCCCACTTACTGCAAGTCCATGCTCCTTGGCAATGAGGACCAATTCATCTTTTTTCAGGAGTTCAAGTTGTTCCATTGAATGACCTTCATCGATGATAATCTCGTTTTGTATGGGTTTTGTTCGATCTTGACGCCTCTCATTTCGTCTGCGCTTTTTTCGCTTGCCTTTTCTATCTTCATCCTCGTTGGTCAAATCGAGTGGAGCGGTGAGTACAGCATATTCCGCCTCGTTCATCTGCTCCAAAACGAATCGGATGGTGTACGACTTTTCCGCAGGCGTATCCTTGATGCGCACGACTTCGCTCTTCGAAGATTCTCGTATTGAAGAAACTTCAATATCACCATTTGCGGTTGAATTAATCCGTTCTTCGAGTTGAGCAGTATCGATTTTCCGCTTTCGTGGGTTTTTCATCTCAATGACAAATGGTCGCCCTCTTCCAAGGCATCGTACATCGATATCTTCTCTCCCCATGCCGTGAAACGCATGCTCATCTGCATCGAAAATCTCAAGAATCGGGTTACCAATGAGGTCTTGAACACTCTTTTCATACTGTAGACCAGTTTGTTGACAAGATTCGCATTTTCTTCCTTTACATAAGCGACATGGCCAGCGTGTTTGTGGGATCCCTCTCGTTAGTTTTCTGTATCGGCCATAAAGATATACGGCACGCAAATCTATCTCAACCGATAATGTGAGAACGTCCATGAGAACAAGGGCTTCGGGCGATTCATTCACAAGTTTTGATTTCGTCAATCGGTCGCTCAACGTGCGCCCAATGTCGTTGACCAGCGATGATTTTAGTGGTTCAGAACCACCTGCTGCGAATTTCTTTCGTAAAGCCTCCTCTGTTTCGAGTTGATCTTTGGGAAAACGTGCTCCAAGTTGAAGTCGTCGAATGTCGATGTCTTCAATTTTCTCAATGATTACATCTGCAAGTACATCCACTTCCTCAAATAAATTCTCACACATTGGGCACAATGGTGTGTCATCTCTAGCACTGGAAAGATGAGAATCTTGTGTTTCAACTTCGGAACGAATTTCAAGGCCCGATTCTTGAATCGATTGTCCAAATCTTTGTTTCCCTCCGCACCTTCCTAAACAAGCATCACAACATCCTATCCGAACGAGATGCTTGAGACCTGCTGGGGAGGGGGCCCTCGGAATTTCCTCCATGTGTGTACCGAGTTGGTCTGCCACTTCCAATGAGCCAGAGTCTAAATCTGTCTCATCAGCCTCTTCGGCCGCAACCTCTTCGACATCGTCCCATAATGAATAGTTGGTTTGACCAAAGCCTGCAGACGCATACTGCATCCAATCATCGTCGTCTTGGTTCTCCTCATCTTGCATTGATTTCACCACGAAGATGGGGCCAACCCCTCTCCTCGCAATTCTCCCGCCTCGTTCATGATTCAAGAACGCATCGCTTGGTTATGATTTTGAGGTGTGCTTCAGCTATCAAATTTCAAAAATAGTGAAAGTGGAAACATAAGAATCCAAAGGAGTGCTTCTCTGTGACCCATCTCAATCAAATTCCAATACAGGTCATGGCTTAAAAATGTGTTTGTAAGGGAGGTTCTGTATCTATTCCTTCAATGTTTTTTCCAATCTTTGCTTTGAGAGCATCATTAAGTCCCAAGAGTGAGGTGGTGAGCACAAGACTCGCAAAGAGTGAGAGGGCGATCATAGCTGCAGAAAAGATACCAAAACTGCTGAACAATCCCATTGGAGATAATGCAATAACACTGAAACCGACGATGTCAGACGTCGCTGAACCGAGAAGGGCAAGACCACAAGCCCCGCCAATCGAATGCAAACATTCGTCATGTGAAAGTCCATTTTTCTTGCTTTCACGGTATCGTTCAGTGACATGAATACAATAATCGATTCCCACCCCAAGAGAAATTGTTGCAATGGTCACGGTAACAATATTTAGTGAAGCCCCAAGGACAAACATGAGTCCATAGAGCCAAACGACGACGACCAAGATTGGAAGGAAGGTCACAATGGCTTGAGAGAACGATCGAAAACCAATTGACAACGAAATAAGAACAAAGAACGAACCGAGAACGAGGGATGATTGCATTTCCTCCTGCATTGCTGTCGATGCTGCATATCTTGTGATTGGTCGCCCTGTCAGCATGACCCATGTGAGTGGCTTGTCATCTTCCTGAACGGGACCAATTGACGCATAAGAACCGGATGAGAGGTTTGTAAAGACTTCAAGGTCGTTCCAGATTTCGTCAATTCCAGCACCTAAACTAGGGAAATCTTCGGGTTGAGTTACACCGAATCGGATTTGCATAAGCGAATAGGAAGCTGGTTCACCATTTTCATCCAGCCAAGGTCGAAGCGGGTCAAGAGGTACGTCTGGGGTGATGTATAACCGAACAATGCTCGGAGGTATGTCCGGAATTGGACCTGTACCCGGGACGCCGTAAAGACTCAGGAAACCGTAGAAGAACGACAAACAATCTCTATCGCCCGTATCAACAAACAAACTTGAGCCCATATTAGGACATCCGACGCCGTGTTCAGATTCGTTGACGACCCAACCTGCTTGTTCAAAGGGTGTTGAATTGAGCACAAGAGACCCTTGGGCTGCAAGAACCATTTCATCAAGAGCGAGCAAATCTATTGTCCCATCCGGTTGTCGGGTTACTTTGTCAGGAACGCCCTCCGGTAAATCATTCATTTTCTGTCGAAATATATCGATGGAAGCATACACTTGGGGGTCAAGGACATCGCCCATAATGAGTAGATTTGCAGGCTCACCTTCGGTAGCGAATCGTTGGTTCAATTCATGAACACCTACTGCAAAGTCGGAGTCTTCGTCAAGGAAATCCTCAACAGCAAAGTCACCCTCTAGACTCGACATTCCAATGGCCGAGGGAATACTAACAAGAAGAGCAAGGACCAAAATAATTGAAGCATATTTTGGTTGTCCTGCGAAGACAGGAACCTTCTCCAACCAATCTCGTTCAATATGCTGTTTTTCTTTTCGTTGTCCTCTGGATTGACGAGAAGCGAACCAATCATCAACCGACATTCGAATGAGTGGCGTCCAAATGCCAGTCAAGAGAAACGCAGAAAAAATTCCGAGTGCAGCCTCAACCCCAAATGACCTCAATGCAGCAATATCGCTGAATAGATTCGCAGCAAAAGCAACCATGGTCGTGATTGACGTGAGAGTAATGGCTCGTCCAACTCGCCGTATTGTAATGAGGGCTGAATCCTCCGTCGACTTCCCATTTCTTCGCTCCTCTTTGTACCTGTGGAGGGCATGTAACGAGTCATCAATACCTAAGGCGAGAACCAAAATGGGCAACAAATTTGAAAATTGTGAACGTGTAATAATGTGGAGGCCTAACCAGGAAGTAAGAGATGAAACATAGCCAATGAGACCTTGCATCCAAAGAAGAGCAAAACCAAGGGCAGCCATGACGATGACGACATCGCTCCACCTCCGCAAACTTACAAACAAGAGAACCGTGATACAAAGCATCATCAAAACAATGAGGCCTGCACTCGATTGCAATTCTCGGTTGACCTCAACATTGACGCCTTGGCCGAGTAGAAGAGTGATTGTTGTTCGATCATGGGTTCGAATTTGCCCCTCGAGGTCCATGTATGACCATTCGGTTGAGCATCCTGCACCATTCTCCATCCTCTCTTGACAGATTGTTGAATTGTACTGAGGAGGATGGAGAATGAGGTGATTATCGTGGAATCGATAACCTCCAACATGAAATCCATCATCAGAGAAATAGACCGACTTTTCCTGATGGGCATCTTTCCAAACGACTTCCCAGCCCATTTCTCGAAGTGAGGTCCGATCGAGTTGAATCAAAAGCCATGTCGATGACGCAGACCAACGCCCGCTCGCCATTGTCGCATCACCCCACGAACCGTCCGCTTCTAATGAGCCTTCGACTGGTCCGATTTGCAGGGCTTGTTCATCGGGAAGGAATCCTCGGTCGAGAGATAACCAACGAAGAAAATTGTTGTTTGATGCATCGGCCATTCGTGAAGCTGCCATGTCGATGTGTTGCTGAGTGATATTGTCGTCATCAAACTCAAGACAATCAAGAGGGAAACAATCGGTCCAATTGGTAGGGGCAGGGAGAGGCACTCCTAACGATGAGAGGCCCGGTTGAGTCAAAATTGAGGTACCATTCATGAAACTACGGAAATGGTTGGGTAAGGAAATAGCCCCGCTTGACTGCTGACCGGTGACATCGTTTACAAGCGGTTTCATCGCTGGTGCCAAAGGATGCTGCTGAATGAAGTCAATTTTTTCATCGATTTCCCGTAGGACTGAGAGGTTGAGGATTCCTCCAGTTGGTGCTTCTATTCCACTCCACGCATCTCCTGCTGGCAGCATTTCAGAGACTTGAGGGAGATTTGCATAATCTGCAGCTCCGGAGGATGTCAGCGGAACGGGCTCCCAATCTTCCGGTGATGGTACCAATTCCGGTTGGCGAATGCCAACCATGAATCCAAGAATAATCTCGGAATCCGAAAATTCATCTTCTATGATGCTTTGAGCTGAGAGTTCTGGAGATTCCATCTCGTATGATTCCATATCAATTGGTTCAAGAGCGGTCATCGCCCCTGGTATCATTAAAACAGACAACACGATCATGGCGATGTGAATCTTTTTGACCTGAAATACAAGGACTCTGCCGATAGCGTACGACGAATCCTCCATGACCATTTGGAACCAAATGGCCTTTTGAATTCATGTTTGCATGGCTGCATACTTGAGGAGTTTATCGGCCAAATCTTCAAAAAAGGGAACATTTGAGGTAATATAAGGGAAATCCATGATTGACGAGTATCTGGAAACGCTCAATGGCCTCGATGACCTGATTAAATGGGGTATTGCGGCATTAACCGCTCTATTTATTTTGATGATATCTAATTTTATTATGCGGAAATATGTTCTCACCGCTATCCAAAAAACCAAGGCTCAGTGGGATGATGTGCTCTATTGGCCGACACGAAAGCGACTGAACATTTTCATCATGGTGGTTTCTCTTCACTTCGCTATGATTTGGATTTACGGTGATGGAGATGAATTGCTCGGTTCACTCATGCCTTACATTTCCTCTACGTACATACTGCTTGCCGCTTCTCTTGCAAGTGTTGGCTTCAAGGTCATCTTACCAGCACTTCTCGACAGATATGCAAACCCTTCAACCGTGAAAGTATCAGGAAGTAATTCACTTCTGGTCTTCGTTTCAAGAGCGACGATTTGGGGCCTTGGAATTTACTTTGTGTCCAATGAACTGAACTTAGAACTCTTTGGCATCGTTGCGTCATTAGCAGTATTTTCATTGATTATCGGTCTTGCCATGCAGCAAACGCTTGGGAACATCGTGAACTCATTCATGCTTGCACTCGACCAACCATTTGAGGTCGGCGACAGGGTGGAAGTCGAGGGGCATCTGGGTTCGATAGCATCCGTTGGTATCTTATCAACAAAAATACTGACAAGAGAAGAGAATCTCGTTGTTATTCCGAACAATAGTCTTGTCAATTCAACAATCATCAATCACGCTCGTGGCGGTGGAGATGGTGTTGGTCGACGTATTTCACTTGTCCTTGACATTGGTGTTGAATATGACGAGGACATTGACCACGTGAAATTCGTCATCCTTGAACTCATGCGTGCTTGCCCGCTCCTGCTCAAAATACCCGAACCTCGTGTTCTTCTCAATGAGCTTGGTGAATATGCGAAGATCTTCAGAATGTATGGATGGGTTGAGGATTACAGTGATGAATTCCTTGCAAGGGATTGGTTGCTGCAGAATATTGACTCTTACTTCGAACGTGAAGGTATCGGCATTGCATTCCCAACATCAGTTGAACTCAGTGAAACAAAAGCACCGGATGTCAACTCTCAAGCAAAGATGGCACGAATACGCATTGCACGAATGAAGATGGCAAAGGAAAACCGAGAGATGTTAGCAGAGCGAGACGCTGCGAAGGAAGACCTCGATTATATTTCGAACCGTCTCCTCAATCAAGATATTTCAAAGAAAGAACGAAAGTACCTTGAAAATGCTCAAGATGAACTACAACGTGTACTTACACAATTCGATGTTGGAAACGATTGATTGAGGATAACTCAAATCAATTGTTGTTTCGACTGGGTTGAACCCATACTTTGTGCTTGACCATCACGCTTTCGAATAATTCAGACTCCAAATGGTGCTTGAGCCAGCCGTGCAAGGTTTTGAATGGCAACGCATCGAACCAAGACCGATCATGATTAGCAAATTGGCGAACAAATGGAAAAACAGCGATATCAACAAGTTGCGTTGATTGACGAGAAGCGAGGACATGGTCAAAATCCAATAAAAATGTCAATGCACGTTCACGGTGATGAAAGGGGTCGACGTCCTCATAGCGATTCGGATATTTGTAACGGTCAAGATCACCTTTGAATTCATCTTCAAATCTGTCAATCCATTCTTGTTGTTGGTCAGCAAGCCAATGCTCTGGATCATTTTGCCTTAGGGCCCAAAGCATGATGTCATAGCTCTCGTCAATCACCTTGCCACCCGGAAGAACGAGAACGGGTACAGTACTTTTTGGTGAATGTTCGATTAAGGATGATGGTAAATCTCGAAGAAGAACTTCTCGGTGATTCCATTCAATTTTCGATTGAAACAATGCCATTCTCGCCCTCATTGCATAAGGACATCTTCGGAATGAATAGAGAACTGGTAGAGATGGATCTTCGTTTTGAGTATGCATCAAATCGGCTCACTCTGGAGGTGTTGGAGGTGTGTAGCCACCATCGATTGCCTCTTGCACAATGTTCATGTCGGACTCGACCATCATCTGAATCAGTTCTTCGAATGAAGTTTGGGGCACCCAATCGAGTTTTTCTTGAGCGAGGGCTGGGTCGCCAATGAGAAGGTCAACTTCTGCAGGGCGGAAAAACTTCGGATTTGTTTTCACTCGTACGACGCCGTTTTGATCTGTTGCAATCGTTTGAACCCCTTCGCCCGACCAAACAATTTCTAGACCAACATGGCTGAATGCGAGTGTAATCATGTCACGAACACTATGCGTTCGACCTGTTGCAACGACAAAATCTCCCGGTTCATCCTGTTGTAACATCCTCCACTGCATCTCAACATAATCTCCAGCGAAACCCCAATCGCGCTTTGCATCAACATTGCCAATCGTGAGGAATTCATCGATGCCTTTAGCGATTCGAGCAACGGTCATCGTAACTTTTCTTGTCACAAATTCAAGGCCTCGGCGAGGGCTCTCGTGGTTAAACAGAATACCAGTGCAAGCAAACATATTGTACGACTCACGATAGTTCCTTGTTATTTCAAAAGCGAAAACTTTGGCACATCCGTACGGTGAGCGTGGGTGAAATGGGGTTGCTTCAGTTTGTGGTACCTCGTGAACTTTACCGAATTGCTCAGATGAGCCTGCTTGATAAAAACGGCATTCAGGGGCATTCTTTCGAATAGCCTCAAGACATCGCAATGCTCCTAATCCTGTGATATCAGCTGTCATCATTGGAGAACGCCAAGATTCTGGGACAAAGGACATAGCACCCAAGTTGTAAAATTCATGTGGTTGTATTTCTTTTACCGCATTGTCAATGGAGTTTTGGTCAGCGAGGTCGCCGTTAAACAAGTGAAAATTTTCATGTCCAATCAGGTGATTGATGAGACTGCGTCCACTGGTTGGTTGAGAAACCCGACGAACGAGGCCGTAAACGACATATCCCTTCTCAAGCAGAAGTTCTGCAAGATACGAACCATCTTGACCGGTAATCCCGGTAATGATGGCTTTCTTAGCGGCCATGCCTTTCCCACCCGCTTTTCTTTTTTTAATTCGGTGGTCCGAATCATCACCACTAGAATTGTTGTGATAGGGGAAAAAGAATGGTTGATTTGAAAGGTTGAACCTCTTACCGCAAAACATGGGCAATGCAACAGAATCTCGACGACATGTTCTTGTCGTTCGTGGTTCATTTGCAACGCTTGGAGGTGCAGAGCGAGAACTACTGCAACTTATTCCGAAACTAGAGAATCACTGGAAGGTTTCTCTTGCAACCCTATCATTTCCTGAGGATGCTCAGCAACTTCTGGAATCTACGACCGTAGAGGTATACAAGAGCAAGCACACATACAACCCTCCAATCAATGCGATATCGGAAGTCAGGAATATCGCTTCAAAACAGGCTCTTCAGTTGTGGAAAAGTGTAGAAATCCCATGGGATACTATCGATGTTGTCCACCTCTCAGTCTGTCGAGGAACACTCGAAATTTTACCTCGCATACCCGGTCATATCCCAATTCATTATCATTGCCTTGAACCTCCACGTTGGTTGTACGAAGATGTACTCCATCGAAGGCTTGATGGTACAATAAAGCGTCCTTCATTCATCACAAATCTTGCATTTAGAAAACAGAAGAAAGACGATCAACGATTTGTGAAAATGTTGCTTGATCGACCAAAATCAACGCTCTCAGGCAATTCTCAATTTACAGCAAATCGATTAACAAGAATATACAAATTTACTCGACCATGCACGAAAGAAAATGGCCTACCTCCTGAAAGGGATGAGCAGAAAAGGCCGCTTCAATGTACCTTTCTTCACCACGCCATTGACCTTGGAAAATGGCCAGTTGAGTCATCAAATGATGAGCAAACGGCTACGGCAAATTTGAATTTACCAGAGAAGTACGTTGCGACAATTGGCAAAATTTCCTTTGTGAAAGGAACGATGGAAAGTGTAGCCATGTTGGAGAAAACCAATATCGCCCTCGTGCACATCGGAGGTGGAAATGAATCAGATAAACAGAAATTGACGCAATTTGCCAAAACAATTGGTGTGGATATCATCTGTATGCCACAACTGACACAAGAGCAAATTTGTGGGGTCGTTCGAGGGTCAATTGCTGTGATTTCACATGCATACGGTGAACCCTTTGGGCTTACCCCAATCGAAGCACTCTCAATTGGTGTTCCACCCGTCATGGTACGTGATGGTGGCTTTGTTGAAACGATGAGTCTCCTTGATGAGTCGTTCTTGTTTGACAGAAACAATTTGGAAAGCTGGCATCGTGGACTCGAACGTGCTCAAAACATTGAACATAGAGACCGTTGCTTGAAATCTGGACGAGCATTTGTCGATGCTCATTTTTCACTCGACCATGAAGCCATTCAACTTTCAAGATTGTTGAATGAGCAACTCAATTCATGATGGTTTATATCCACTGGAACAACAACATCTGTATGGTTTTGAAAAAGCGAGTGCTTATTGTTGGATGTGGAGGTATAGGGAGCAATGTTGTGGATGCGTTGTACAGAGCTTGTCACGCTCTACAACTTCCATGTACCATCAATGTCATGGATGGTGATATCGTCTCATCAACCAATCTTGGTCATCAACGATTTCAGTCAACCGATATAGGCCAAACCAAAGTGAGTGTAATTGAAAGAAGATACAACGAAGAGGGGTCACTGGTCAATGTGATTGGTATTGAAGATGATTTGATCGATAAAGAACAATTGATTGGATATGATTTCATCATCGTTGCAGTGGACCGCCCTGAACCACGTCGTATGGTCCATCAACAAGAGGCCCCTTGGATTGATTTACGATGCAGCGGCGATGGATTCATGGTTCTCACATACCAGACTGACAAAAATTTGGTCGAGGCAATGACCCCGAACCATCCACCAAAAAGTTGTCAACTCGAGGGTGCCCTTGATATTGGAAATATCGAATTCGGTTTTCTCATATCTGCGGCACATGGTGCACAGTGGGCCCTCCAACATTTACGTGGTTTTTCAGGACCTCATGAAAGCATAGGAAGCATCACATCAGGTTCCTTTCAATTCCCAGTGGTGAGCCAATGATTCCTCCAGGACTCGTCGATATTGGTATTCGTGACATTGATTGGATGTATGCTTTAGAACAAGCGGCTCAAAAAAATGTTGAAGATGATATTTTACTAGCGGTGCAGGAATGTTGTGCTCAGCATGACCGGTGGGATGGCGTGTACATTCTTTCCTATTTTGCCTGCCTTGAGACATCTGTCCTCATCGATGCTGATGACCGAGTCTTCATCGACTGGGGCCTTCCTGGGAGCGTTCATTTAAGGCAACCAGTAGGAGCAAAGATTCCGTTCAAATTATGGGTTCACACCCATCCAAGAATGGACACGTATTGGAGCATGACTGATAAAAACAGTTTAGCATTCTCCACGTTGCTGCTTCAGCATGCATATGTTCTTGGGAAACAAGGCATCAAATGCACACAAAATGCTTCTTTGTTGGATGTCGAGCATGAAAAATCTATTTCCAATGAAGCACCTCTTCAGTTTTGGTCTGAAGAAGAAACTGAATCATGGAGCAGGTGGTATGATGCTCGAAACATAGAGTTTAACCAACAAGACTCAATTGCCAACATATGTTGGCTTTCGTCCCTCAATCAAAGCCGATAAGCCTTCCAATGCATCATTGGTCGAGAATATTTTCTCAAGTCCATTCAATTCAGAAGAAAGCCCTTCGTGTAAGGGAGATGATGCATTGTTGATGAGATCATGAGCCATTCTCAGACCAACTGGAGCAGTGAATTTTAATGATTTCATTTGTCTTGTAACAATCTTATCCGCTTCATCGAATCCTTGAGGACATTGATGATTGAGTAAGGATTCCATATTTTCATCCGAATAGAAAGACTGTGCAAACTGGACCACTTTAGATTCCGGATTATTTGGTTTTCCTTTGTACTTTAATTCTGGTTTACCTTGAATCGATTCGATACAAGAATCCACATCTGAAACCTCAACGAGATGTGTGAGCAATCCAACATCGTACGCAGTTTTTGCATCCATGAAATTACCTGCAAGTACAGCCCACCGAGCAACTGCTTTACCGCACAAACGTGCTGGGCGTTGAGTACCACCTAAACCAGGGTAAATTCCAATACTTGTTTCAGGGAATCTAAATTGTGTTTTTCGAGTGCCGATTCTATAATCACACGCCATAGCTAATTCAAGTCCGCCTCCGAGCGCAAGTCCGGTTGTGAGAGCAATTGTTGTTTTCTTGGAGTTTTCGAAGGCATTGAGGACATCGTGACCGTTGGCAGTAAAATCGTAAATATCCTGAAAATCATCTGAACGAATCTTGTCAACAAAGAATTTGACATCTGCACCAGCAACAAAGGCCTTACCTGCTCCATCAAGCACAATTGTATGCACATCAGGGTTGGATTCTAATGCATTAAATTGTTTCATAAGTTGGTCGACCACTTGAACATTAAGAGCATTCATTGCTTCCGGTCGATTGATGGTGAGTGTGGCAATCCCCCCTTCAATTGTCGTGTCAACGAAGGTAAATGCCCAAGGTTGATCACCTTGGTCGATGAAAAATTGTGGTACGTCCCAACCATGTTTTGCTATGTTTCGATAAGCAAGTGCCATCTCGAGCGAACGCTGAACACCAAGACGATTCATCAATTCAAATGGGCCGAGGGCCCAACGAAGTCCAACCTTTGCACCTCTGTCAACGTCTTCAATTGAACAAACACCTTCTTCCACAATCTGTGCTGCGACACCAAAGACCACGCCAAGAAGACGTTCTGAGATGATAGCATACTGTTCTTCTGTGTATGATTCGTCTTCTTGGATATCCCACATGTGTTGGCCTTCGACCAAATCTCTCAAATTTTGAGCACCCGTGTATCTCGGTGTTGACAACTGAGTGGCGAGATAATCGGTAGAGTGCAATGCGATCGGTGGACCGGTCAAATTCATGAGACCAAACGGCCCTAGGCCAATTCGGAATGCTTTCCTTGCAACTGCATCAATTTGTGCTGTTGTTCCAACACCTTCCTCGAGAAGATAACAAGCCTCATTTAACCAAGGCACAAAAAACCGATTGACAACGAATCCAGGTCGATCTGCGCACGTGATGACAACTTTGCCAAGTCCTTTGCAGTACTGCACAACTCTGTCAAGTGTCTCTTTTGATGTGCTTTTTGCTGGTATGACTTCTACCAGTCTGTTTTTTGCTGGATGATAAAAGAAGTGAAGGCCCACAAATCGATCTGGTCGTCCAGTCGCTTGTGCTAGTTCGTTAACAGAAAGAGACGATGTATTCGATGCGAGGATTGTATGAGGGGAACATACGCCATCCAATGTTGCAAACACCTGTGTTTTGATGTCAAAATCCTCGAACACAGCCTCGATCACTAAATCAGTGTCTTTGTTTGTATTTTCAACACCGACAACACCTGAAATTCTCGATTGGATTGCATCAACCTGCTCTTGTCGGAAAATCCGACGTTCAATCGCTTCACTCAAAAAATCGGAAATGATGGATTGGCCACGTTCAACCCATTGAGACTCCCTGTCAACCATTTCAACGTCAAATTCCTCTTGTGCTGTTTTTTGTGCAATGCCTGAACCCATGTTTCCTGCACCGATGATTGCAACCCTTTGAATTGGTTCCATGGGATAGCCGAAAGAAAAAGACTTCAAGAATGTGAGGGCTATGAAATTTTGAGAACTTCATTCAAAGCGTTTGAGAGTGTAGTGCAATACGTGCTTTTTGAAAACTGTTCAATGACCGACTCATCCAGCTGGAAGGGTTGTCGAAGTCCATCTCGTTGCTCCCATTTTTGATGCACTTCTTTCAAATGTTTCACCCAAAGTGAAACATCTTTACCATCAATGCACATTTCATCGGGGACGAATTCATTGTGTGCTGCAAAATTTGAACACAAGACAGGTAACCCAGCCATCATAGCCTCAAGAGGAGGATAACCAAAACCTTCTGCAGCAGAAGGGAAGAGCAACACCTCAGAATTCCATCGCATGCAGTTAAGTGAAGAATCATCTACTGGTCCGTTATGATACAACCATTGTATACCAGCATTTCTTGCTTCCTCGGCAATGTCGAGACCCGTTTCATGACAAACCTTGGATCCTACATGATGAATGACAATATCTTGAAGAGATTCCGACTCTAATTTTCGTAAGCATTCGATAAGAAATTTCAATCGCTTTCGTGGTTCATTGCTTCCGACGACAAGGAGGTTACACTTTTTTTTGTCAAATTGTTGTGGAAAATTGTTTTTCGATTCCTCGAACTTATACTCCTCGACGTTCACAGGGAATGCGATGACAGTCGTTGGAATGTCTGGGAAATATTGCTGGCAAAATCGTTGGGTAGCCTCCGAATTGCAAAAGAAAAAATCTGCTCGGGATAATCCTTTTTTCAATTTTTTAAGGTCGCGTTTGCGAAGTAAACCTGGATGACGTTGTCCGATACTCACCTCGCCTTCTGGAAAATCTTCGACCGTTGGGAAAATGTGAAACAAATCATGCACATAGATACCAACGGGAATGTTAGAATGAAGCGGTACGAGGTGGCTTTGTTCCTGGTCTGTAACAAGCGCTAGGTCTGAGGATTGAGGAATATTGAGGTGTTTTTTTACTCGCTTCGGGTGAGAATACCACCGATTTCTTAATCTCGCTACACTTGATAGTTCTGATGTTGAGCCGTATTCCAACGTCGTGCTGTGCTTCCATCCTTTGACTTCGTCGTTCTGTAAAACTTCAAGCATATCGTGATAACCCTTGCCGAGGCCAGAGAATTTGCTCATCGCACCTCCGCGAATAAGCGTAATGCGTCGGCTCATCAGTAAGAATGGAGGGGCTTTCCTACTTGAATCAAACACATATTTGGTCAATTTGGAGTTGATTTCACTTACTTTACTAATGAAAGCACTCATATAAGCCAAACATGACGGTGGTTTGTTCCTATGCCAGAGCCCCCTCTCCTTCTAGAAAAACAGTCATTTGAGAAGATTGAGAGGCTTATTGAGCAAACCGTCGAGAATGGTGGAGAGATTCGTTCTGAACTAGCAAAACACTCAACAGGTGTTGAACACACTGTTGAATGGGAGGTTCAGGCGGCTGTTGAGGCATTGAATGTTTTCGGTTCCCGATGGACGATTGAAATTCTCTCAACGCTATACATAGCAAAAATAATGCGATTTAATGAAATGAAAGTTCTTCTCTCTGGTATTTCTTCACGAACTTTGTCTGACAAACTGCAGTTCCTCATGAGCGAAGGTCTTGTAGAACGTATTGTCGATGATGGCCCTCCAATTCGAGTCCATTACCAACTTAGCAGTCATGGCATCCAGTGCGGGCGATTGCTTTCTCCTTTGGTCGCTCACCTCAAAATTCTTCAAGGTTCAGTCAAAAATTCTTAGAATGAATCAAAAGGCCGATGATTTAACATATAGTAGGTCTGAATTCTTCTCCATGGCACTTCTCTCTCAGTGGATGAGACAGCGGCCGTGGATGGCTGCTGGCTTCGCTGGAGCTACAAGCACTGCCGTCAATATAGCAAACGGCTTCATCACCGCTGCTGGGGCAGTAGGTGCGATGGCTATAGGAAGCATTTCGACACGCTTTCCATCTTCTGAACATCCACAACGTCGGAGAATTCTACGGACGCTAGACGAATATCCGGGGTTATGTTATCGTGAATTACAAGCAGTCCTAAATGCTGCAAATGGAACACTACGACATCATCTAGATGTACTTCAACAACAAAAAGCGATCACCGTCGTCCCTGTAAACGGCCGGACTTGCTACTTTGCTGGGATGCCAAGTCAAATCGAAGAATTGCGAGGAGCACTTGTCAGTGTGGAGCGTGCTGCTACATACCTTCCAATCGGATTATCAACGGTGCAGAAATCAATTCTTGAGAGTATTGAATTGGATGGTGTACCAAAGTCACAAGCCCAATTAGCACGCCGCCTTGGCCGGACGAGAGCAACTGTTCACTCGGCTGTGAAGGTTCTTCGTCGACGAGGAATTCTCCATGAAGATGTTTTGGATATCATGCCTCATATCGATCTCTCAATCAGATGGACTGGTCAAAATAAAATCGATTACGAGGCCTACGACGACCGTTACGATGGTCACAAAATCTAACGCTTGAGCGATAATTATTGCGTAGTATTCAAAGACTCGTGAGGCACACAGGAGACTATGTTCTCACTGCGGTTAACTGAAATCGCACTCCCTGCTCAAACAAATGATGCGGATGCGCTCATTGATTGGTTGATTGAAACGCTCTCACTGGTTCGAAAACGTGGAGATGAAACTTCTGACAAAGGAAGAGCAGGTCCAGTGCATCGAATGCTCAAAGATTACC
>Ga0255760_10001044_pt1 | contig 27306 bp, 15 predicted proteins | sample 071ome_25_FD_179960 | JGI IMG/M metagenome (GOLD analysis project Ga0255760, IMG submission 179960) | Coastal salt marsh microbial communities from the Groves Creek Marsh, Skidaway Island, Georgia - 071410BT metaG (version 2) | ecosystem: Environmental > Aquatic > Marine > Intertidal zone >...
TAGTGGCATTAATCGTAAACAGACTCGAGTCTGTTCCTGAGATCGACCAAGTAACTGTCTCATCTGCAGTAAAGGTCTGTACCGCTGTAGTGTTCTCATTCACCGTCTTCGTAGCTTCTCCCGTAATAGTCGGTGCAATCTCGTCTACATCAGCTACCGTTACCGTTACCGCTAGCGTGCTCTCATTGCCCGTAGCATCTGTGGCAGTAACTGTAAGTACATAGTCATTGTCGGTGTTTCCATCTGTTGGTACTTCGTAGTCTGGTGCTGCATTGAAGACCAGTACTCCTGTAGTGGCATTAATCGTAAACAGACTCGAGTCTGTTCCTGAGATCGACCAAGTAACTGTCTCATCTGCAGTAAAGGTCTGTACCGCTGTAGTGTTCTCATTCACCGTCTTCGTAGCTTCTCCCGTAATGGTAGGTGCAATCTCATCTACATCGGCTACCGTTACAACCACATTCGTATTAGTGACATTATTAAAGCTATCTGTAGCAGTGATCGTCACTAAGTACGTATTGTTCGCATCAGCATCCTTCGCATCTTCATAGTCAGGTGCAGCTGTAAAGCTCAGTACCCCAGCCGTAGTTAAAGTAAATAGATCCGCATCGGTTCCTGTAATCGACCAGGTAACCGTCTCATCTGCTGTGTAGGTCTCCACCGCTGTGGTTCCCTCATTAATCGTAATAGCAGTATCTCCTGTTACCGTTGGTGGTACATTGTCTAATTGAATCACTAGTTCGTTCGTCGTAGTATCGGTCTTGGTTGAACTGTCTGAGGCTCTAGTTACCGTAGCGGTTACCGGGTAGGTACCATCAGTTAGTGCTGTACTTACTGTTAACGACCAGCTAGATCCTTCCACCGTTAGGCCATTACCTACCGTGTAAGTCACTCCATTTACCGTTACCGCAAGGGTATCGTCTCCATCATTAGAGCCTCCCCAAGTACCCGTAATGGTCGGTGTCTCATCAGAAGAGGTCTGACTCACTACGGTTGGAGTAAATAAACTATAGGTAGTTACTTCATCTAAATTAGACTCAATGAAGTTTCCAAGCTCTCTCCAAGTAAGGGTTAAATCTGCCGTCTTATCATTGATCCCTCCAATGTCTCCATTGGCCGTCTGTGAAGTTGAAGTAAAGGCTACTAAACCGTCTACATCCCCTCCAGTTAATTCTGTACCCAGGTAATCCGTCGTCCATGACTTGAAGCTCGCCTCTGTAAAGGCAAACTCTAACCAAGTATCGTCTCCATTATTCTGTCCTCCTACTGGACCATCAATATCTACATTAGTAGTAGACTGACCCGCCGTAGCATACGATACAATACGGGCATCACGAGCAGTAAGCTCTCGCTCTATATTCGTATTGTTATTACTATTCTCCCATGCCGTCTGTGAAGGCCCACTTCCGTCTTTCGACGAGTCATGAGCATGGTACGCTACATACGGAGTATTATCTTTTAAGTTCGCTTCAATCACAAAATCAACAGCATAATCTCCATCTACATCTATTCCATAGTAGAAACTTGTCTTAGGGGCATTCTCATTACCTAATCGAACTCTGAAATAATACACCTTGTCTGTCGTATTATCATCAAAAGTGATCATCGCCTGCTGAGCCTGCATCATCGCATCGGTAGCATTACCCACTAGATCCGTCTCAGCCGTAGCCTGCTGATCATCATTCGGATCAAAATTCTCACCAGCAAATAAATTACGCCATATACCCACAGGGGCTGGAACCGTTGCTTGGGTCACATATACCTTGAGCGTGTAAGTCTTGGTCGTAGTCTCGTCACTTGCCGTTACCTCAATGCTGTACTCTTGATAGGCCTTAAGCCCCGAAGCAGTATACGAACTGCCACTGGTATGAGCTGTTTCATTGATCGTTACAGTTGCTCCCGCATCCTCTGTAGTCGGAGTAAAATTCACACTGGTAGTTCCCGCGGCTAACACCACGCTGTAACTCGTAGTCGCCGAATCAAATACCGGAGTAAGCGTTCCCGAAGAGGTCGTTAAGGAAGATAAATTAGCATTGTCATTTACACCTCTTTCACGGTAAAGCACGTAATTACCAGAACTAATCACCGGATCAAAACTCGTAGTAGTCGCATCTACATTATACCTAAGACTCGCAGCATCTACTAAAGCAGACAGTCCTGTGCTATTCTCCGAAGATCCACTGTATAATTTAGCGGTTCCACCACTACCTGTGGTAATCGTTGGTGTACCACTGATCTTAATATTACCTCCCGTGGCATCACCCGCTGATTTGTTCACATCCGCATACAAGCGAATCGCATCTGAAGAAGTATCGGTAGTTGTAATATCCTCTGAGATCGTCAAATCTCCAGTAAGTGTCTTTATCGTAATTGGCCCTGTTGAAGAAATGCCTGTTGGATTCACTGTACCAACCGTAAGGGCATCTTTATTAGTGAAGCTTAAAGCACCAATCGCTGAATCATCATCCGATCCCGCAGCAATCGTGCCTACATCATTTAATGCATTGTCTAAAGTAACCGAACCCGATCCTTTCAAGGCTAAACCACTAGCTGTAATAGCAGTAGTTTGAGTCACTGCTCCAAAACTCTCTATAATTAAGTTAGCATTAGTAGTAACAGTATTTTTAATTTCAATATTACCATTGAGTCCTGTAGTACCTGCAGTGCTTTGAAGAGCCTTTAACGTTATAGCTCCATTAGTACTAGAAACAGGACTTTCGACTAGAATACCTGGACCACCACCATTATAACCTGAGGTCCCCTCTATAATAATACTACCGTCTTCAGAATTGATCGGATTAGTTTGACCGGAGATAATACGTATCCCTGCTGCATTTAAATTATTAGCTGTTGAAAGTGCTCCAGAACCACCTGTTCCCTTAATTAAAATCGTTCCATTCCCGGTAGCTTTTACTTGCGAATGTTTGGTGACATTATCTAAGGCAGGTCTTATTTCTACTCCGGCTTGATTAGCATCAGAATTTGAGGTTCCAGCTTTACCTCCTATACCATTGAGTGAAATATCTCCTGATCCTAAAATCGAGAAGCCTTCAAGTGATAAGCCCCAACTCGAAGAAGAAGGGCCTCTAGTTGAACCAATAGCATTAACTGTAATATCCTTTGCGGTGATTGATCCCCCATATAAGCGTACTCCCATTTGATAATTCTGACGATCGCCTATCCCTTGACCTCTCAAAATAACATTGCCAGCTCCAGCATCAATCGTAGCATTGTCCAATGACAGTCCAGCAGTAGCATTTGTAGCTCCTCGAACCTGCATACTATATGCCCCAATTGCATAACCATCAGGAATACCATCCGTATTGGTGTCAGCACCCCCAGCTAGTGTAATATTTCCTCCAGAAGTGTTTATTGAAGATCCATTTAATAGCGCGATAGTTCCTCCAGCAGTGCTAGTAGTCCCAGATGCATCACTGTCTGCCCAGAGCGTAACATCTCCGCCATTGGTTGTTAAGTTTTTACCATCTGCAAAAGTTATATTGCCTGTCCCTCGAAGCAGGATATCTCCACTGGCTGAACCACCAGTAGTATCTACATTTTCATTGATAGTAATGTGACCGCCATATACTGAAACCGGGCCAGAAACTGTAATGGCATCTGATAAAGTAATATCAGAGGTGTTGGTGGTAGAGCCTAAGGTTATACCCGTGAGGTTAGTGTCAATAACTAGTGAAGAAAGACTCGGTGAAATTGAGAATGAATCACTGTCTCGATCTGGATAGATTGATAAAATACCCGTTCCATTGAATTGATTGCCAGATGTAGGGTCAAAGTTATTAGTGTAGTACGTTTGATTACCATCAGTGGCTATAACGTTAGAACCGGCCATTCGAATTCTACCGCCATTTTGAGCATCCATGAGAAGATTACCACCGCTTGTAATAGAAATATCTTGTATAGAGACATCGTAATCATTACCTGATGACTTTGCCTGGCCTTCAAGATTAATATTTCCAACTGCTTTTAAGGTCCCTTTAAGCCAAATACCACGAGTTGCTGATGAATTTGAGGATTCTGAAATTCCAGAGATAAAAATATCTCCAGCTGAATCTATCTCTGTGTTTAAGCCTATAGACTCTACACCAATAAGACCGGCGATGTTACCGGTACCACTTCGTCCTCTTAAGATGATATCTCCCGAATTAATCGTCTTTATTACAGAAGCATCAGCAATATTAATCCCGTCGCTTCCAGAAGCAATACCTGAATCCAAATCAGCATCAAGCAAGATATTACCCCCAGTAGCAATAATATCGCTGTCTACATCTATAGATCCACCATATATTGAAACCGGACCTGCGACTGTTAAGTCATAACCGACTAAAATATCCTCTGTATTTGTGGTTTGACCAATACTTAGCCCACTCATTGTCTGGTTATTCTTATTCCAACCCATCCTCATGCTATATTGAGATGCGAATGAAGGCGAATATGATTGAACCGTTACATGACCAGAAGTTCCGATTTGTGGCCATGAATCTCCCCAAGCAAATTCATCAGCTTCTATTATAATATCACTAGAACTTTCTGTTACCGTGCTATTAGCTTTCGAGCCTAGGTATAAATAGGTATTATCAGGCGTATAAAATAAACCCCCAGAGGATCCATTATTATTACCGCCCAATAATTTAATTGGGCCTCCTTTGGCTATTATATTGGTATTAGATCGAAGTACTAAATCATATTTGGTAGTGGCAGTAGTTTTTTGAGAGGTCTTAACTGTAATTCCTCCGCCATCTCCTGTTGCCTCAATACTTAGCGGAGAAGAAGTTTCAACCTCAATACCATAATTTTGCGTGTTTGGCCCTGAAGAATACCCTAAAATATTAATTGCGTTTGCTGTAGTATTTGCAGAAGTAATGGTTAATAAATTCCCCCCATTTAGAGCGAATACGATACCAGAACTATAGTTTGTGTAACCAGGGTTCAAGTTCAAACCTTCAATCTGAATAATTCCTGTACCACTATTAATTTGGCCTGATGAGGTTAAACCATAAACTCCAAAACCTGAATTTCCATAACCAAAGGTACTAAGGCTGACATCCGAAGAACTACCCTTAATTGTGATATTTCCATTGGAGGAATTTAAATTTAATTTTTTATCAATCCGAACCCCTTCTGTTAGTACTGAGGTACTTTCTCCTAAAGCATAAGCACTCGCCAACAAATCACCACCTCCTAAGGTAATATCACCTCCATTTGTGTTGACATCTAGACCTCCACGTAAATTGATAGTGCCCGAATCGTTTGAACCGAGGTCTGAAGCCATAACAAAATCGCCACCGCCTGTATTTACGGTCAATGAACCTTCGTTATAGATACTGCCTGTCGAACTAATACTAATATTGGAAGATGAACTTGTTACATCGTAATGAGTATTTTCAGCCGCTGTGTAACCTAGAATAATACTACCACCAGCGTCACTATATAATCTTCCGAACTCATTCGAGGATTCTGCCTTTATCTCAATATCCCCATCTTTTGCCAATACGTAAACTGGATCATTGAACTGAATGGCAGCATCGTCATTTGCTCCTCCTTTTCCTGTAATTGAAACTCCTCCGCCACTTCCGGCAGCAACAATCTCAAATTGACCCGACGATTCTCTCAATATAACTCCTTCAGAGGCTGTAGACTGGGACTGGGATGAGTCACCAATAATTGTAATGGCATCAGAGTTAATATTTGAAGATGTAAAGTAATGATTAGTACCTCCAGTTACGTAAACACCTACCGAAGTTGCATCTGACTGAGTAGTAGAGGCGATACCATGAATATTAATCTTTCCTGTACCACTATTTATATCGGTACTACCTTGATTTTTAAATACTCCATTTAATTGATAAGCTCCCCAATTAGAAGCGTATCCCTTTCCTCTTATTGAGATATCACCACCAGCATCTAAGGTGTTACCCGAACTATTTAGTATTAAGCTTCCATCGATTCTTACACCGTTTCCTGTGCTTGTATCAAATGTTGTTCCAACAGCGAAACCTGAGGCTAACGAATCTCCACCTCCAATACTTATATCTCCACCAAAAGATCTTGCCTCTAAACCTGAACTGAAATAAACAAAACCTCCATCTGAGTTATTGGTGTCTGCAGCGATTATAATGTCACCTCCATTATTATCTACATTTCCTGTCTTAAGTGTCCATAAACCGGTAGATCCAGAACCGGCATAGATACCCCCTTCGGATAATATGTTGATATTTCCATCAAATATTTCTGGGGTCGGAACAATAGAATTAATAGGTGTTTCGTTGGCGCGTTGGCCTATATAAAGATCTGTACTTGTGTAGAAGGTTCTTGATTCGTGCCCTTTAGAATGTAAAGTAATATCTCCTTTTCCTGCTAAAATCTGAATCTTAGAATTACTCCCCCAAAAATCAAGACCCACACCTATCTCACCTGTATTAGTAGACCCTTCAATAAGTATATCTCCCTTATTGTCGGTGGTTGAAGTTGATTGAATTAGTGCATTTTTATTGCTTACAGAAGTACCTAGATAAATCCCAAAATTACTCGATGAATTTCCCTTGAATGTAATAGCGGTATCTGACACACTACTAGAGCTTAAAGCAAAATTATCATTAACCAAAACTCCATAGGATGAAACACTTGTGCCTTCGATATTTATATCTCCAGCACCACTAAGAAGTTTTATACCATTTCCTTCAAAGTCGATACCCTGATGAGCATCAGCTTCACCTGTAATAATTAAATTACCTCCTGCAGTATTAACTGATAGATTATTACTAACCCATACACCATGATTTAAAGAGCTTTTTCCATTAATAGTAATACTACCTCCATCACTATTTAGGGAGGTACCACTACCACTAAATCCTACACCTACACCTCCACCTTGTCCTCTGATTAGAATATTTCCACCACCAGAATCTAAAGTAACATCTTGACCTAAATCTGCAGATCTTATGGTGTCATCATCACTTCGATAGGCGTACCCAGATGGCAAACCATTAGAGTCTGCTGACCCCCCGGCAAGAATAATTTCACCTCCAGATGTACTTAAGATATTATTTCCTCTAAGATTAACTTCGTTATTTGCCGTTCCTGATGTTGTATTAACCGAGTTACCCCATAATATAACGTCTCCTCCATTAGTAGTGAAATCTACGTTCGACTCCATAACCACATAACCTTGTCCTTTAAAAAGAATATCTGCGTTTGATGCGCTTGAAGTGTTAAAGTCTACAGGGTTTGGTACGTAAATATCATCCCCTGTAACTCTAATTGGACCATTGATTGTTATTCCCTCTGAAATGCTCATGGCATTGGCATTTGATGCTACATATGGAGTATCTCCATCCACACCGGTTCCATTATAAGTTCCAAGATTGAGTCCCCCGATGCTAGTGAAGTTATGAATATGAACCTGTTCCATATTACTGTAACCTTCAAACCAAGAACCCACCATGCCGTAGTCAAACGTGAAAGAAGTATCATGCCAATCTGCTCCACTAATAGGTGCAATAGAAATTTGTCCGGTCGTGAAAAGATCGGTTTGAAAATTGTTTGTATTGTAGTGTCTGTAGCTATGCGTGATTAGGGCAATGTCACCATTCCCTGCTTGTATTTGCCTAACAGCGCTTTCTGAACCTATATCGGCACTTGTTGCTGTTCCAGATTCACCTGCAATCCATACATCTCCTCCAATAGAAGTGTCGGATGTTGTTCGTGTATCAATATTTCCTCTTAAGGCAACTGCATCCCAATCACCCGAATAAGCATAGCCAGCTCCGACCGTTAATCCATTCCATATCCTAGTCCCCGTATTAAATAGACTACCCCCTAACCAAACATGTCCACCATTAGTATTAATCGTAGCTGATCTAATAAGATCCCAATTTTCTGTGTCACCATCACTATTTGCCCAAAAAACAACACTACCGCCATTGGTTTGTATGGTAGAAATTGTACTTTGATTGATTTCGTCAACTGCTTTGAGATATAAGTTTTGATTAGCTCCGGTGATGGTAATGTCTCCTTCGATATAAATGTAGTCACTGGCTAACGCATTGATGGCACCAGAAGTTGTTACTGAAGCATATAGGTCAATGATCCCTCCATAAAAATTGACTGGTCCGTTAACGCTTATAGCATTGGTCTCGTGAGTAATTTTTCTTGTACCTCCAGACTTACCAAAAGTTAAACCGGACAATGTTTGACTATTTTGATTCCAGTTCCACCAAGAGGTCGATACGTTTTGACCAAAACTAGTGCTGGTCGATACAGGTTCCAAAGTAAAGGTACCTGATGTTGCAACATAAGGCTCGTAACCAGAAAAATTAAACAAATTTGCTCGAATGGTAATATCCGAAATACTTGTGGGCACTGATGTTCCTGACTTAGAGCCAAGATAAACATTGCTATGTATCCATAGATCAATTAAGCCAGTTGCTTGTTTTACATCTAATACTATGGGGCCAGAATGAGCTAATATTTCGGTACTTCCTCCTGCACCAAGAGGAATACCATAGTCTGAACCTGCCGACCCATTCGACTCAAGAGTAATCCCCCCATCAGCTCCGGTTGCGTAAATTTTTACATCACCATATAACTGTAGACCACGACCGTTGTCACTGTGTCCTAAAAATTTAATGGCATCTGCGGTTGTGTTGCTCGATTGAAATATATGTCCATAAGAATCATTAGTGTATATACCATAAACACTGTTTGAGGTGGTGTTGTACCCTTCTAGATATATTGTTCCGTTTCCAGAATTAATTGAAGTATCACTGACAAAATAAATACCTGCATTACCCTCGGTTTCACCACGCATATAGACATTACCTCCTGATGTATTGATGGTTGTTCCACCTGCAAAACGAAGGCCGCTGGAATTATCAGATTCTCCTCTAATATTAACATCTCCACCGTTTGTGTTGATGGTAAGACCAGTAAATTCTATTCCTTGCCAATCTGTAGAATTTCCGTAAGCCGTTCCAGCTGTGTTACCGCCTCCCAGATAAACATCGCCTCCATTAGTTGTAATCGTTAATGCTTTAGTAAATTTATTAGTTCCAGTACCATTTGCGTCATAATCAGCGCTGATAATCACTTGGCCCAAGCTATTACTAGCATGGTTAGCGGTCAGCTCTACTGCTGAATTGTCTATCATAATCTCTTCCTTAGCAATGAGTGATAAACCGCCAGCTTGAACATCCGCTCTAATATAAAGAGCCCCTCCTGAGTCTACAGTTAAATAATTATTTCCTGTGTAAATAATATCGCTGCTAATTATAATATTGCTAGATGCTGTATAAATCCTTACATCCGAACTATTAAGTGCATCGGTTATAGTTGAGGTCTCAACAGAGTTTTCAATATATCCATCTCCATCTCCGATATTACCTAGCCACAAATCATTTGTTGGGTCTAATAACCACAAACCTGTTTGGCCATGGATCGAATTTGTTGAAATTGAAATATCTGATATTTCTAAGATAGTACCAGAAGTCTCAATTTGCCCACCATCTCCAGAGTAGCTTCCTCCTTTGGCGTAAATAGCGCCATGGGCTTTGGTGACAGATTTTTCGTTGTAAACATCAGACCATAAAACAACCGTTCCACCATTCCCTTTTTGAGTTGCACTAGCATCTATCAAGGCTTTTTGATGCATGAATACTTTGGTCGCCTGGTACAAATTTTTTGAGCCTTTTAACACTCTTTTTTCCTCATTTGCTCCTCCCTGCCAGTCTCCACCAACCAAAATATTTCCTCCACCTAATGATCCTGTAGCGAGCAATTTTGTTTTCTCCCATAATTCAATTTCATCCGCTTCCAAAAAGATATTTCCACCCATACCATTATCAACAGAAACATTTATCTGTTCATTGACAACAATTTGAGTTTTATGTGTTCCTATTGACTTCAAATGCAGATTCCCTCCGTTAAGATGTATTGAAGCATTTACTTTGATTGAAGATGAAGAAATTAAAGTAAAAAGAGAAGATGCTTTGGAATCGATTTGGATAGGGGATTCAATTTCAATGATACTTTTATCCCCAGAAGCTTGTAATGTAACATCGCCCTGCAAAAGCAATTTTTCAAAAACTGAAGGGTGTATGTTTACCTTATCACCAAAAGCTTTGATACTTCCTCCAGAAATAGACCAACTCGCTGGGTTTTGAGATTTTTCACCATACTCAGAAATAATTAAAACTTGATGGGGTTGATTTTGACTGTAACACTTCGCTTTAACAACACTAAGTACAAAGAAAATTGTAAGTAAAAAGTTTTTCACTTAATAAATATTTATCCAGATATTAATTCACTATTTATAAATTCCCCCATTTAGGGCGAATACGATGCCAGAACTATAGTCTGTGTAACCAGGGTTCAAGTTCAAACCTTCAAACTGAATGGTTCCTGTACCACTACTAATTTGGCCTGGTGAGGTTAAACCATAATCTCCTTCGATGTTTAATGTAATGACTTTATCGCTTTTGAGATAAGTAGCGTTTTGAATAATAGAGTCAAAACTTTTTGATGACTGTGAAAATGTAACAGAACCAAAAGAAAAAACGAAAACAAAAAACAAGGTTAATAAACCTCTCATAATCAAAACCTACTTAGTTAACCTTCAAAAAAACAAAATCGCTAAAGGTTGACCAAGAAATACACTTACAAGCATGTATCATTTTTGAAAATGAGGACAAGAAAATTAAGCTCTGTATTCGTTCGGGCTTATCCCTGTAATTCGATCAAAAGCCTTATAAAAAGAAGTTCTAGAAGAGAATCCTGTTTCATCAGCAATTGCATCAATGGTTTTGGTAGCATTACTAGGATCCTTTAAAATCGACTGAGCATGTTTTATTCGATAAGAGTTTCTAAAACCACTAAAATTATTATCAAAAATCTCCCTTATACACAAGGTGAGATGGTGCTGTGGAACATTCAATGAGCGCGCGGCATCCGACAAATTGAAACTCTTAGAAAGGTAGGGACGCTCTTCTTCCATATAGTCCTTTAAACGATTACCTAGCTCTAAAAAATACTCATGATTTTTAAAAGGCAATCCATTCTCTTGAGTCTCATTCCCCTCCAAAGACAGTGAAAAATCTGAAGCTATCACATTTAATGATCTCAGTGATCTCGTTCGTATAATTCCAAACAATAATTCAGGAAATAACAATAAGCTCAAGTTGTTCACAATGATAAAGAAAGCAATAGCCGTCTGTATTGTGTATGAAGCCTGTGAATTCAAAAAGGCTGAATCTACACCAAATCGATAAAGAAAAACTGCATAAAGTATAGTTAGAATCAAAAAGCTGATATGCAAGTAAAGCAACCATCTCATAACAACTGATCGCTGTAAATTAACGGTGATAGAAGACCGCGACTTAAATAGAAATTGAAGGATCAACTTGAATGAAATTCCCCAGTATATCATTACCGATAAAAATCTAAAAAGCGAGTTTTGTAGGGTAGAAAAAAACATATTGAATCGCATAGATACAACCTCATCCGTGCTCTGAGTGAGTTCATAAACTAAAGTCATCTTTTCAGAAAATGAAACCGTAAAGATGTAGGGGCTGATAGCAATCAATTGTATCAAAGATGGTATTATATGAAACCAATCGGTATTTTTCCAAACAAAATCATCTGCAAGAACACCCCTGACATAGAAGTAGAGTGTTGGGCCTACCAAGAAATATACAGGAGTAAAGTGATTAAACAAAATAGCTGAAAGAATCGCGTTAAAATCAATAACCAACCAATAATGCGCAAGAGCGTAGATAGAAATAAAACTCAAAAGTAATCCGAGAAATATTACATTTCTATTGGATGACCAGTTATAGTAAGCCATAACCATAAGTACCAGAAGAGAAACAAGGGTCAACCAAACCATGCTTCAAAATAACTCAAAACCAACAAATTTAATAACATATAAATATCACATTATTAAATAACATAGTTATATTTATAACAAAAATAAACGATGAATAAAATTGCAGTTTTAGGCTTAGGAAAGGTTGGAACCTTGGTAGCCACTCTTTTGTCAGAACGCTTTGAAGTAACTGGTTTTGACAAACAACCTCCACATTACGACTATAAACATCCCTTTAAAACAGCAAAACTAGACCTCTCAGATACTACCAAAATTGAAACCGCACTAACCGGCTTCGATGCGGTGGTTTCAGCGCTACCCTACTTCTTGAATAAACCGATTGCCAAATTCGCTCACGATAAGGGCCTGCATTATTTCGACTTAACAGAGGATGTGCCAACGACTAACTACATTCGCTCACTCTCTGAAACTGCAACAACCGCAATGGTACCTCAATGTGGTTTAGCACCAGGTTTTATCGGTATTATGGGATTTGATCTTACCAAGGCCTTTACAAAAGTTCGCGACGTTGAGTTAAGAGTAGGAGCACTACCAAGATACCCCAATGGCCTACTCGCATATTCATTTACGTGGTCTTCTTATGGGGTTCTCAACGAATATTTGAACGATGCAGAAGTCATTCATAACGGAGTACGCAAAATGGTTCCATCACTAGAAGGAACAGAATACATCTCCATTGAAGGTCAAGAATTCGAAGCTTTCTCCACCTCGGGCGGTTTAGGAACCCTTTGTGAAACACTCGAAGGCAAGGTAGATACACTCAACTACAAAACAATGCGTTATCCGGGACATGGTAAACTCATGCGCTTTTTAATGTACGAGCTTATCATGAAAGACGATTTTGAAACTCTAGAAAAAGTACTCACTAATGCCAAACCGCCCGTCGAAGAAGATGTGGTTTATGTGTATGCTGTAGTCGAAGGTTGGAAGGGTGATAAAATAGCGAGAGCTGAATACTGGAAGGCATTTTACCCCATAGAAATTGGAGGTCATAAGTGGAGAGCTATCTCTTGGACAACCGCTGCTGCCATAGCCGCTACCGTTGAAATGGTTGCAGATGGTAAACTCCCTCAAAAAGGATTCATTAAACAAGAAGATATCGATTATAAAACCTTCTTAGAGACCTCATCAGGCAAGCTTTACAATTCGTAATTTTAAGGTATGCATTTATCGAACAATTCTGCCATTTCAAAGATTCTACAGGGAGTCTTTGCTGTATATCGAGACCGAGTCCCTGACGTACAGAAAATCACTGACGCCATGGTATCTCATGGTATTGTTACAGGACAATCTGAGATTCTCAACGACCACATCGCGTTTCGAACAATGGGAGTTAAAAATCTTGGAATTGCCTCCTTTGAGAAGATCTTTCTTGCTCATGGTTATGAGAAGCGCGACTACTTCTTTTTTGAAGGAAAAAAACTCGATGCGCACTGGTATGCTCCGCCTGATGACGAATTGCCAAGAGTATTTATCAGCGAATTACGGGTTAAAGATCTTTCAGAAAAGACGCAGCAAATCATTGAAAAATATACGGGTACTATAACTGCAGATCCTGTAGATTCGATTGATTTAAATAACGTTGAAGAAGTAACTGAGTTTTTTCATAAACCACTTTGGCAATTACCGACTCTCGAAGATTACAACGCATTGCTTGAAGAAAGCGAATACGCGGCATGGGTCATTTACAATCGTTACTATTTAAATCACTACACTATTAGTGTGCATCAATTAGATGGTGAACACCGTACGCTAGAGCAATTCAATGACTTCTTAAAGTCTATTGGCATCACTTTAAATAACTCTGGCGGAGAAATTAAAGTTAGCCCAGATGGCCTTCTACGACAAAGCAGTTCGGTTGCCGAAAAGGTAGAGGCTGAATTTACGGGCGGAGAGAAAGCCATAATTTCAGGTAGTTATGTAGAATTCGCAGAACGACTTCCACTTCCCGAATTTGCGCATCTTCCCTTCGCTGAAATAAAACGACACATGCGTCGGGACGGTTTTGAGTCGGGTAACGCCGATAAAATTTTCGAAAGCACCTTTACTACGCAAACATCTAGAACTTAAAATCATAAAAATGTCTCATACGAAACTCCTTCAATCTCTTGATATCAACCCCAAAGAAAGCGGCGTAAGCACCGGTTCAAAATGGTTTGGTGACGGCAACACTATAGCCTCTCACTCCCCCATTGACGGATCCTTTTTAGCCGAGGTAACTACCGCTTCTGTAACTGATTTTGAAAGAGTGGTTGAAACTGCCGAATCAGCTTTTGCAGAGTGGCGTAAGGTCCCTGCTCCTAAAAGAGGAGAGATTGTTCGACAATTCGGAGACAAACTAAGAGAAAACAAAGAAGCTTTAGGACAACTGGTTTCACTAGAGATGGGTAAGTCGCTCCAAGAAGGACTAGGAGAGGTTCAAGAGATGATCGATATCTGTGAATTCGCCGTAGGGCTTTCAAGACAACTCCACGGCCTTACAATGCACTCAGAACGTCCTGGGCATCGAATGTATGAGCAGTATCATCCGCTGGGTTTAGTAGGCATTATCTCTGCCTTTAACTTTCCCGTTGCCGTCTGGAGTTGGAATACCGCCCTGGCCTGGATCTGTGGCGATGTTTGTATCTGGAAACCCAGTGAAAAGACCCCGTTATGTGGTGTAGCCTGCCAGAAATTAATTGCAAGTGTACTTAAAGAAAATGACTTGCCTGAGGGCATCTCATGTCTGGTTAACGGAGATGCTTCAGTCGGAAAATGGATGTCAGAAGACCACCGAATCGCCCTAGTTTCTGCTACGGGATCAACCCGAATGGGTAAAGATGTAGCCGCCAAAGTCGCTGCTAGATTAGGAAAGTCATTATTAGAATTAGGAGGTAACAACGCAGTAATCATTACACCCAATGCAAATCTAGACATTGCCTTAAGAGCAGCCGTGTTTGGAGCTATCGGAACCTGCGGACAACGTTGCACCTCAACTCGTAGACTCATCGTTCACAAAGACCTATACGATACCGTTAAAGAGCGCCTAGTCAAGGCTTATGGCCAAGTTCGAATCGGAGATCCACTAGACTCCAACAACCACATGGGGCCATTGATTGATACCGATGCTGTTGATCAATATCTAAATGCACTCTCAGCCGCTAAAGAACAAGGTGGTAAAGCGCTCATCGAAGGAGGTAAACTTGAAGGTAAAGGCTTTGAAAGTGGATGTTATGTGAAACCCGCAATCATCGAAATCGATCACTCGGCAGACATCGTTCAGAATGAGACTTTCGCCCCTATCCTATATCTCATTAGTTACAGCGGAGGAGTAGAAAACGCCATTGAAATACAAAACGAGGTGCGTCAAGGATTATCATCTTCAATCATCTCCAAAAACCTTCAAGAAACAGAAACCTTCTTATCTCACTGGGGAAGCGACTGCGGTATTGCTAACGTCAATATAGGTACTTCGGGTGCTGAAATTGGCGGCGCCTTCGGCGGCGAAAAAGAAACCGGTGGTGGACGTGAAAGTGGCTCAGATGCATGGAAGGTATACATGCGCCGTCAAACCAACACTATCAATTTCTCCTCAGATTTACCGCTAGCACAGGGTATTAAGTTTGATTTTTAGTCCTCGGCGATATCCTTTAAATAATTTGGTACCTTAGGCAGTAACCTTAACACCTAACGATGAAAACCAATCACAAAGCGGTTTGGCTTGTAGTGCTAATTGGCCAAATCATCCCAGCCATTTGGTACGGCCTATTTGTAGATGCCTACCTCTCATTAAACAACCTAACCTTAGAAGATACTGCCCATCCTGTAGCTTATTTGGTGAGTATCCTAAGCGCAACTACCCTTACCTATATGCTTAGTTATATTTATGGAAGAATGAAAATTGTATCGGCTAAGGACGGAGCAATAACGGCTTTGATTATTGGCTTCCCAATTTATATCTTGGGGCTTATGACGTGGAATTTATTTTCTCTACGACCCTATGCTTTGGCTTGGTTAGATGGGGGTGTGAACTTGATTATATTCATAATCGCCGGAGCAATCATCGGCGGATGGCAAAAGAAATAACTCTATGAAAAGTACTTCGAAATACACCGAACTACTCATCCTAATAATCATCATTATTCCGGTAATTTATCTTCTTGCAATCTGGGCTGAACTACCCGAAGAGGTTCCCATGCACTGGAATGCAAAGGGTCAGATTGATCGATATGGGAGTAAAAATGAATTGGTAGGTTTGCTATTCATGCTAAACCTCCCACTTTATTTCATCTTAAAATACGCTCCGAAGATTGATCCTAAGAAGAAGATCAGCGAGAATCAATTAGCGGGTCTAAGACTGGTGATGCACCTATTTATGTCTGCACTCGCCTTGTTTATTCTCTATTCCACAAAAAAGGCTGAAATGTCTAGCCCCTTTGGTATTATTAGCTTGGTTGGTTTACTATTCGCTGGGCTTGGCTGGTACTTTGCGCGGCTTAAGCCCAACTACTTTATTGGTATTCGAACGCCTTGGACCCTCGAAAACGAAGAGGTCTGGACAAGAACACACAAGGCAAGCGGACCTGTATGGATCATTGGAGGGATACTTATGGCTATTGCTCCTTTAATTGTAGAGTCAGCATCGGCCTATATAGTTATTGGTATTACCTTATTACTCACGATATACTCGGTGGGGTATTCGTGGTGGGCATTTAAGAATCCGATCCAGAAGAGCGAAGGCTAGGTTCTTCGTCAACGACACGCAACCCTGCCTCTGAACCTTCAGACTGTGCTTTACTTGTAAAATACAGTGAAATCTCATTAAGTAGATTCGTGCCAGTCATAGGCACTTCTAAGTCAATAGTTTCTAGGCGCTCTAAGGCTCTATGAACCGCTTTTGGGCTAGGTATGCGAATGGTACAATTTAGATGCTCATTCGATCTGTTCTCAAAAAGTTTGGCATAAATATTACCAGTAACCTTAGCTCCTTCATTCAATAGAACTTTACCGGTACAGTAAACATCACCTTTGATTTCACCATCAACGGTAAGACCATTACAGACAAGATCTCCTACCACTTTAGCTTCGGTTGAAACGTAAATCTTTTCAGAAGAAACCACTGCTCCGAAGTACTGACATTCAATTCTTAGGCCACGGTTGGTTTTAAACTGTCCATCAATCACAGAGGGTGCCGACAAGATGATCGGAGAAGATTCGTTAGTTACTTTCTTAGATTTAAGCATACCTAAAATTTTAAGGGAAAGCAATATAGGCATAGATTGCCCAAAGAAAAAATAATACTTTTGACTATCAGACGCTTAGGTAGCCGCTACACCACTACTTAAAATCAAAACCGCCCTACAAGAGGGCGGTCTTTTTTTATAGCTATACTCCAACGATTTTCCTGATTTGTTCCACTACATCAGGATTTAACAATGTCGATACATCACCAAGGTTAGACACATCATTCGAGGCAATCTTTCTAAGGATTCTTCGCATAATCTTACCTGACCGCGTCTTGGGTAAACCAGGCACGAAGACAATCTTATCTAGTTTAGCGATAGGGCCTATTTTCTCTGAAATTAGTCGGTTGATCTCCACGCGAAGTTCGTCTTGATCTCTACTGTTCGCCTCGTCCTTTAGAATTACATATCCGAAAAGGGCGTTTCCTTTGATGTCATGAGGGAATCCGACGATAGCAGACTCGGCAACTCCTTGATGCTCATTAATCGCATCTTCAATCGGAGCAGTTCCCAAATTATGGCCCGAAACAATGATGACATCATCGACTCTTCCGGTAATACGATAGTATCCGACCGCGTCACGAGAAGCACCGTCCCCGGTGAAATACATATTCTTATACGCTGAGAAATAGGTTTCTCGATAACGTTCGTGGTTGCCCCAAATCGTTCGAGCAATCGATGGCCATGGGAACTTAATGCACAAACGACCTTCTACCTGATTTCCTTTGATTTCTTTGCCGTTTTCGTCCATCAGTGCAGGTTGTACGCCGATGAAAGGCAAGGTCGCAAAGGTGGGCTTAGTAGGGGTTGAATAAGGGATTGGGGAAATCATGATTCCTCCCGTTTCTGTTTGCCACCACGTATCTACGATGGGGCTTTCTTTCTTACCCACATTGTTGTTATACCAATGCCAAGCCTCTTCATTGATGGGCTCCCCGACAGAACCCAACACTTTAAGCGAGGAGAGGTCGTATTTCTCAACGAGTTCTAAAGGTTCTTTTGCTAATGCGCGAATCGCAGTGGGCGCAGTATAGAATTGAGTGATCTTGTGCTTCTCTACAACCTCCCAAAAACGACCGTAATCGGGATATGAAGGTACTCCTTCGAACATCACGGTTGTAGCGCCGTTAGCAAGTGGACCGTAGAGGATGTAAGAGTGACCAGTGATCCATCCGATATCGGCAGTACACCAATACACATCATTTTCTCGATACTGGAAGATATTTTTGAAGGTATAGGCGGTGTAAACCATATAGCCGGCACAAGTATGAACCATCCCTTTGGGTTTCCCTGTAGAACCCGAAGTGTATAATATGAATAACGGATCTTCAGCATCCATAACCTCAACCGCACATTCTTCGCTAGCTCCTTTCATCAATGGGGCAAGCAGATGATCGCGACCAGTTACCAGATTCATTTTACCCCCAGTACGTTCAGCAACTAAGACTGAATTGACCCCAGGACAATCGTTCAACGCCTCGTCGACAATCGACTTCAAATCAATCGATTTAGCACCTCGATACGAACCATCTGCAGTAATTACTACCGAAGCATCACAGTCGTTGATTCTTGTAGCTAAAGCCGTAGATGAAAAACCTGCAAAAACTACCGAGTGAATAGCTCCTATTCGAGCGCAAGCAAGAACAGCATAGGCTAGTTCAGGAATCATCGGTAAGTAGATACAAACGCGGTCTCCTTTCTTGACTCCTTGTGACTTGAGCACATTAGACATTTTATTTACCTGAGCATACAATTGTTTGTAGGTGATATGCTGCGCAGGTTCATCGACACTATTTGGCTCAAACAAAATTGCTGTCTTATCTGAGTACTTACTGAGATGACGATCGATGCAGTTTTCGGTAATATTTAGCTGTGCTCCTTCGAACCACTTTACCTCGGGTTTTTCAAAATCCCAAGACAAAACGTTGCTCCAACGTTTACGCCAAACAAAATGTTCTTCAGCAATCTCTTCCCAGAATAATTCAGGGTTTCTAACAGATTTCCGATAAATCTGAAAGTATTCTTCAAGGTTTTTAATGTGATAGTTACTCATTGGTAGAAGTATTAAGGCCCGAATAATCAGGTTAAATTATTCGGGCCTTTTAAGTTACTAAATTTCTAATGGGATGCCTCGCCTGCCCCGCTCGGAATTCGAATGGTTTCAACAATTTCTTGAACCTCTTCAGGCGGATCTGCAGTGAATGCGTTAATCGTCAGAGAGACGGCGAAATTAACGATCATAGCGATGAATCCGAAGCCTTCAGGAGAGATACCGAACCACCAGTCTTTAGATAAACCGGCAACGGCAGACTTGCCTCCATCAAAAATTCCAAATTTGAATTTCAGCATGTAGAAAAGCATTAATCCAATACCGACAATCATACCGGCAATCGCTCCTTCCTTATTCATTTTTTTATAGAAAATTCCCAAAATAATGGCAGGGAAGAAGGAGGCCGCTGCGAGACCAAAGGCTAAAGCTACCACTGCAGCTACAAAACCAGGCGGATTAATTCCGAAATATCCGGCAACAACGACTGCACCAACTGCAGACAGCCTTGCTACCACTAATTCTTGTTTATCTGTAATATCTGGTTTGAAAACACTCTTTACTAAATCGTGGGAAACCGACGAAGAAATTACCAGTAAAAGCCCAGCTGCGGTCGATAAAGCAGCAGCTAAACCACCAGCGGCTACTAGCGCAATTACCCAAGCAGGTAGATTCGCGATTTCAGGGTTGGCTAGTACCATGATATCTCTGTCAACGGTCAATTCATTAATCATCGCGTCTGCAGAATATTGGATAAGCCCATCACCGTTTTTATCGTTAAATCCTAGTAGTCCTGTCGTCTCCCAATTAGAGAACCAGGCGGGCATTTGAGCGTAAGGTTGTCCACTTACCGTATGAATCAGATTAAGGCGGGCAAAAACAGCTACTGCAGGAGCAGCAGTGTAAAGAATTGCGATCAGCAATAAGGCTAAACCTGCAGATTTACGCGCATCTTTTACCTTTTTAACCGTAAAGAAACGTACAATTACGTGAGGTAGACCGGCTGTTCCGACCATAAGAGCAGCAGTAATGGCAAAAATATCCATCTTCGACTTTGAGCCACTCGTATACTCGGCAAAACCAAGCTCGGTAGAGAGGCCATTTAATTTTTCTAGCAGATACATACCGTCGGCTCCCTTGCCTCCCATTCCAATTTGTGGAATAAGGTTTCCGGTCATCTGAAAAGAGATAAAAATCGCAGGAACCATAAAGGCAAAGATGAGTACGCAGTACTGGGCTACCTGGGTGTAAGTAATCCCCTTCATCCCTCCGAGAACGGCATAGAATAAAACGATGATCATACCGATGATCACACCGGTGGTTATATCTACTTCTAAAAATCTAGAAAATACTACCCCAACACCACGCATCTGACCTGCCACATAGGTAAATGACACCAATAGGGCGCAGAAAATCGCTACCAGACGAGCCGTTTTAGAATAATAACGTTCTCCAATGAAATCGGGAACGGTAAATTTTCCGAATTTCCTAAGGTAGGGGGCAAGAAGTAAGGCAAGTAGAACGTATCCACCTGTCCAACCCATAAGGTAAACAGAGCCGTCGTAACCCATAAAAGAAATGAGCCCGGCCATCGAAATGAAAGAAGCCGCAGACATCCAATCGGCAGCGGTTGCCATACCATTAGCCAAAGGAGAAACTCCCCCTCCTGCGACATAGAATTCTTTCGTAGATCCGGCTCGGGACCAAATGGCGATACCGATATATAGCGCAAATGTGAGCGCAACAATACTATAAGTCCAAATTTGTACAGTCATCTCAGCTAATCTTTGTCGTAATGATACTTCTTGTCTAGCCGGTTCATCAGTCGAACATAGATAAAGATGAGCGCTACGAAGATATATATCGAGCCTTGTTGAGCAAACCAAAAACCTAGCGGGAAACCAGCGATACTGTATTGATCAAGAAAATCTTTAAACACAATACCGGCCAAAAAAGAAACCGTAAACCAGATTGATAACAGAATCGTTACATAACGAAGGTTCTCTTTCCAATATCTCTTCGCATTATCCGATGTACTCATAAGCTATAATTTGATAGAATATAGGAGGATCCTTGATAGAATCAAAACAAAGAAAGGAATCGCCATTTAAATGCTTGGTGGTTGCTCAGGCGTTAAGCGCTATTTTGTTTAACTAATAGAACCTAAAAATCTACAGTATATTATTCAATAATATTTAAACAAAACTCTTTGATTGTGGCCCGAAAGTGAGCACCATGTAGTGCCCATTTATTCTCGAGATAAGCACATTAGTATCGTGTAAAAAACTACGGTCTTTTACGAGTTTAACTACATCGTCATGCAATAATACATGACGCTCAATATCTTGATTAGAATCGTCTGGACGTTGTATTTTATACTTCTTTACCCAATTCATAACACTAACATGAGAAACCTCTAGAAGCGACTCTATCTCACGATAACTCAAACCTTCTAAGTATAATTGAAGTGCTCGTTTTACAATTTGAACGTCTGTAGACTTTCCAGATTTAGCGACTGTGAAATGATAATTACATTCTTTGCATTTATATCGCTGACGATCATCGATAATTCCTGCCTTTGTAATGTCCTTCGATTCACATTTAGGACAACTATTAAGCATTTTGTTTAACTATTGGTTTTATCGTATTAAATATAAAAAAGTTAAACAAAAATGAAAAGTGGTTTCATCTCATCGAAAAGTGTACTACATTGAAAGACAGAATATCTAGCCTATGGAAATCATTTCTTCAAAGAAAGTTTACGATGTAATTATTGTCGGTTCGGGTGCTGGCGGTGGTATGGCCACCAAAGTATTATCTGAGGCTGGCCTTAAAGTAGCCGTCGTTGAAGCCGGAGATCATTTTGATCCTGCAAACCCCGAACAACAAACTCAACTCAAGTGGCCTTATGAATCGCCCAGACGTGGGTCAAGTATACATCGTGCCTTTGGAGATTTCGATGCACTTTACGGAGGATGGGACATTGAAGGCGAACCATACACTAACGTAGACGGCACGCAGTTTGACTGGTTTAGGGCAAGAATGCTAGGAGGTCGTACCAATCACTGGGGGCGAATTTCGCTTCGCTTCGGTCCGCTAGATTTCAAATCCAAATCACGAGATGGCATCGGTGAAGATTGGCCGATTGGCTATGAGGATGTGAAGCCTTATTACGATAAGGTGGACAAACTCATCGGAATTTTTGGAAGCAAAGAAGGTATTTACAATGAGCCAGATGGTTTCTTTCTACCTGCTCCAAAACCTAGACTGCACGAATTATACTATAAGAAAGGTGCCGAAATGGCTGGGGTTAAAGTAATGCCTTCAAGACTGTCTATTGTTACCAAACGAATTAATGACGAGCGAGGTGTTTGTTTCTATTGCAATCAGTGCAATCGCTCTTGCCAGGTATATGCCGATTTCTCAGCGGGGTCTTGTCTAATCTTTCCTGCTCAGAAAAACGGAGGACAAATTGATCTTTATACGGGAGCAATGGTTCGCGAGGTATTAACCGACGGTAATGGTCGGGCAACCGGAGTAAGCTATATTGACAAGGCTAGCGGAAAAGACTATGAGCTTAAAGGTAAGGTAGTCGTACTAGCAGCTTCAGCATGTAGCTCAGCGCGCATTCTGCTCAATTCAAAAAGCGCGGTACATCCCGACGGCCTAGGTAACAGTAGTGGCCTCATTGGAAAATACCTACACGACTCAACAGGAGCTGATCGAATGGGATTTGTTCCTGCACTGATGGATCGTGAAATCTACAACGAAGACGGAGTGGGTGGTATGCACCTCTACTCACCTTGGTGGCTAGATAATAAAAACCTTGATTTCGCTAGAGGCTATCACATTGAAGTGTGGGGAGGTCTTGGCATGCCTAGCTATGGCTTCGGATTCAACCCAAATGATCTCAACCGTTTCTTTGGGGAACGCGTCGGTGGGTACGGAGATCACTTACGAAAAGACATTCGCAAGTACTACGGATCAATGGTTGGTATGTCTGGTAGAGGAGAATCGATCGCTCGCAAAGAAAACTACTGTGAGATCGATCCAGAAAAAGTCGATCAATGGGGAATTCCTGTGCTGCGTTTCCACTATAAATGGAGTGACGAGGAGCGCAAGCAAGCACGACACATGCACGACACTTTCGAGGAAATTATAGTCAATATGGGAGGTATCCCTCTTGGCGATAAGCCCGGAAAAGAAAGTGATTATGGGCTTCATAAACCGGGACGAATCATTCACGAAGTAGGTACCACTCGTATGGGAAGTGACCTCAAACAATCAGTAGTGAACGAGTTCGAACGTTTACATGATGTCGATAACGTATTCGTTGTCGATGCCGGGCCTTTTGTCTCTCAGGCAGATAAAAACCCGACCTGGACCATCTTGGCCCTTTCGTGGAGAACATCGGATTATATCGTCGATCAATTCAAACAGCAAAACTTCTAATTATGAATCGCAGAGAAAGTTTAAAATATTTAGCAGCAGGATCGATCGCCTCAGGACTACTTCTTTCAGGCTGTGATTGGTCTAACCCAGAAGAAGTTGAGAAAAGCCTCTGGAAATACAAGTACGGAAGAACTGCCGATGAAACCGCTCACGACAACAATCTTCTGGCTCAACAGTTCTTTACCTCAGCAGAGTTTGCCCTTATCACAAGATTAGCACACCTTATACTGCCTGCCAACGAAATCGGAGATATTGAAAAAGCTGAAGTCCCAGAGCTTATTGAGTTTATGGCCAAAGATTATCCGCCCTTTCAAGAGCCATTGAGAAATGGCCTATCCGTTCTGAATCAGCGCGCAACTGAAGCTTTTGGTAGTGATTTTTTAAGTCTTGAAGAGCCCAATCAGCATGCTCTTCTAGAGCCCATTGCATACCCGAACGAAGTGTCCGAAGAATTAAAAGAGCAAGCCTCTTTCTTCAATTTGATGCGCAATCTCACACTGACCGGCTATTACACCTCAGAAGTGGGCATCAAAGACTTAGGATACCAAGGAAACCAACCCAATGTTTGGAATGGAGTACCCGATCATGTACTTCAAAAACACGGCATGTCCTATGACGAAAGTTGGATGCCGAAATTCCTTGATGTCAGTCGCCGAAATGACAAGGCAGAATGGGACGAAAATGGTAATCTACTGACTTAGAGTTATTTATAGATCGTATAGAATAAAGGCTTAACAATTACATAACATAAGGTTATTCCCCAATTAACATTGTTTTAAAACGATAGTAGGTTCTTTGCACAAATTTAACGTGAGAATGAACAAACTATTTCAGACCTTCGGTTTAGTATTATTTCTAACCACTCAAATTTCCTTTGCACAGGACAATGCAATGACTACCCCGTCTTTCGGAAAAGGCCTCATTAATTATACCGCTGCAGACAGCACTTTCAGCACTAAAGTGTCTGCTCGTATACAGTCTAGATTCAATAGCACATGGAACTACGATAATAATGAGTACGGAAATGCGGAGTACAACTTTATTGTTAGGCGTGCTCGTCTAAAGTTTGATGGGTGGGCCTACAGTCCAAAACTTAAATATAAGATTGAGCTAGGGCTTTCAAATAGAGATTTAGGTGGTATCAATAGTTTCACCAATAATGCTCCAAATCAAATTCTCGATGCTGTAATCATGTGGTCTTTCGCAAAAAATTGGGAATTGTGGGCAGGTCAGACTAAGCTTCCTGGTAACGTAGAGCGTGTAGTTTCTTCTGCAAACCTCCAATTTATCGATCGCTCTATCTTAAATAGTAGATTTAACATTGACCGTGATCTAGGTTTTCAGATTCGTCATAAGAGTTCATGGGGAAATAATTTCATCACTAAGGAAAAATTTGCCCTGTCTCAGGGAGAAGGTAGAAATGTTACCAAGGGCAATCAAGGTGGCCTTCAGTACACTATGAGAATGGAAGCACTGCCTTTCGGAGAGTTCAAGAAAAAAGGAGACTATGTTGAGGCAGATCTAGAACGTGAGCAGCAATTTAAATTAATGCTGGCCTACACCTACAACTTTAATGCAGATGCGGTTAAAACGCGTTCTGGTATGGGTGATTATATGTACAATGATACCGGTCTTTTTCAAACCGATATTACTACTCATTTCGTAGATGTTGTTGCAAAATACAAAGGCTGGTCTCTATTAACAGAAATGACGCGGAGAGACGCTGCAGCCCCAGTAGCAACAAATAGTGATGGCACAAGTACAGGAGATGTTGTTCTTGTAGGAAAAGCATTAAACACACAAATGGGATATCTGTTCAAGAACAACTTAGAGCTAGCACTTCGATACTCTGAGATCAAATACGATCAAATTACCGGTAATTCTAACCCTAAAGAGATTACTTTAGGACTTTCAAGGTATGTTGTTGGACACAAATTGAAGTTTCAAGCAGATATAACTAAAGCAACTATTGATAATAATCCAAATAAGATTGTAGTACGAACTGGTTTTGAGCTTCACTTCTAGAAGGGAGTAATAAAAACACAGTGTTAGAAACATTTAAACAACCTTTATGAATACAATTTTCACTTTAATCATTGCGGCCTTAGCAGTTTTAGCTATCGTAGATCTAATTGTAGGTGTAAGTAATGATGCCGTAAACTTTCTGAACTCAGCAATTGGATCAAAGGCGATCTCGTTCAAGAAAATTCTGATTATTGCAAGCCTTGGGATCTTCATCGGAGCCGTTTTTTCTAGCGGTATGATGGAGGTTGCTCGAAAAGGTATCTTCAACCCAGGAGAATTCTATTTCGACGAAATCATGTTCATCTTTCTCGCGGTAATGATTGGAGACATCTTGCTTCTTGATTTCTTCAATACGATCGGTATGCCAACTTCTACTACCGTATCTATCGTATTTAACTTGCTAGGAGCTGCGGTAGTAATGTCGTTAATCAAAATTGGAATGGACGACACCCAGGGACTAGGCGATATCGTTAAGTACATCAATAATGAAAAGGCCATATCGATCATCTCTGGAATATTGCTTTCGGTGGTCATTTCATTTACCATCGGTGCGCTTGTTCAGTGGATATCAAGGCTAGTATTCACCTTTCAATATGAAAAGAAAATTAAGAGTTTCGGATTCTTATTCGCTGCAGTTTGTTTAACCAGCATCGGATATTTCATTTTCTACAAAGGATTAAAAGGTACTCCTTACTACAATGATATCTCTGAAATCTTAAAAACCAACAGTACTCTTGTAATCGGTGGAATGTTTCTGTTCTGGGCACTACTTTCATTTATCGTAGACCGAGTATTTAAGAAAAACATCCTGATAGTAGTTATTGGTGTAGGAACATTTGGGTTGGCTTTAGCATTCTCAGGAAATGACCTTGTAAACTTTATCGGAGTTCCTATGGCCGCTTACCATTCTTTCGAAGCATGGTCGGCCTCAGGAGTGCCAGCTTCAGAATTCAGCATGGGGGTTTTATCAAAGAAAGTACCTGCTGAACCGTTATTACTTCTTTTAGCTGGAGGAATCATGGTAGCTACTCTTTGGTTATCTCAGAAAGCAAAATCAGTAACCGAAACAGAGATCAACCTGTCAAGGCAATCAGAAGGTTCTGAGCGATTTGAACCCAACTTATTATCTAAGCTTATCGTTAGAGGTGGAACCTCGCTATCTTCAGCGGTTGGGTACCTACTACCTCAATCTGCAAAAAACAGAATTGAAAACAGCTTTAAGGTTCCAATTCTGAATATTTCGTCAGACAAAGCCAAGGAGCTTCCTGCATTCGATTTAATCAGAGCCTCAATTAACTTAACCGTTGCAGGTATCTTAATTTCTATTGCAACTTCAATGAAATTACCCCTATCAACTACATACGTTACATTTATGGTTGCTATGGGTACTTCACTTGCAGATAAAGCATGGGGAAGAGAATCAGCAGTTTATCGCGTAGCTGGTGTAATCAATGTTATCGGCGGATGGTTCTTTACCGCTTTTATCGCCTTTGTTTTTGCAGGAATCTTAACCTACCTCATCTACCTAGGAAAAGGAGTTTCAATCGTTATTTTACTTATGGTAACAGCAGCATTACTTATTAGAAACTACGTTAGCCACAAAAGGAAACAAGCAGAAAAATTAAACCCTAAGGTCCTTAGAAAATCAGAGAGTAAAACCG
>Ga0255760_10001060_pt1 | contig 27160 bp, 18 predicted proteins | sample 071ome_25_FD_179960 | JGI IMG/M metagenome (GOLD analysis project Ga0255760, IMG submission 179960) | Coastal salt marsh microbial communities from the Groves Creek Marsh, Skidaway Island, Georgia - 071410BT metaG (version 2) | ecosystem: Environmental > Aquatic > Marine > Intertidal zone >...
TAGAGTGGGACGAGCACATCCGTCTGCGCCCGGGGATGTACATTGGAAAATTGGGCGACGGAAAGAGTCCCGATGATGGGATTTACATCCTGCTCAAAGAGGTTTTGGACAACTCCATTGACGAATTTGTCATGGGGGCTGGAAAGACTATTGAAGTAAAAATCCAAGACGGTCAGGTTATTGTGCGCGATTACGGTCGTGGAATCCCTCTTGGTAAGGTGGTGGACGTAGTGTCTAAAATCAACACCGGTGCGAAATACGACAGCAAGGCATTCAAGAAATCCGTCGGTCTGAACGGGGTAGGTGCCAAGGCGGTGAATGCCTTGAGTACCGAATTCACAGTGCAAGCCTATCGCGACGGTAAAACCAAACGTGCCAAGTTTGAATACGGGAAGCTCACCGAAGATGATGCCATCGAGGAAAGCAGCCAACGCAAAGGGACCAAGATAACCTTCCGTCCGGATCCGGATATTTTCCACAACTACCGCTTTATGATTGAGTATGTGGAGAAGATGATGTGGAATTACGCCTACCTAAATCCAGGACTTACGCTGTATTTAAACGGCGAAAAATTCTATTCTGAGAATGGGTTGAAAGACTTACTCCAGGACAACCTGGACGGGAATACCTTGCACGATATCATTCACTTGAAAGGGGAGGATATTGAGATTGCTTTGACGCACAACGAACGCATGCAAGGCGAGCAGTACTACAGCTTTGTAAATGGACAGCACACCACCCAAGGTGGTACGCATCAAAATGCACTTCGCGAGGGTATTGTAAACGTTATGCGCGACTTCTACAATAAGAACTTTGATGCGGCAGATATTCGCGCTTGTGTCATTGCGGCCATTTCGATTAAGGTGATTGAACCGGTTTTTGAGTCGCAAACCAAAACAAAACTAGGTTCTTTGGAAATGGCCCCCGGTGAGGTTCACGTGAGAACCTTTGTAGGGAATTTCCTCAAAGAGCACTTGGATAATTACTTGCACCGCAATCCACAGGTGGCTGAGATCATCCTCAAGAAAATTCAGCGAGCGGAACGCGAGCGCAAGGATTTACAGGGCATTAGAAAATTAGCCCGAGAACGTGCTAAAAAAGCTTCGCTCCACAACAAGAAATTGCGTGATTGTCGTGCCCACTTGAATGATGCGAAGCCAGGAAAGGAGGACCGTCGCTTGGAAACTACCTTGTTCATTACCGAGGGAGATAGTGCATCGGGTTCGATCACCAAGAGCCGCGACGTGAACACACAGGCGGTGTTCTCATTGAAAGGGAAGCCTCTGAACAGCTATGGCTTGAGTAAGAAAGTGGTGTATGAAAACGAGGAATTTAACTTGCTGCAGGCGGCCTTAAACATTGAGGATGGGTTGGATGATTTGAGATACAACAATGTTGTGATTGCCACGGATGCGGATGTCGATGGGATGCACATTCGTCTGCTCCTCATCACTTTCTTCTTGCAGTTCTTCCCAGAATTGGTCCGAGAAGGGCACCTGTATATTCTTCAAACGCCGCTGTTCCGTGTGAGAAACAAAAAGGAAACGCGCTACTGCTACACCCCGGAAGAGAAGAATACGGCCATTACGGATTTAGGACCGCGCCCTGAAATCACGCGCTTCAAAGGATTGGGTGAAATTTCACCGGATGAGTTCAAATACTTCATCGGTGAGGACATCCGCCTAGAGCCTGTGATGATTAGTAAAGATTATACTTCCGACGATTTGTTGGAGTTCTACATGGGGAAAAATACCCCGAAACGCCAGGAGTTCATCATTGATAACCTGCGCGTAGAGAAAAACCTTGAAGAGGAATTGCTGAACTGATGAGTGACGACATTCAAAGCCCCGAAGATTTCGATCCTGAATTGACCCCTGAAATAACCCAGGAAGAAGAAGGTACACGTATCACTCGCGTAAGTGGTATGTATGAAGATTATTTTCTTGATTACGCTTCCTATGTGATTTTAGAGCGTGCTGTTCCTGCCTTGAACGATGGGTTGAAGCCGGTACAGCGTCGTCTACTCCATGCCATGAAGGAGATGGACGACGGTCGCTTCCACAAGGTGGCTAACATTATCGGTCAAACTATGCGCTTTCACCCGCACGGCGATGCCTCCATTGGGGACGCCTTGGTGCAAATGGGGCAGAAGGATCTGTTGATCGACTGTCAAGGGAACTGGGGGAATATTTTAACCGGTGATGGTGCAGCGGCACCTCGTTACATTGAGGCACGTTTGACCAAGTTTGCACTCCACGTGGCGTACAGCCCGAAAGTCACGGAGTGGCAATTATCCTATGACGGTCGTGCGAACGAGCCGTTGCATTTGCCCATGAAGTTCCCCATGCTCCTTGCCATGGGGGTGGAAGGTATTGCCGTAGGTTTGAGTACAAAGATTCTGCCCCACAACTTCCTCGAGCTAATCGATGCGTCCATTAAGGTATTGCAAGAGAAGAGTTTCAAACTCTTCCCGGATTTTCCCACAGGAGGTATTGCCGATTTCTCGAACTACAATGATGGGGAGCGCGGTTCTAGGGTCCGAGTACGTGCGCGCATCTCACAACTCGACAAGAATACACTGGTCATCACGGAGATTCCGTACAGCACGACGACGCAGAGTTTGATTGATAGCATTTTGAAGGCCAACGATAAGGGCAAGATCAAAATCAAAAAGATCGAGGACAACACGGCAGAGAACGTAGAAATTTTAGTGCACTTGCCGCCGGGCATCAGTCCAGATAAAACTATCGATGCCTTGTATGCCTTCACAAATTGTGAAGTGAGCATTGCACCTTTGGCATGTAGCATCCACCAGGACACTCCGCTGTTTATTGGGGTTCGTGAGGTGTTGAAGCGCAGCACCATGGCCACTCGTGAGGTGCTCAAGGCGGAATTAGAAATTAAATTATCGGAACTACAAGAGCAATGGCATTTCGCCTCGCTCGAACGTATTTTCATTGAGAATAAGATTTACCGCGATATCGAGGAGGCCGAGACATGGGAACAAGTGATCGAGTTTATCCGAAAAGGGCTTACCCCTCACATTAAACACCTCATGCGGGAGGTTACGGACGAGGATATCGTGCGATTGACCGAAATCAAGATTAAGCGTATCTCGAAGTTCGATAGCGACAAGGCCAATGATAAGATTCTTGATCTTGAAGGTAAGATTGATGCGGTGAAGCATGATTTAGCGCACTTGACAGAGTTTGCGATTAACTATTTCAAGGACCTTAAGGAGAAATTTGGCAAAGGCCGCGAGCGCAAAACTGAGATCGCCACCTTCGATAGTGTAGAAGCTGCGAAAGTGGTCATCCGCAACCAGAAGTTGTATGTGAACCGCGAAGAGGGATTCGTGGGATACGGCATGAAGCGCGACGAATACGTATGCGATTGTTCGGATATCGATGATATCATCGTCATCCGAAGTGACGGTAAATTCAGTGTGAGTAAGGTGAAGGATAAAGCCTTCTTTGGAAAAGACATCGAGTATGTAGCGGTGTGGAAGAAGGGCGATGATCGTACGGTCTATAATGCCATATACTTTGATGGAAGCTCGAAGGTGAGCTACGTGAAGCGCTTCAGCGTTACTAGTATTACTCGAGATCGCGAATACGATATTACGCAAGGTAACAAGGGCTCAAAGCTGCTGTACTTCACGGCAAACCCGAACGGGGAAGCTGAGGTTGTAACGGTGCTCTTGAGGCAATTGGCCAAGCTTAAAAAGCTCAAATTTGACCTCGACTTCTCTGAAATTGCGGTGAAGGGTCGTGGTTCTAAGGGAAATATTGCTACGAAATTCCCTGTGAAGCGTGTGGAGCTAAAAGAACGCGGCGAAAGTACACTTGAAGCACGCAAAGTCTGGTTCGACGAGACCGTGCAGCGTTTGAACAGTGATGAGCGAGGCAGGTTAATTGGCTCCTTTAAGGGTGAAGACCGCATCCTTATTGCAGAGAAAAATGGTGCATTGAAGGTGGTGGTGCCGGAGCTGACCTTACACTTCGATCCAGATATGATCTACTTGGAGAAATTAGAAGTGGATCGCCCGTTGAGTGCCGTATACTTTGACGGTGAGAAGAGCCGCTACTTTGTCAAACGTTTCCTTTGGGAAGGTGGAGATAAGGAAGAAAATATTATCACTGCGCATCCGAAAAGTGAGTTAGTGTATCTGAGCAATGCGTCCTTACCGAGGATTGAGATGGTGTACCGCAAGCAAAAAGGAGTCGAGAAAGATCCTGAAGAGGTGTTGTTGAGTGAATTTATTTCGGTGAAAGGCATCAAGGCGAAAGGAAACCAATTAACAACAGATACTTTGAATAAGATTGTTGGGTTGGAGCCGCTCGAGGAGCCAGAAGTGGCTGTAGAGGAGTTGCCGGATATCGCCCCTGCGGGACCTAGTGTCGAGGAACCAGAGGCAGAAGTTCAAAAAGCCGAACCTTCGGCCGAGCCGAAGGAGCCCACTGCTGAGGTGGAGAAGAAAGAGGAAATAAAAGAATCGGTCCCTAAACCTGAACCTCCAAAGCAAAACAAGGGTTCTTACAGTGCGGACGATGAAGCCCCACAGATCACTTTAGATTTTTAGCATGAAACACCTACTCCTAAGCCTAAGTTTCCTGACCTGTATCGGCGCCAGTGCCCAACAGAGTTTCAACATGGTTCAAAAGAGTCATTTGACCTACTTAAACGACAATAATGACATCTGGGGATATACAGATTCGGCCAGTGGTACGGAGTATGCCTTGGTGGGAACCACTGCCGGGGTAAGTATTGTGGACATTAGCGTGGCGACGGCGCCCGTGAAAAAGCAGTTCATTCAAGGGCCCTATAGCATTTGGCGTGATTTGAAAACGTGGGGCCACTATGCCTACGTAACCCATGATAGCCCTTATGCTTGGAACCAAATTCCGGAGCATGGGCTGCTCATAATCGACATGGACAGCGTGGATAACCCTGTGCCTACCTACAAAAACATCAACTATGCCGTAGAATATCCTGCAGGTGTTTGGGATACGCTCAAGACAGCGCACAACCTGTATATCGATGAGAACGGCTATTGCTATTTATTTGGTGCAAACATTGGCAATGGTGGTGCATTGATTTTGGATTTGAATAGCGATCCATGGAACCCAACGGTGGTGGGCATTTATGATGATTACTATTTCCACGACGGAATGGTGCGTGGAGATACGCTTTGGGGTTCCGCCGTCTACACCGGAAAATTTGTCGTGGTGGACGTAAGCCAAAAGGATTCTTCATTGACCTTGGCAACGCACGGTACGCCTAACTCGTTTACACACAACACTTGGATTTCAGACGATAATAACACCCTGTTCTGTACGGATGAGGTGGGCGGTGCGTTCCTAAGTGCTTATGATGTAAGTGATTTGAACAACATCACCGAGCTTGACCGCATTCAATCTTCATTGGATTCAGGTGTTATTCCGCACAATGCCCACGTGCGCGGGCAATGGGTGGTGACCTCTTATTACACTTCAGGTGTTCAGATTGTAGATGCGAAATATCCTGAATTGCTCGTGGAAGTGGGGTACTTCGATACCTCTCCAAATTTTTCGGGTGGTGGTTTTTATGGGAATTGGGGTGCTTATCCTTATTTCGAATCTGACCTGATCATTTGTTCCGACATTGAAGAAGGATTGTGGGTCTTAGAGCCTACCTATGTGGAGGCGTCAAGATTGCACGTTGTGGTGTACGATAGCATCACCAAAGTACCGATGAGCAACGTCAACATTTCTTTTGATAAGCTTGGGCAAGTCGTAGAGAGCAATATTGACGGCCTGGCGGATATTGGTACGCCGTTGCAAGTGCAAGATAGCTTGATAGTTAGCATGCCTGGGTTTGTGACTCATCGCCAGCAATACCAGTGGCAAGGAGGGATTTTCGATACGGTCAGAGTGGCTTTGCTCAATGTCAATAATGTCGGTATTGGCGAAGAAGCCGAAGCACGTATTGTGATTCAGCCAAATCCTAGTCAAGGACAATTCACCTTAAATGGGGTGGAGGATGTTACGTTTGCCTTGTACAACACCGCTGGTGTGAAAGTCTATGAAGGTAAAACCATAGGTAGCAATGTTGAATTGCCACAACTGCCGCACGGTCATTACATTCTTGCATTGGACTGGAATTACGGATTCCGCCGCTTCCCGTTGCTCTTGTTGCCTTAGAAATTGGTCGTATATCCTTTTTCGCGGTAGAAATCCTCAATGATAGTGAGGACTTCCTCTGGTGTATCTACCAGGTGTAAGAGGTCTGTATCGTTGGGTGAAATCTTACCCGTTGACTTTAAGGTGTTTTCAACCCAATCTTTGAGTCCAGCCCAAAACTCCTTGCCTAAGAGGATCACGGGGAATCGATCAATTTTTCCAGTTTGAATCAAGGTGACGGCTTCGAATAATTCATCCAAGGTGCCAAATCCGCCTGGCATGACCACAAAGGCTTGGCTGTATTTGATGAACATGACTTTGCGCGCGAAGAAATAATCAAAGTTGAGGTTTTTATCGTGGTCAATATGGGGGTTAGCACTTTGTTCAAAGGGTAGGTCAATGTTCAAACCAACCGAAGGTCCTTTACCCTTTTGCGCACCGCGGTTTGCAGCCTCCATGATACCAGGACCTCCGCCTGTAATCACCCCAAAGCCTCGTTGGGCCAATTGGAAAGCGATTTCCTCTGCCGCTTGAAGGTATTGGGGTTCGGTTTTATCGGTGCGGGCGCTACCAAAGATGCTGACACTGGGTCCGATACGGCTGAGGTTTTCGTAGCCGTGGACAAACTCTGCCATGACTTTGAACAATCCCCAGCTATTATGACTCTGGATTTCTGTCCAGGATTTGCGTGGTTGGTGGTTCATAAAATTTGATTTAGGTTATAGTTCCAATTCTAATTTAAGAAATTGGCCTGTAATACTTTCAGGATGTTGCGCTACTTTTTCAGGAGTACCCGTTGCCACGATTCGACCTCCTCCAGAGCCGCCCTCTGGTCCTAGGTCTACAATATGATCTGCTTGCTTAATCACGTCCATATTGTGCTCGATAATGATGATGCTGTTGCCTTGGCTAACCAAACGCTGAATGACTTCCATCAATACACGTACATCTTCAAAGTGCAGCCCAGTGGTGGGCTCATCTAATATGTATAACGTATTCCCAGTATCTTTCTTACTAAGCTCTGTGGCCAATTTTACGCGTTGCGCCTCTCCACCACTAAGGGTGGTACTCGGCTGTCCTAATCTGATATAGCCCAGGCCTACATCCACGAGTGTGCTTAGTTTCTGTTGAATCTTTGGCACATGTTCGAAGAATGCTAAGGCATCTTCAATACTCATGTCCAACACATCCGAAATACTCTTGCCCTTGTAGCGCACCTCCAAGGTTTCGCGATTGAAGCGCTTGCCCTGACAAGTCTCACAGTGCACGTACACATCGGGGAGGAAATTCATTTCTATGGTTCGCAAACCGGCCCCTTCACAGGTCTCACAGCGACCGCCCTTGACGTTAAACGAGAACCTTCCCGGCTTATAGCCCCGGACCTTACTCTCCGGCAGCCCCGCAAACAACTGTCTAATTTCCGACCAAACACCGGTGTAGGTAGCGGGGTTGGAGCGCGGTGTTCGGCCAATAGGGCTTTGATCTATATCAATAATCTTATCAATCTGCTCAATGCCCTCAATGCGCTCGTACGGCTGAGGTTTATTCAGTGCTCGGAATATGGCAGCATTTAAAATAGGGTAGAGCGTACCGTTGATTAGTGTAGATTTTCCACTGCCACTTACCCCCGTAACACAGGTCAATACGCCTAATGGAATCTCAAGATCTACATTTTGTAGATTATTGCCATTTGCCCCAAACAATTGAATGCTCCCTGCGGGCTGGCGTCTTTCGGCGGGCACGGGAATGCATTTCTTTCCATTGAGGTATTGAGCCGTGAGGCTATTGGAGGCCTGAATATCTTTAAGTTTCCCTTGTGCTACGATGGCGCCACCGTGCAATCCTGCTTTTGGACCAATATCCAAAATGTGATCTGCCGTTTCAATCATGTCCTTGTCGTGTTCGACTACCAGCACACTGTTGCCAATATCACGAAGTTGCTGCAGGGATTGAATCAATCTTGCATTATCACGCTGGTGCAGTCCAATAGAAGGCTCATCTAGTATATATAATACATTGACGAGTTGTGATCCTATCTGAGTAGCCAGGCGTATACGCTGCGCTTCGCCACCGCTCAGGCTTCGTGCGCTTCGGTTGAGGTTGAGGTAGCCTAGACCGACGTCCAAAAGGAATTGGCTTCGTGCCTTAAGTTCTTTAACGATTTCCTCGGCAATGATCCATTCCTTAGCGTTGTAGGTACTTTCTAGGGCATCCACCCACTGTCCAAAGGCAGTGAGGCTCTGTGTGCTAATATCAGCAATACTTTTTCCGCCTATTTTGAAGTGCAAGCTCTCCTTTCGCAATCTTGCCCCACCACAACTGCTGCAGGTCACATCGTCCATATAATCATCTGCCCAACGCTGTATGGAGCGACTCTTACTTTCCCGGCTCTGATTCTCAATGAAATTTGTAATACCTTCAAAATTCAGCTTGTATTCTTTAGTCACCCCAATGGCTTTGTGTTCCACCGTCATGACCTCGTTCGAGCCGTTCATGATGATCTCCATGGCGGCCTCGGGGATTTTTGAAATGGCGTCGTCTAAGGAGAATCCGTGCTTAAGCGCGATGATCTCCAACTGGTTAAACATCCAATTCTTCTTGTACTCCCCGATAGGGGTAATGCCACCTTTGCGGATGGAAACAGCCGGATCTGGAATAAGCTTGCTGAGATTTACCTCCTTTGTGGTGCCTAATCCGTCGCATCGTGGACAGGCGCCTTTTGGACTGTTGAACGAGAAGGTGTTAGGCTCAGGTTCTTGATAGGCGATGCCGGTCGTAGGACACATCAATTGCCTAGAGAAATAGGCTAATTCATTGCTGTCTATATCCAATACTGCAATGGTACCCTTGCCGTGTGCCATAGCAGTTTCCACGCTCTGTGCTATGCGAGACTCTGCCGTGGCAGCCACACGAATACGGTCTACGACGATCTCAATATCATGTGTTTTATAACGGTCTAATCTGTATCCGCTACTCACTTCCACAACCTCACCATCTACTCTCGCCCTAATGAACCCCATGCGAACGATCTGCTCGAATAGTTCGCGGTAATGTCCCTTTCTGGCCCGTACTACTGGCGCTAGAACGGCCACGCGTTTACCCACAAAACGCTCAGAGATCAACTCTACAATCTGTGCGTCCGTATAGCTGATCATGGCTTCGCCAGTCTTGTAGGAATAAGCGGTTGAGGTCCGTGCGAACAATAGACGTAAGAAATCACTGAGTTCTGTAACAGTGCCTACGGTTGAACGAGGGTTTCTGGAAGTAGTTTTTTGCTCAATGGCAATAACTGGGGAAAGCCCTTCAATTTTATCGACGTCTGGACGTTCCATGCTTCCAAGAAACTGACGTGCATAGGCACTGAAAGTCTCCATGTAACGACGCTGTCCTTCGGCATAAATAGTATTGAAGGCGAGCGAGCTTTTTCCTGAGCCACTAAGACCAGTAATAACCACAAGGGAATTGCGTGGAATTTCCACGTCTATGTTGCGCAAATTGTGAGATCGCGCACCGTATACCTCAATATTCTCACTCATTATTTCTTCGGTAACCAGAGAGTGATCGTTTGCCCTGAAGCACCGTAGGTCCACTGATCATTGCGGATCCATGGATTGTACTCACGCAACGTTTGATACGTAGCCCCATGGTCTATGGCCCATTCAATCCAGCTTACTACCGGTCCTTCTACAGCGATGGTATCCATCACAGGCAGTTTATAACCCTGATCCTCATGAAAAACGTATCCGAAGTCACCAAGGTTCTCGTGAATGTGTTTTACCGCTGCAATGCGATAGACATAGCGGGCTGTTTCTGAATTCAAGAGCAGATCGTAGTAATTATCAACTTTCTGCTCTTCCAATCGACGCTCGGTGCCGGCCATCCCCATGTTGTATGAGGCGGCTGCGAGGGTCCAATTCCCAAATCTATCGTACGCTTCGTTAAGATAAGAACATGCTACTTCTGTTGATTTGATAATGTGATATCGTTCATCGATATCATTGTCTATTGTGAGGCCGCTTTCACGACCCGTAGTTTTCATAATCTGCCAATATCCGGTTGCCCCCGCGGGACTTACAACATTTTGAAGCCCACTTTCGATCAGGGCTAAATATTTAAAATCATCTGGTATACCCTGCTCTTTGAGTATTGGTTCTATAATGGGAAAATACTTCACTGAACGTTTGAGCATTAATAAATTATTGCTTTGCCAATAACTGTTTACGAGAATTTCTCGATCGAGTTTTTCTTGAACATCCTCTCGCTCAAGTGGCAGGGGTTCATTCGCAAATGTTAATGCTTTTGGAAGAGGAAAAGGTTTGACAATACTCGGACTGACCTCAATCGGATGAGGACCATCCATGACCGCATTTGGAAACAACAGCATAGATAAAATACCAGCAGTTACGCCGATGAGTAAGACGGACCATTTATTCTTCATAGCTGAAAGGGGAGTCAAAATTTTTAAATGATGGGCCTTCCGCATCTTTTGCACTAAGTTGCGGATTACTTATTCCCCAATCAATACCTAGATCCTGATCATTCCAATATAAACTACCCTCATTTTCTGGGCTGTAAGTGTTGGTACATTTGTATAAGAATACGGTATGGTCCTCCAACGTTGCAAAGCCGTGTGCAAAGCCTAGAGGTATCCACAACATCTTTTTATTTTCTCCGCTCAAAACCACTTTGTGGTGCTGACCATAAGTAGGAGAGCCTTTGCGCAAGTCTACTGCGACATCTAAGACACTGCCGCGTTGCACGCGCACCAACTTTCCCTGTGCCATAGGCGGGCACTGAAAATGTAAGCCGCGCAATACTCCGGCATTAGAATAGCTTTCGTTGTCTTGTTTGAATTCCACTAGAATACCCTCCTCTGCAAAGGCTTCATCACTATAACTTTCAAAGAAATAGCCTCGATGATCACCGAATACAAGTGGTTCGATTTCGTACAAGTCTGGAATGGCAGTGGGAATAAATTTCATGTATTCAAAAATACACGGATAAGTTTAGGAAAGTAAGGGATCGATGCCTTCTTTCAACAACTTTGCGATTTGTGATGTGTGAGTCTGAAAACTTAAGTGGGTGGCATTAGGAAGTACCCATTCGTGATCCGCTTTTTCATTCTCAAAAGGAAAGACCACATCGCGTTCCCCGCGTATACTATCTATTGGGCAAAGTGGCGCTGGTCGCTCCCAATTCAATACTGCTTTAAGCACCCAACGATAATAAGCACAAGGGAATTGTTCCATCATTTCTAAAACGTGGTCTAATTCAGCTTGTGGCTGGCTGTTCAATCTTGCCATGAAGAAAATGAAATTGCGAATGCTTTCTTTCGGTGCCCAGTTCAACATTCCTGTTCTGGCCAGACGCCTGTACAACGGACGAAGAGGAGTTTGGAAATGGACAGAATTTAAAATGACAACACGCTGGACTTTGTTACGTGAGGCCCACTCTTGAGCTATGATGCCTCCAAGGCTAAAACCAAATAACAAATCATTCTCACCGATGGGGTGTGGGTCCAACATGCGGTCGGCATAGGAGGCAATAGATTCGTTCTCCTTAGGCATGATCCACTCGAGATAGGTGGCCTGCCAAGGGAAAGAAAAGTGTCTGTAAATACGGGAATCGGCCCCCATCCCTGGAAGAACCCAAACGCGAGCTTCAGCCATTGCCAATGTTGTGTTGTATTACTTTTAGAACATCGTCAAAGACGCCTTTGTTCGTGGCAATGATGCTTTTTGAATCAATAGGTGCATTACCGCCTTGGTAATCACAAACTTGACCACCGGCTTCGCGCACCAATAAGATGCCCGCCGCTACATCCCAGGGACTCAAGCCATATTCGAAATACCCTTCAAACCTCCCACAAGCCGTGTAGGCAAGATCGACGGCCGCGGTGCCAATACGTCGGATACCGCGCGTTCTGGGATAGAAGTATTCTAATGTGTTTTGAAACCCTGCCACACCAGAAAAATCATAATAAGGAAATCCGGTGGCCAGTAAGGAGTCTTTGAGTTCCGTTGTGCTTGAAGTATGGACTGCATCGCCGTTTAAGGTGGTGCCGCCGTCTTTGATAGCACTGAAACATTCGTCCATGCCGACTTCATAGACTACGCCCAAAATGGGTTCGTTTTGATGCATTAAGGCAATACTTACACTATAAATGGGAAGGCCATGAACGAAGTTTGTTGTACCGTCGAGCGGATCAATAACCCAGTAGTAATCTTTGTTGGTATTTCGGCCGACGGTGCCTTCTTCGGTGAGGAAACCGGCCTCTGGCAGTAGTTCGCTGAGTGCCGCGACCAAGAGCTCTTCTGCATTTTTATCTACATCACTAACTAAGGCATTCAGGCTCTTGAGCGAAACGCGCTCCCGAGAAAATATGACTTGTTGTGTTCTTAAAAAGTGACCCGCTTCTCGGGCAATATCTTCAACCTGGGGGCGTAGGTTAGGAAGGTCGATCATTGTACTCTTGTTGCAGTATAAATCATTCGTATGCTCTTGCACATACCTTGTAAAGTATCGGATTGAGACTCCTTCGAGTCGTAATAAGACAACACATTTGATCGTTGTGCGTCTTCAAATTCAACTTGGCCTAAAAACAACCCTTCTCTTACTTTGAAAAGATCGCTCTGCAGGATAAGGCCTTCTTTTTGATGGCGGTTACGAAGACTTCTCCAGTGTCGGGAGAACTCTTTTTCGCTACAAAGCGGTCTAAATTCTAGAAAAATCAGTGACATGTTCGGCGTGTTTCGGTATCTCTAAGATAACAATTCCATCCGGACCTATGTCATTTAATTTCAATGATTTAGTGGTATTTGCCCATTGTGGATTCCAAAAGGTCTTTACACGCACGTAATTATCGGTGTACCCCAACATGAATCCCTCTTTATTCTCGGCTTCGAAAAGAACCGGGCGAACCTGGCCTAATTGGCTTTCATAAAAGGCTCGTTTTTTCTTTTCGCTGAGAATACGGAGCATTTTATTGCGACGCTTGCGTTCAGGAATAGGTACGGCACCGTCCATTCTCGAGGCTAGGGTATTTTCACGCTCGCTATATGTGAATACGTGCAAGTAACTTATGTCTAGTTCATTTAAAAGACTATAGGTTTCTGCGAACAATTCATCAGATTCTCCAGGAAATCCTACAATGACGTCCACACCAATACAGGTATTTGGATTGGCGGCTTTAACGGCTGCTACACGTTTGCGATACAAAGCGCTCATGTAACGACGTTTCATGAGCTTTAATATAGCATCCGAACCACTCTGAAGGGGAAGGTGGAAATGAGGGACAAACTTTTGGCTTTGTGCTGTAAAGGCAATTATTTCATCGCGCAGTAAGTTTGGTTCAATACTTGAAATCCGCATACGTTCTACGGAGACATTGGCATCTAAGGCTTGGACCAATTCCAAAAAGGTGCTCTCATGCTTCTTATTTCCAAATTCCCCCTTGCCATAATCTCCAACATTCACTCCAGTCAATACAATTTCTGGGATGCCGGTTTCGGCAATCTCTTGTGCCTTGGCCACTACATTTTCTAGTGAATCGCTTCTCGAAATACCTCGGGCCAAAGGAATAGTACAGTAGGTGCATTTGTAATCACAACCATCTTGTACTTTCAAAAAAGCACGTGTACGGTCACCAGCGCTATAGCTCGATACGAAAGTGTTTGCGTCTTCTATTTCACAGCTGTGCACTTCTGCTTCTCCTTTGGTCTTTTCGAGAGCTCCTAAGAACTGGCGCACATTGAATTTTTCTGTGGCTCCAAGGACAAGATCAACGCCTGGGAGTTCCATAATTTGCTCCGGTTTTAATTGGGCATAACACCCTACGACCACAATAAAACCATCTGGATTCGCACGCAAGGCTCGGCCGATAATGTTGCGGGTCTCACGGTCTGCATTTTCCGTGACGGAACAAGTATTTATGATGTATACGTCCGCGGGATCCTGGAATTCTACGCGCTCAAAGCCGCCTTCCACCATGTCTTTGGCGATGGTCGAGGTTTCCGCGAAATTCAGCTTACAACCAAGGGTATGAAACGCAACACTTGGCATTAAATAATATTTACTTCAGGTTGCAAGGTGATGCCAAAACGCTGTTGGATATCGTCTATAATTTTGTGGGCTAATTCTAATAATTCAGCCCCATTGGCTTCACCATGATTGACCAACACTAGCGCTTGCTTTTCATGAATTCCGGCATCACCACTGCGATAGCCTTTCCAACCTGCTGTATCGATGAGCCATCCTGCAGCTAGCTTGATCCCATTGGGGGCAGGGTAGGAGGGCATATTTGGATAGCGCTCCAATAAGGTATCTGCAAGTTCCGTCGTAACCACAGGATTTTTAAAGAATGAACCACTATTACCTATTTCCGCTGGATCTGGAAGCTTGCTTCTGCGGATGCTGATGACTGCATCGCTGATTTGTTTTGGGGTGGGGTCTGTAATATCTCGTGCTTCGAGCTCCGCTTGAATGGAGCCATAATCTGTGCGGAGCTTGTGATTCTTTTTCGTGAGTGCTAGGGTAATGCGCGTGATGATGGCTTTGCCCTTCCATTCGTTTTTGAAAATACTATCGCGGTAACCAAATTTAGCCTCCTCTTTATTCAAGTGGAAGAACGAACCGTCTTCAACCATGACCCCTTCACAATTCACGAAAACATCCTTGAGTTCAACACCGTATGCTCCGATATTTTGAACGGGTGCGGTGCCGCAATTTCCGGGGATTAGGCTTAAGTTTTCAATCCCTCCAAGACCCTGCATCAAGGTCCACAAAACTACCTCGTGCCAGTTTTCACCGGCCCCGAAGCGGATATGCACTTTGTCATCGTCTTCATAAACTACACGACGTCCGTGGATGTCTACCTTGAGCACATCTCCAGGTACATCTTGCGTTAAAAGCATATTTGAACCTCCGCCTAGAACGAGAGTAGGAGCACCGTGGTGCTTCACATAGTTCGAAATTTCATCTGCGCTATGTGCCCATATCAATCGACTGGCTTTCTGGTCAATTCCGAAAGTGTTGAGTTTCGCTAAGCTTTGGTTTATCTGAACAATCACAGTAGGTTATCTAGTGGTGTGTGGGTAAACTTCTAATGCTGCTTTTAAGATAGCAATACAATCTTTTAACGCATCCGTGTTTAGCACATAGGCGAGACGCGCTTGATTCGCTCCTAATTCAGGTTTGGCGTAAAATCCCGCCGCTGGCGCCATCATAAGTGTTTTTCCTTCATGGTTAAAATCACTGAGCAGCCATTGTGCAAAGTGCTCAGCACTTTCTACGGGGAAAGAAGCTACTGCGTAAAATGCGCCCTTAGGCTTTGGACAGAAAACTCCGTCAATGCTGTTGAGTCCTTCTACCAATACATTACGACGTTCTACATATTCTGCATTTACCTCGTCGAAATAGTTTTGAGGTGTTTTCAACGCAGCTTCACTCGCAATTTGTGCATAGGTTGGCGGCGACAATCTCGCCTGCGCGAATTTCATTGCTGTAGCCATGAACTCATTGTTCTTACTGACTAAGCAGCCAATGCGCGCGCCACACATACTATAACGCTTAGAGAAGCTATCTACAACAATGGCGTGCTCTTCTAACCCTTCCATGGCAAGTACACTGTGGTGAGGCTCCCCATCGTAGGTAAATTCACGGTACACTTCATCCGCAATCAAGAAAAGGTCGTGGCGTAGCACGATATCGCGAAGTTGTTCTAATTCTTCTTTGCTGTACAAGTACCCGGTAGGGTTGCCAGGGTTACAGATCAAAATCCCCTTGGTTTTTGGAGTGATAGCGGCCTCGAATGCAGCTACTGGAGGCAAGGCAAATCCGGTCTCAATTGAAGATTCAACTGGAACGACTTTGACCCCACTAGCGGTAGCAAAACCATTGTAATTAGCGTAGAATGGTTCTGGAATGATGACCTCATCTCCTTCGTCCATGGCCGATCCAAAGGTGAACAACAGAGCTTCCGATCCACCGGTGGTCACGATGATATCATCGGTTTGTACCGGAAGGTTTTTACCGTGGTAGTACTTTGAAAGTCCCTCTCTCAAGGAAGAAAATCCCGCGCTGTGGCTGTAGGCCAACACAGGTACATCAGCTTCCTTAATGGCGCGTTGCGCCTCTGCAGGGGTTTGAATATCTGGTTGTCCAATATTCAGATAGTATACTTTGTTACCATTGCGCTCTGCTTGTTCGGCATATGGAACTAGTTTGCGAATAGGGCTGGAAGGCATGCGTCCGCCTTTGACTGAAATCTTTGGCATACTTGGGTCGTCTTTAATGCAAAAAGCCCTGCAAAAATACAGGGCTTTCTTGGATATCCGTAAGTAATATTCGGGATGTTATTTCGCAATAACGCTACCGCCTTTTTTCTCTGGAGTAGTTTCCTGAGCTTCTGGGTTCATTACCTGTCCTTTAATAGTCAAAACCACCGTTTGATTCGTGGCATTTGACTGAACAGTAACTGTTTTATGGAAGTTGCCCATACGGTTTGTATCGTATTTCACTTGGATCTCACCTTCTGCACCTGGAGCAATAGGCTCGCGGGTCCATTTAGGGGTAGTACATCCACAAGAAGCACGCACTGAGTTCAGTACCAAAGGCTCAGTACCTTCGTTCTTGAATTTGAATACACGGGTACCGTTGGCACCTTTTTCTACTTTACCGTAGTTGATGACTTTGTTGTCGAAGGTGATCTTAGCGCCGTCGGCTGGGGCTTCTTGTGCATGAGCTGCAAAACCGAAGAGTGCAACGAATAGGGTAAGGAATAATTTTTTCATTGGACTAATGCATTTAAATCTTAGTGGTTCAAATGTAGGATTCTTGCCGAGGTATTCAAAGGAATTTAACAATCTCTTAGTCTTAGTGCCCAATTGGTCATAGAAGGAATGTATTTTTGCGCTTTAAACCAAGATTTGCAATGCGCGAAATCGGAAAATACACCCCCGGAGAAATTGAATCAAAGTGGTATAACCACTGGTTGGACAACAACTACTTCCACGCGGAAGTCAGTGATGAAGAGCCCTATACCATAGTCATTCCTCCGCCAAACGTCACGGGTGTTCTTCACATGGGGCACATGCTGAACAATACGGTTCAGGACGTTCTAATTCGTCGTGCTCGTATGCTTGGTTTGAACGCTTGTTGGGTACCGGGTACCGACCATGCGTCCATTGCAACGGAAGCAAAGGTGGTAAAGCGCCTACGCGAACAGGGCATTAAAAAGTCAGATTTATCTCGCGAGGATTTCTTGAAACACGCCTGGGATTGGACCGATGAATATGGCGGAATCATCCTAAAGCAATTGCGCCGCCTTGGAGCCTCTTGCGATTGGGACCGTACGGCATTTACTCTAGACGAAGTACGCAGCGAGCAAGTCATTGATGTATTCATAGACCTGCACCAAAAAGGCATGATTTACCGCGGTCTTCGCATGGTGAATTGGGATCCAGTAGCACTTACGGCAGTATCGGACGAGGAAGTTATACACAAGGAAGAGAACAGCCGTCTGTACTACATGACCTACAAGATTGAAGGATCCGATGAGTCTTTGCAAGTTGCCACGACACGTCCTGAAACCATTTTTGGCGATACTGCAATTTGTGTGAATCCTGAAGACGAGCGCTACCAGCATTTGAAAGGTAAGAAGGCCATCGTTCCTCTAGTAGGGCGCGCCGTACCGATTATTTTCGACGAGTACGTGGATATCGAATTTGGTACCGGAGCACTAAAGGTGACCCCTGCACACGATACGAATGACCAAATGTTGGGCGAGAAGCACAACTTGGAAGTCATCGATGTATTCGATCAACACGCTGCACTGAACGAGCACGGTGGTGAATTTGCCGGTTTGGATCGATTCGATGCACGTAAAAAAGTAGCCAAAGCCTTAGAAGAGGCAGGCCTATTGGTTGAGACCAAGGACCTCAGAAATAAAGTCGGACGCAGCGAGCGTACAGATGCAGTGATTGAGCCGCGCTTGAGTATGCAGTGGTTCTTGAAGATGTCGGATTTGGCTAAGCCGGCCATTAATGGTGTAAAATCAAAGGACATTACTCTACATCCTCCGCACGCTGAAAAGACCTACCTCTACTGGATGGAGAACATCAAGGATTGGTGTATTTCACGTCAGCTTTGGTGGGGACACCGCATTCCTGCTTGGTACGATGCAGACGGCAATGTAGCCGTTTGTAAGACTAAAGAAGAAGCCGTGACAGCGCTCGGCACTGATACGGTATACCAAGACGAAGATGTCATGGATACATGGTTCAGTTCTTGGCTATGGCCGTACAGTGTATTCTCTGGAAACCAGGAAGAGGAAGATTATTTTTACCCGACCAATACTCTGGTGACCGGACAGGATATCATTTTCTTCTGGGTAGCCCGTATGATCATGGCAGGGTACGAGTTCAAAGGAAAGCGTCCGTTCAAGGATGTGTATTTCACCGGTATGGTGCGTGATAAGAAACGTCGTAAGATGTCTAAATCTCTGGGCAATAGCCCGGATCCGCTAGATCTTATCGATAAATACGGTGCCGACGGTGTCCGTGTAGGTATGCTCATGACTGCGCCTGCAGGAAATGACCTATTGTTTGATGAAGACCTCTGTTCTCAAGGTTCGTTCTTCGCCAATAAGGTGTGGAATGCCTTCCGTTTGGTAGGCATGTGGGAAGCTGGTGCGCAGAGCATGAGTGCTTCAGAATCACTTTCTGTACAATGGATGCGCAACCGCATTGGTGAAGCCCTTGTGGAGCTTGAAAGCAGCTTTGAAAAATACCGATTGTCGGAGGCATTGATGACGACTTACAAGCTGGTTTGGGACGATTTCTGTTCGTGGTATCTCGAAATGGTGAAACCTGCGAAGGGCGAGCAAATCTCAGCCGAAGCGTTGGATGCGACCAAATCAATCTTCAACACCTTGTTAGAAATCATGCACCCGTTCATGCCGTTTATTACGGAAGAATTGTGGCAGAATCTTGCTGATCGTGAAGAGGGTGAGACCATCAATTTTGCCGCTTGGCCTACTCTTAAAGTGGAAGATCAGGCGATCTTAAAATCGTATGCGCACTTCGCTGAAGTCGTAAGTGGTGTTCGTACGGTACGTAATGAAAATGGAATTGCTCCGAAAGAGGTGTTGACCGTCGAGATTGCCGAGGATACGGCACACGACCCAGCCTTCGACGCACTCATTATGAAGCTTGCCAATGTTGAGGCGATTGCAATCGTAAGCGAAGTGAAGAAATCTGCATTTAGCTTCGTGGTTGGTGGGATCAATTACACCATCCCGGCCGATGCCTTTGTGAACGTTAATGATGAGATTGCCAAGCTCGAGGAGGAATTGGCCTACACGCAAGGATTCTTGAAGAGCGTCGAGAAAAAACTCAGTAATGAGCGCTTTGTTTCCAATGCGCCTGAGGCTGTTGTTGCCTCGGAACGCAAGAAGCAAGCAGATGCCGAAGGTAAAATAGCCTTGATCACGCAACGCTTAGAGGCCTTAAAAGGATAAATATGAGCCAAGACCTAAACGCCGGAATTCATAGTCACATTGCAGGACTCGAGAAGAAAACGGGCCAACCCATTTCGTACTGGGTGGATATGGTCCGCTCTTGGAAAGAGCCGAAGCACATGGCCAATGTCAAGCGCTTGAAAGAGGAATTCGGAATTGGTCACGGACATGCTAATATGGTCGTTCACCTGACCATGGAGAATACTTCCTTGCACATGGATGAAAGCCAAGTAGAGGATAGCGTCTTCAAGGGCAAGGAGCATTGGAAACCTATGCACGAACGCATCGTTGAGGGCTTACAAGCCACGGGTTTGGAGTTTGAGCTCAGCGGTAAGAAGAAGTATTACAGCATTCGGACCTCAAAGCAAGTGGCGTGTTTAGTGCCGGCCACCAAAGGTAGGTTCGAAGTTTGGATTAATGTCAAAGGGCAGGAGCCAGTGGGAAATCTGCAACTCATGAAAGCGGGCAGTATGTGTTCACATGCGATCCATCTCACCGAGGAGGGTGCGGATATTTCGGAAGTGCTCCTCTGGCTCGAGCGGGCCGTCCAGCGAACCCTATAACACAAAAGCCCGGCGCGCAGCGCCGGGCTTTTTTAGGTTCGAGGTATGGAACCTAGTTGGGACCTGTCTGAGATATAACCACTAACACTCACACACGAAAAACAGATCAGGTCCCGCGATTTACCGTGCCCTTTGGATAGCAACGGTATATATAGTCTTGCAGACGCGCTTGGCCGGTTGACCTTTTTTTTTGCGGCTTACATACACTTTAAGGTCTACGGTTTTCTTACCGTTTTGTACAAAGCAACTTTCAATAGCCAACTCATCATTAAGTTCCGCGGCATTGTATATTTTCATATCGATGTTCATCACCTTTTCCTTCCATTGCTCATTGAGCTGCAAGGCTTCTAGGCGCTTTTTCTTCACTCCATTCATGTGATCCATCAACGACCAGAGGGTAAGATTCCCATAGGCATCAACCATGGAATGGTCTACTAGGACCAATTCCCTTGTTTTGATAGGACCTGAATTTCTTACGGTGTTGAGAAAATTCTTCATGATGTAGTCAAAAAAAAAGAGCGCCTTCCGGGGGAAGGCGCTCTTGCTATTATGGGTTGTTATAAATTCTAATTCTATGCCTTCACTTCACTCAATAACAACCCCTTCCACACGTAAATGCGGTTCATGAAATTGCTTGTATGATTGCGTTGTGATTGCATATATCTAAAATAGTTTTTCTATTTGAAAAACAAAATTGGTGCCAAAAAAATATTTTACCCCCTGTTTTTTCGCCAATTAGCCCACACTGACCACATGTTTTTAGGTTTGACCCCCTGTAATTGTTGATGTAAACCTTTTAAACTTGGTCTTGGGTTTTTAGATTTTGCAAAGACTTGAAGCGTTTTGGTCGCTTCCGGGCCCAGACCATTCAGGTTTTGAGGATTGTATTGAGGTCCTATCATTTTGAGTGCATCAAGTGAAGCGTAAATATCGCCAAGGGTACGTTGAACCTCTATTTGCTTTAGGGCGGCGGTAATATTTCGTGGGCTCATTTCAAGAACCTCGTCATACAACGCAGCGGCCTCATTGAGTTCGCCTTTCATTCGGTGAATGCTGGCCAATTGATTCAAGGTCAACATATGATTTGGGTGAATATCCAAGGCGCGTTCAAAGGCTTCTTGCGCGCGGTTTACGTCACGCTGATTAGGACGATTCCCGTTCGAACTTAAGATACCAAGTCCTTCGAAGTAGGCCATGGGATTGTTGTAGATGTCCATTTCAAAGAAAATACTTTGGGCTGATTCTGCATTGGTTTGCATAATTCGTGCTTTGCTCTTCATGTACCCTTCATCAAGTGATTTTTTAGCAAATCGTTCTCCACGGATACGATAAAAACTCAAAACAAGTGTGAAGAGGATTAGTGCGGCCCCAAAAAATGGATGAATAGTGCTCTTTAGCTTTGACTTCATAGTGCTGGAGGCAAATCCAAGTGCCACAGCTAGAGGCCACAGCATTGATGCTCTTTCTAATGGGAATTCACCAAAACCATAGACACTAAAAGCAACAATGACTAACGCCATAAATATGTTACCGCCTGGCTTAAAATTCTTCCAAAAACCAATGAACATAATACAGACAAACAGAAGAGCGCCGAATACACCTGTTTCGCTGGCCATCCATAATAAGTCATTATGAGGTCTGAGAATGCTAGTTTGACCATTCATCACGCTTTCGTTTGTTCCTTTCAAACCTTTTGCAGGGTATTCGATCTTCCATTGACCCCCGCCCACACCACTAATGGGCTGATCTAGGAACATTTCTGTACTAGCATTCCAATAATGCATACGACTCTGTATAGTATCGCTATTTAATAGCCTCTCACTTCCAGTCATAAATACAGCTAAACCGATACCCACAGTAAGTACGCCAAGTGAAATGAGACTAATTATGCCATACCCTTTATTTTGGTGGGTTAGGAAATGTATGGCCGCAATTACAGCCATTACCAATGCTCCAAGCCATACTCCACGCGTTTGGAGTAAGATTATAATAATTCCCGATAATACTAGCGATACCGCCCATAGAGCTGCACCGTTTTTAAACTTACCTACAAGTGAGAGAGGTAGTAATATGAGAATAGTTGCTGCTGCATAATTTTTATGTGTAAAAAATGGACCATGAGCGAGATACATATTCCCTTCTTGATAGGCTTCAATTATGGATGGAACTAAACTCAAACACACAAAAATTAATGCTATTTGGCTTCCTGTACCTATTGCCTTTAAAGCAAGTGGTTTGTTATCCGAAAAAGCTGCTCTTGCAATCATAACCCATGCCCCTAAAAATGACATTCTGGCTACAAATGCGAACAATTCGCTTTGAGCAGATACATCGCCGATTTTTACTAAAAAGAGTATGAGTGCCAAGGCCATCAAAGAAAGGCTGGTAACGCTATTTTTTAACTCATTACGGTATACGACGATACTAATCAATCCTAATACTGACAATGTAGCATATCTAGACCATAACCCTATGTCCTGACTGTTAGGATCAATGGTAACAATTAAAATGAATGGAATATAGAAAAGCAGTGAGCTTAATGAGTTCATGGAAATCGCGTTTGCCGTGAAGATAATGAAAAGAATCATTGGCCAATTCTGCCGTATCTTTATACTCCCAAATACACCACAGAACTATGGAGAACCCCGCACCATACGTACCGAAACACAAGGTGCGCATTGTCACAGCGGCATCACTTTTTGACGGCCATGACGCGGCCATAAACATCATGCGTCGCATCATCCAAAGTACCGGTTGTGAAGTCATTCACCTCGGTCATGACCGCTCCGTTGAGGAGGTAGTAAATACTGCCATTCAGGAAGATGCCAATGCCATTGCCATGACCTCTTACCAAGGTGGGCACATTGAGTACTTCAAATACATGTATGATCTATTGCAAGAAAAAGGCGCTGGTCACATCAAGATTTTTGGTGGTGGAGGCGGTACCATCTTGCCGGAAGAGATTGAAGAATTGCACGCGTATGGCATCACCCGCTTGTACCATCCGGACGATGGACGCAAAATGGGATTGCAGGGTATGATTAATGATCTGGTGGAGCAGTCCGATTTTTTGGTTGGAGATACTCTTCCTGGTAGCATTGAAGAATTGGCAGGAGCGAATAATCCTACTATAGCCCGTTGGATTTCTGCGGCTGAGAATTGTGGGGAGCAACACGGTCAAGCATTGGCTTCAATTACCGAGAAAGCCGCCGCCATACACACGCCTATTCTTGGAATTACTGGAACAGGTGGGGCTGGAAAGAGCTCCATGGTCGATGAGTTGGTTCGTCGCTTTACCATGGACTTTACGGATAAGCGTATCGCGGTGGTATCTGTAGATCCTTCGAAAAGAAAAACGGGTGGTGCCTTATTGGGTGACCGCATTCGCATGAACGCCATCAAGCACGGTAATGTATTCATGCGCTCTTTGGCCACGCGTCAAGCGAACTTGGCCCTCAGTGCACACGTACAGAATGCTTTGGATATTTTGAAAGTGGCCGGATTCGACCTCATCATTCTTGAAACTTCGGGAATTGGGCAAAGCGATACGGAAATCCTAGACCATAGCGATGCGAGCTTGTACGTGATGACGCCGGAATATGGCGCCGCGACACAGCTGGAGAAAATCGATATGTTAGATTTTGCGGATCTCATTGCCTTGAACAAATTTGATAAACGCGGCGCCTTGGATGCCTTGCGAGATGTCAAAAAGCAATACCAACGCAACCATAATTTATGGGAAGCGGATCCTGAAAGCATGCCTGTATATGGTACCATCGCGAGTCAGTTCAACGACCCTGGTACCAACAGCTTGTACAAAGCCATCATCGAAATGCTCAATACCAAGGCGAATGCCGGGTTTGAGAGCAGTTTCGAAATTACCGGGGAGATGAGCGAGAAAATATTCATCATCCCGCCAAAACGTACGCGTTACCTCAGTGAGATTTCCGAAAGTCACCGCATTCACCGCGAGCAGATTAGCGCACAGATTGAAGTGGCGGACAAATTATATGCCTTGCACCGCTCTATCGAGACCTTGGACGACCAGGAACTCAAAGACCAGTTGCAAGCGAGCTTCGACCGCATTAAGATGGACCTTGATCCACACAATTGGGAAAAGCTACAGCAGTGGGAACAAACCGTCAAGCGCTACAAGGATCCGGTATACACCTTCCAGGTGCGCGGAAAGGACATCAACATTAATACTCACACGGAGAGTTTGTCTCATACACAAATTCCGAAAGTGGCACTGCCGAAATACCGGAGTTGGGGAGATATTCTTCGTTGGCTATTGCTTGAAAATGTGCCGGGTGAATACCCGTACACAGCTGGAATCTATCCTTTCAAACGCGAAGGCGAGGACCCGACACGAATGTTTGCGGGTGAAGGTGGTCCCGAACGTACCAACAAACGATTCCATTATGTGAGTTTAGGAATGCCAGCCAAGCGACTTTCGACGGCTTTTGATAGTGTTACACTCTATGGAAATGACCCTGATAGACGACCTGACATTTACGGTAAGATTGGTAATTCCGGAGTGAGTATTTGTTGTTTGGATGATGCCAAAAAATTGTATTCCGGTTTCCGATTAACCAATCCAACGACTTCGGTATCAATGACCATCAACGGTCCTGCGCCGATGCTTTTGGCTTACTTCATGAATGCCGCTGTAGATCAAGAATGTGAGGTTTATATCAAGGAGCACGGCTTGGAATCAAAGGTGGAGGCCGTAAAGAAATCCAAGTATGATGATCGCGGTATTGCCCGCCCAGCGTACCAAGGAGAATTGCCGGAAGGGAATGATGGCCTTGGATTGCTTTTGCTTGGGGTTACGGGTGATGAGGTTCTCGATGCCAAGACTTATGGTGAAATCAAAGCAAAGACCTTAAATACCGTTCGTGGAACAGTACAGGCGGATATTCTTAAGGAAGACCAAGCACAGAATACGTGTATTTTCTCTACTGAATTTGCCCTTCGTTTGATGGGCGATGTGCAGAGTTATTTTATTGATTGGCAAGTGCGCAACTTCTACAGCGTGAGTATCTCAGGATACCATATTGCAGAGGCGGGGGCGAATCCGATCACGCAGTTGGCGTTCACGTTGGCCAACGGCTTTACCTATGTGGAGTACTATTTGAGCCGTGGTATGGACATCAATAAGTTCGCGCCGAACTTGAGCTTCTTCTTCTCGAATGGAATTGATCCGGAATATGCGGTGATCGGTCGAGTGGCACGCCGCATCTGGGCCAATGCCATGAAGAACAAGTATGGGGCCGATGCGCGTTCGCAGATGTTGAAGTACCACATACAGACTTCGGGCCGAAGTTTGCATGCGCAGGAAATTGATTTCAACGATATCCGTACGACACTACAAGCGTTGTATGCCATTTACGATAACTGTAATTCGCTGCACACGAATGCCTACGATGAGGCGATCACGACGCCTACAGAGGAGAGTGTGCGCCGTGCCATGGCCATCCAGTTGATTATCAACAAGGAATTGGGCTTGGCGAAGAATGAGAACCCTATTCAGGGCGCCTTTATTATCGAGGAGTTAACAGACCTAGTTGAGGAGGCGGTGTTGCAGGAGTTTGACCGTATTACGGAGCGTGGTGGCGTGTTGGGTGCAATGGAGACCATGTACCAGCGCGGTAAGATCCAAGAGGAGAGCTTGCACTATGAAATGTTGAAGCACACTGGGGAGTTCCCAATTATCGGAGTCAATACCTTCTTGAACAAAAAGGGATCCCCAACCATTGTTCCTGCGGAGGTTATTCGCGCTACAGTAGAGGAAAAGGAATACCAAATTGGGATGCTTCAAGCTTTGCGCGAAGGCAAAGCAGAATTGGCCCAAGAAAGTATCTCAAGAATTCAAGATGCTGCCGTAAATAATGCCAATATATTTGAGGAATTAATGGAAGCGTCCAAGCATTGTTCTTTGGGCGAGATTACTAATGCGCTGTTCGAAGTCGGTGGACAGTATAGACGAAATATGTAAATGAAATTACTCTCTTTTAATGTAAATGGCGTTCGTGCCGCTGCAGGTAAAACTTTGGTTGAAGATCTTCATCGCTTGGATTGCGATGTAGTCGGATTGCAAGAAACCAAGGCCACGCCAGAGCAAGTAAAAGAGGCATTAGCAGATCTCCAGGGCTACCATATTTATGCCTTTAGCGCAGAGAAGAAGGGGTATAGTGGGACAGCCATTCTTTCCAAGACTGAGCCTCTTTCGGTGGTTATGGGTATAGGTATACCCGAACACGACAACGAGGGCCGAGCAATTACTGCGGAATATGAGGAATTCTACTACGTGACCACCTATGTCCCAAATTCAAGTTCAGGACTCAAGCGTTTGGATTACCGCACCCAGGAATGGGATGTGGCATTCTTGGCGTATCTAAAGAAGTTGGAGGAGAAGAAACCGGTCGTGGTTTGTGGCGATTTGAACGTTGCGCATCAAGCGATAGACTTGAAGAATCCGAAATCGAATTACAACAAAACTCCGGGCTATACTCAAGCGGAAATCGACGGTATGACAACGATGATTGAAGCCGGTTTTGTGGATACGTTTCGTTCGTTGTATCCGGATACGGTGAAGTACAGCTGGTGGAGTTACCGCGGTGGTGCTCGTGGTAAGAACGTAGGCTGGCGCTTGGATTATTTCATGGTCAGTGAAGGATTTATGGACCGTGTTCAGGATTCACAAATCTTAAATGATGTAATGGGCAGCGATCATTGTCCGGTTATACTCTTCTTGAAGTAGGTCTTATCGCAGGCTGAACTTTGCGCTTCCTGCCTCGCAAGTGAATAGGTAAGTGCCCTTGCTCATCTCATGGGCGAGGGATAGCTCACTGGTACCATTAGTATGATCTAACGAACCATGATCTACCACTTTACCACTCATGTCGCTTATTTCGTAT